>ERZ857750.4663-NODE-4663-length-10004-cov-2.753141_pt1 | contig 10004 bp, 10 predicted proteins | sample MGYA00519915_ERZ857750 | MGnify/ENA primary metagenome ERZ857750 (study PRJEB31778, sample SAMEA3449358) | human gut metagenome | biome: human gut; feature: human-associated habitat; material: faeces | place: United Kingdom | collected 2010/2012 ... | reverse complement strand
ATCTTTAGAAATAGCCTGCAAGGTCTAGGTAAGAAACTAACACCTTTAACCTCTAGCTTTATTGAGCTTTTTGGTAAAATTCTCTTTGTTGTGTTTGTCATTCTTTATATGGGCTATCTTGGCGTTATCCTATGTGAACCTTTGATTTGGATTCCTATGACTATTCAGCTCTATTTTTCTTTGAGAAAACATATCAGACGCTTGTTTGTCAGCAAGCCCCCTTTTTGAACAGCTTTAAGGTTACTCCAGATAGGTGAGTTTTTAAGTTGGAACATATCATCTGGATTATAGGTTTCGCACGATTGAACTTATAAGTATCATACAGGTAACCAAGATGCCCGTAAGTATAGTAACGGATTTCATTGACAGTCACGCTCAAATACATAAGTTTTTGGAAGCTAAATTTAGCTTTGACATTTTCCGCAAAAACAGCCTCCTTAGCATCAACTCTATCGAGATCTTTCTTCATTTCATCACGTTTGTCAAAGATGTCTGCTTTTCATTTGTGTTGCTATAAATAGCCAACAGTTGGTGCAATCTCAGACAAATCTTCATAAAGATCCTTTCGCTCTCCTGTCATAAGGATTAAATCAGGTTTTAACTCAGCAATCTTATCCAAATCTGGACTCCCCTGCCAACCAACTGAAACCACCTTGGCATCCTTGTATTGTTTCTTAAAGAGGGTTGAAAATTCTTGACTATCAGCTTGACCAGTTGTTGCACCTACAGGAGTGATATCTAAAGGATTCAAGATTTCACCATAGAGGTTGTCGAGGATAACAATACGTTTAGGAACTTTTTTCAACTTTGTCGTACCAAAATCATGAACAATCGTCTTCTCCTTAAAAGTTTGACTTGTTTGATTTGACTCTGCATTATGTCCAGACGTCATGTCTGGCAAGTAATATAGTAAAAGACCAGATATGATGGCCAGAATAGCTAATAAATAAAGAAGATTTGTTTTTTTCATGGCAACTCCTCGATAAGATCGGATTAAATCGTTACTTTAAAGTTATCTTAAAACTTCTTTAATGTCAATCTATGACTAAGATTTTTTGGAAGGAATTGAATGTTTTTGATTCCTAAGAGGTATCATAGGAAATTAACTATAACCTTTGAGTAAAAAAACATCTATTTCTTTTAAGAAGATATCTTCTAGGCTCTTGAAAAGTCAGATTATATCATCATCTATGAATACTTAACTTTTAAGTAAGAGATCTATTTTTTGAAGCCTTCTTCTTTGTAGGTTACGCCTTATTTTATCAATTGTTTTCGGGGTTCTGTGAATGGCAAATGATGCTCTGCAGACTGAAATGGATTTTACTAGATTAGCGATACGAATTTAAACATCCCTAACTAGTATTTTTTCGGTGAGATAGGTATTAAAATACACTGAAAACTCATTTAAAAATAACATTGACAACCTTTTCACTCGGCCTAGGCATGGCAGTCAAACCAAAACGTAACTAACTCTTCGTTTACGTTAAAAACTTAATTATTGCACCCCGTGATTTACACTCCAAAAGCTCAATTTTGGGGTGTTTTTGGCTGTATATTTGAGACGTATATTATAAAAATATTACTATTCATGCTTATCCATATGGCCAGTTCTATCTATCTTCACTATGATATAATAGTTAGTAACATTGGAGGGAAATTATGCTAAATCAGCTTTCATTTAAGGGACAATGGCGACAGTACCAACGGCGTGTTCTCGATAAAGCCGAAAGCTTTATGGATGATGGAAAGATTCACTTGGTGGCTGCTCCTGGTTCTGGTAAAACAACCTTAGGAATTGAATTTATACAGCGTTTTGGTAATCCAACTTTAATTTTAGTTCCGACAGTTACCATCCGTCAACAATGGGTAGATCGGATTAAACAAGCTTTTTTAAGTGATGACAATCTAGTAGAACAACTCATTTCACAGGATTTCAAAAGGCCTAAAATGATTACGGTTGCGACCTATCAGTCACTGCACAGTGCTATGAACCAAGTCGTGGGCGATAGTCTTATTGAGGATACAGATGATGAGTCTCAACAAGAGCATTTCGATTTTCAAGGTTTCGATATTCGAAAAACTTTTGGGGACCAAGATTTAGGGACTCTTTGTCTGGATGAATGCCATCATTTAAGAAATGAATGGTGGAAGAGTTTAGAGAGTTTTCATAAAGCTTTTCCAAATATAAAGATGATCTCTTTGACAGCAACACCCCCATACGAGGGAGAACCTGCACTTTGGGAACGTTATATAAGCATGTGTGGTGAGATTGATGAAGAAATTACAGTGCCTGAACTGGTTAAGGAAGGGACGCTCTGTCCTCACCAGGACTATGTCTACTTCGCCTTTCCAACAAAGGAAGAACGTGCACAATTGGATCAGTTTGATAAGCAGAAACTTAACTTTCTAACTAAATTGTCTAGAGATATAAACTTTTCGAACACTATTCAGTCTAGTCCAGCACTAAGTGGCCAAATTGGCTATGATGACCTATTGGCTAATCCTAAATACCTTTCCGCTACCCTGATTTTCTTACGGTCTAAAGAATTGCCTTTTCCTCAACGTTTTCAAGAACTTCTCTCTGCAAAAACCTTGCCAACTTTTACTCTTGAGTGGTTTGAAACCTTGCTTAATGGCGTGATTTTCCAGGTCCCAAATTGGTATGGATTTACCGAGGAAGCCTTTAATCAGCTAAAGAGTGATTTGAAAGCAAATGGTCTTATCGAGAGAAATCAAGTTAAACTTATCCGGAATAAGAAGCAAGATGTCCTGCTTAATCAATCATTGGGAAAACTCAATGCTGTTAGAGATATTTTTAAGGCAGAATACCATTCTCTAGAAAATAATCTCCGTCAACTTGTTTTGACAGACTTTATACGTAAGGATTTTCAAATTCATCTAGGCGATAACAGTGCACAATTTACACAACTAGGTGTGCTCTCTTACTTTGAATCTATTCGTAGAGAAATAATTGAACAGTCTTGGACGGTACCTGTGGCTGTATTGACAGGAAGTTTAGTGATTATTCCAACTTCAGCTAAAGAACATCTAGAGCGACTCATTCCTAATTCTCGTTTATCCTATGATGTTATTGGACAGTTGAGCCAAGAAGACTATCTTAAGGTGAGTGTTTCTGGTTCCCACCATGATCTAGTGACTGCCCTTACCCAACTTTTCCAAGAAGGACATATTCAGGTGATTATTGGGACCAAGTCTTTATTGGGCGAAGGTTGGGATGCCCCTTGTGTTAACTCCCTTATTTTAGCTAGTTTTGTTGGAAGCTTCATGCTAAGTAATCAGATGCGAGGCCGTGCCATCCGTGTCTGGCCAAACAATCCTAATAAAACGAGTAATATCTGGCATTTGGTTTCTATTAATTTATCACAAAGGAGATGGTTTGATTTTCAAGATGAGAAAGAAAAATACGATGAGACATTAGAGCTGCAGTTGTATGCACTTAGTCCTGACTTAGATTTGTTAGATCGGCGAATGACACAGTTTCTGGGCCTCCATTATCAAGAGCCTACTATCGAATCTGGTATTGATCGCCTAGACCTCAATCAAATAACTTTTAGCCGAAAGGGTTTAGAAAAACTTAATCAAAATGCCATTACACTATCTCAAAAACGTCAGGAGCTTAAAGACCGTTGGCAACAAGCCCTCCCGCTATACGAAGAAATGGAAGTGGTCAACCAAGTTGAGGTCGACAAACAATTTCTACCGTTGGTATACCTTAATGATTGGATGAAGGCCTTTCTTATTTCCCAAGCCCTTGCTGCCACTTTTTTTATTATTGATTTGGGAAGATATCTGATTGTTGGTAAGCCCTTTGATCAAAGCCTACCTATATTCTTACTTGCGCTACTTGTACTGGCTATCTTTTGGGGAAGATATTTTATCTATAAGAGCCCCTATAAACGTTTGGAAATTTTTGGCAAAGCTATCCATCAAGCCCTGCTGGATTCAGGTCAGATTGAGACTAAAGAATCTGCTCCTAGAGTGGTAAAAGTCAGTAAACAAGCGATTTATAACGCCATCTATCTCAAGGGTGCTAGCATGAGGGAAAAAGAAATCTTTGCTCAGACTATGACTGAATTTTTCGCTCCTATCGAAAATCAACGCTATATCTTAAAGGCTTGTCACAAAGTGAAGGACCAAACTGAATTTTTTGCCGTTCCAAGTATGTTTGAAAAGCGAAAGGCAGATGCAGAGTCTTTCCTCCGACATATACAAAAAAGCCTAGGAAAATATGATCTTATTTATACGCGAAGTGTTCAAGGACGTCCTATTCTCCTAGAAGCCCGCATCAAGGCACTTGGAAATAAGCAAGAACGAACAGTTACACATAAAAAAGTCATGTCAACTTTAGAATGATAAATAGCCCTAACCACTTTAACCGTTTTTATCATGATATAATAAACCAAAGCGAATATATTGGAGAATTCTATGACACTCACACATATTTTTTTCGACCTTGATGGTACCCTTGTTGATAGTTCTGAGGGTATTCACAATGGTTTTGTTCAAACTTTTGAAAGACTAGGCCTTCCTATTCCTAGTGATCAGAAAATTCGTACCTTTATGGGACCACCTCTCGAGGTTACCTTTAAACAAGAGGTTAGTGAAGAAGGTGCTGCCAAAGCTGTCAAGATTTATCGTGACTATTATGAGACCAAAGGACAATTGGAAGCTCACCTCTATGATGGCATTAAGGAAGTTCTTGAACAACTTAGTAAAGACCCTAACAAGAAAATCTTTATCACAACTTCAAAAAATGAACCTATTGCCCTAGAAATGTGCCAACACCTTGGGATTACTGAATATTTTGAAGGTATTTATGGCTCTACCCCTACTGCTTTTCATAAGGCTGATGTCCTGCATCGTGCCATTACTGAAAATCAAGCTCCTAAAGACCAGTCCGTCATTGTTGGTGATACCAAGTTTGATTTGATTGGTGGAAAAACAGTTGGCATCAAAACAATAGCGGTGACCTGGGGATTCGGGGCTAACGAAACCCTATTAGCAGAAAATCCAGATTTTGTAACTGAGACTCCCCAAGAACTTTGGGATATTTTGAAATAATAATTGATACATGAAAAGAGCATGACTAGACAATCATGCTTTTTTTCTATTGAATCTAGATTACATCTGAACAATGATATCCAGACAAAGCTCCAAAGCCTTATCAAAAGCCTCTGATCCCCAAGCTCTTTGATCGTAATTGTCAATATCTGCAAGGGAATCTGCCGTAAAGAGTAGTAATCCCCAAATAGCTCCTCGAAGTTGAGCAACTGCTGCAAGTGCAGAACATTCCATCTCTACAACACTACAGCCCTCTTCAATGCGATAGGAAACCTTATCTGGTGTTTCTCTATAAAAACCATCTGTCGACCAGGTCATGACCTCTTCATAGGGGATTTTCTTTTGTTTTAAAGTTTTCTCAATAGCTTCCAGAGCTTGTTTATTCATGTCTATATAGCGGGATGGAGCTACATAGTGGTAACTCGCTCCTTCATCCCTCAACGCTCTAGTAGGAATCAAAAAAACATTTTCCTTCATGTTTACCAAAACGCCACAAGTTCCAGTTGAAATGATTTGTTTTACGCCATAACCAATTAACCAATCAAGAAATTGTGCAGCTGCAGCTGATCCAACTGGAGCTTGAGCCAAGCAAATCTCCTCCCCATTGTAAGTCATAACAAATATAGGATAAGTTTTGGTGGCAGAGACAAACTCTCCAACTTTTTCAGCGCCAACAGCATTCGCATAGCGTTCGATTTCTTCTTCTAAAAAGGCGAAAATACACCTAGCCGGCAAGTCCAAATCTAAGTCCTCATGTGTCGGCATAATCACAGCCTGAGGATTATCATCAAACTCTAAAATTGGAATTTCATGTTTGTGTATCATCTGTTGCCTCCTAAGTTTTAAGAATTATTATATCAAAAATTCAAACTGATTATATGATTTCATAAAATCTATTAGCTTATAATCAAGAAAAATAGATGATTAAATCATAACACCTAAAAAAAGACATGAATCTGCTTTAGGCAGAAACATGTCTTTTTTGTGTTCTATTCAAGAAAGATTATTTCAATCAGCTTTTATTGTCTCACGAAAACCTCTGATGTTAAGTACCTATTCACGATACTCTGAAATAACCTCTCCTAGCTACTTTTTAAAAGGCTCGTGAGAAGGAAGAGACTTAAAAATAACAAGAAAATAGGATTTATAATTTATTATCATCTAGCCTCATATTTGATCTTCATTTTATAGTACAAAGTTCTTATCCTACACTAATAACGACTTCTCCATTTTCGACTTTAAAAGAATAACTGATTGAAGCATAATCCGTAGAATAAAAGAACCTATAGTTACCATTTGGAAGGTCTCTAGCATCTAACTTTTCAGTAGCATTTTTTACATCTTGTAACTCGACCGACTCAGAATCATCGATATTAATTGTTATGTCAACCAACTCTTCATCAATCAAGGTTTGATAAGGAATTTGATAATAGCCTGCAAAGTCTTTCTTACCTTCCTTTAGGTTTTCAGATGCAATACTATCCAGTATTTTCTCTTTTTCAGTAAATTCGAAGTTTGTAGCATCAAAACTACATGAACTGATAGATAAACCGAGTGATTGTTTGTTTAATTGATTCTTAATTTTTTCCCCCTCTTTTTTGAGAGATTTCTGCTTGACAAAAACATCCTTATACTCAAACAATAGGTTAAGGTTACTGCCATAAGAATTAGGTGATTTGTTTTCATGAATAGTCCTATCTTTCTCTTCTAATTTTATTGTTTGGCCATCATAGGTTTTCTCAGAATAGATATAAGACACATGATAAGTTGGACTTTCTAGTGCTGTCCAATGTAAGTCAGTGATGGTTACTTTTCCATGAAGATTTAATTTGCTACAATCTTCGATGATGAAATCCTTTACTTTTTTGTAATCACTAGGCATCATCACCTTGCAACCCGTCAAAACCAAAACTGAAAACAGTAAGGGAACCAAGAGGAGAATGTGATAGATTTTCTTTTTCATAGTGCTACCTCCATAATGTAACTAACTAAAGAAAGATTAGCGACTGGTAAAATCCATTTTCTGAATATATGCTAATATTCCTACATATTGTAAACGTTTACATTTCTTATCTTTATTTTAACACCCTTTTCAAGAAAAGTCAGGTAAAATAGGATTCCTACTTTCCCTTCATTTCTCAGAAAACCCAACCATTGTCATCTCCATCGCAACTGTGATGACCTTAGCCATGGAAGTTCATTTTACGCAATTTTATATCACCCAAACCAAGCAATTATCAACTCCGGATTGGGATTTGTATTAAAAAAATTCTAGTAGACATCCTCTACTAGAATTTTTTCTTAGTCTATCACAATCATAGCCTTAATAGTCTTGCGTTCATCCATATCTTTATAAGCCTGATTAATCTCATCCAAGCTGTAGCTATCAGTAAAGACACGACCAGGATTGATATCTCCATCAAGAACTGCTTTTAACAAAACTTGTTTGTCATAAGTAGTAACTGAGGCTGCTCCACCTGCCACTGAGATATTTTGAGCAAAGGTCGAACCAAGGGCACGGTTATTGTAGTGAGGCACACCGACAAAACCTAAACGCCCGCCATTGTGAAGAACTCCAAGGGCCTGCTCAACGGCTGCCTCAGTACCAACGCACTCAAGAGCTGCATCTGCTCCACCACCGAGAATTTCTCGCACCTTGTCAATGCCTTCTTCACCACGTTCAGCTACGACTGCTGTCGCGCCTGACTCCAAGGCCATTTGTTGACGGTCTTGGTGGCGACTCATGAGGACGATTTGCGATGCGCCACACATCTTAGCTGCGATAACCGCACATTGACCCACAGCACCGTCACCGATAACGACAACCTTGTCGCCTTTTTGCACATTAGCAACACGCGCCGCATGATAACCGGTCGGCATGACATCAGCAAGTGTCAAAAGTGACTTAAGCATACCTTCGCTATAATCTGAAGGTTGACCTGGAATTTTCACAAGTGCCCAATTGGCAAAATGGAAACGGATATACTCAGCCTGTACGCCACCAGACCAGTTGTTGCCAATATGGCGGTCACAAGTTCCATCATAACCGGCACGACAGGCATCACACTATCCACAACCATGAGTGAAAGGCGCGATGACAAAGTCACCTGGTTTTACAGTAGTGACAGCCTCACCAACTTCTTCGACGATTCCGATAGCCTCATGACCACTATTACTATGCCCTTCTTCGATTTCGGGATTACGGTAACTCCAAAGGTCAGATCCACAAACGCAAGTACGAACAATGCGAATAATGGCATCATCTGGTGCCTCAATTTGTGGGCGGTCAATTTCTGCTAGGCCAACCTGACCAGCTTTAGTGTAAACTGCTGATTTCATATGTTTACCTCTTTTTCTTTAGTTACTGTTAGTATACACTTTTAATTAAGCTCTGGCTCAAATCAAGCCCTCCAAATTACTTTCAAACAATAGCAACTAATCATATTTTTTTCCATACTTCTTTTCAAGCATTTTCTTAAATAGATATGGCATCTTGACATTTTCTAGACCTTTTTTAGCAATCAATTTCTTGACGAAATCGGGCATTTGAATATCCTTTTCCTCATCTAAAATCTGACCTGTGCTAGAAGGAGCTTCCAGCTCATCAAAGGTCTCCAGCTGAGGTTGATAGTAACTATAGTCACCGTCTATATGAGACTGAATTGTCGAAAGAAGTGCCTTGATTAAACGAGGATCGCTATTTGGCATAGGAGGTCTGTGATAGGCTACACCTAGCTCTTGGCAAAGCTCCTTACATTCCACATCATTGTCAAAAAGAACCTCAATATGCTCACTAATAAAAGCAATAGGAACAAAAATATAGTGGTCAGGGTGGTCACTCTCATCTCGCAGATATTCTAAAACATCAGGCTTAATCCAAGGAATACCTATATCACTCTCACTCTGCCAAGTATTGGTGTACTGCTCTTCCCTAAGTCCTAAATTCTCCGCAATCAATCGGCTATTGTCATAAATCTGGTCGATATAGGGGTCACCAAAATCTAGTGCCAAAACTGGGACACTGTGAGCTGAAAAAATCACCTTATAGCTATCGTCTCCAATCTGATCTAAAATCTTTCGGATTTCATCAGCCCAATAGTGAAGTAGAGAAGGTTCGCGGTACCAATCCTTGATAATTTGGAACTTAATTTGATCACTTTCTAAAAATTTTTCATAGCCCATGACTGAATAGTAGGAATAATGGGGCTCTAGAATCAAACACAAACACTCTTCAATTCCGTCATTCTCCATCTCTTTAACCGCATCTATGATGAAAGGTCGGGAAAATTTATTTGCAAAGTAAACCGATGCTTGATCTCCAAGAGCGGAAGCAACCAAGTCAACTTCTTTTTTTGTTATCCTTTGGAGCGGCGTTCCACCGATTCGTAGGTAATGGTCATATAAGGTCTGAATTTCATGTGGTTCGGGACGAACTCCACGTCGTATATTTGTGAAAAATTCTGCCACTCCTTCATAGGTAATCTCTTCTGGGGACCCAAAAGTCATCATCAACACAGCTCTCTTACTCATAAATACTCCTTGTTTCACGTTTATTCTATTTTAGCATGAAAAGGCTTACTTTAGGGAACTTGGTATCAAAATAACTCTTAAAGATAGGCTCTAAGAGTTTTAAAATAAACCTTAATGATGGTGTTGCTGCTCACTTTCTGCTTCCAGCTCTTCGATATTGCGCTTGTGAGCATTGAGCTGATTGATACTAGCGACATGGTCCAACTGCTCCAAATCACTCTTGATCTTCTGGATATCCACTCCTTCTGGTACAGCATCCAGGAAAATCTTGAGCGTGCTCCAAAATCGTGGAATGGCTTTGGACAGAATAAAGAAGGAAATAGCAAGAGACAAGAGAGGATCTAGGATATACCAGTCAGTAAATCGGAGGACAATGGCCATCAAGATGACAG
>ERZ857750.4658-NODE-4658-length-10010-cov-34.658564_pt1 | contig 10010 bp, 8 predicted proteins | sample MGYA00519915_ERZ857750 | MGnify/ENA primary metagenome ERZ857750 (study PRJEB31778, sample SAMEA3449358) | human gut metagenome | biome: human gut; feature: human-associated habitat; material: faeces | place: United Kingdom | collected 2010/2012 ... | reverse complement strand
TAGAGCAGCTGACTACGGATCAGCAGGTCGCAGGTTCGAATCCTGTCTCGCGCACATGAACCTCCTTCGCGAATGCGGAGGAGGCTTTCTTTATTTTCCGTGGATTTTTGTGAAGCCTGCAATTGATTGCGCGCACAGCGGAGCGCAATATGCGGCAGGGATGAACGCCAAGACCCTCCGATACACTTGATACTACGTTTACGGATACTGCGGTCGAACGGGGACCGCAAGACAAGGAGCATGATGGCCACATCGAAGAGGGGAACCTGGGCAACAATCCGACGCATAGCTGCGTCCGACCGCATATCCGGTCTGATTATGCTCGGTTTCGCTCTTGCCGGCCTATTGCTCGCCAATCTGCCGTTCACCGCGCATGCGTTCGAACAGCTTGAGAACTTCCGTATAGCCATTCCACACACCAATATCGACATGGGATTGGGCCATTGGGTGCAGGATGGCCTGCTGACGGTGTTCTTCCTGACCGTAGGCCTGGAATTGAAGCAGGAACTCACCACGGGATCACTGTCCAATCCCAAAGCCGCGGCCGTGCCGATGCTGTGCGCGGTTGGCGGTATGCTTGCGCCGCCGGTACTGTTCATCGGCGTGATCTCATTGTTCGCGGCGGCAGGATCAGGGCAACTCGTCATCGCTTCAGGAACGTCGTTCTCCTTCGCACAGATGTCCAATGGCTGGGCGGTGCCCACAGCCACGGATATCGCGTTCTCATTGGCCGTATTGGCCCTGTTCGCCAAAGCGTTGCCGGGATCCATCCGCGCTTTTCTGATGACATTGGCCACAGTGGACGACCTGCTGGCCATCATCCTGATCGCGGTGTTCTTCTCATCGGTGAACGCATGGTACTGGTTCCTTGGCATAGCCGTATGCGCGGTCGTCTGGTACTTTCTGGTCCGCATGCGCAAGGTACCGTGGTTGGCCGTGGCCATCGTGGGCGTGCTGGCATGGGTCATGATGTTCGAAGCCGGCGTGCACCCCACTTTGGCCGGCGTGCTCGTGGGACTGCTCACGCCGGCCCATGAGCGTTTCGGTGAGAAGACGCCGCGTGCGGAACGTTACGCCGACAAGCTGCAGCCGTTCTCCGCACTGCTGGCGTTGCCGATCTTCGCACTGTTCGCCACTGGTGTGCACTTCGAGTCGTTGACCTTGGCGCTGTTCGTCTCGCCGGTGGTCGTTGCCGTGATGGTGGCGCTCGTGGTCGGCAAACCTCTGGGCATCATGACCACCGCATGGCTGTCCACGCACGTGGGCGGTCTGAAGATGGCCAAAGGGCTGCGCGTGCGCGACATGTTCCCCGCCGCCTGCGCCTGCGGCATTGGTTTCACGGTGTCGTTTCTCATCGCGTCGCTGGCATATCAGGATGCCGAACTATCGGCTGAAGCCCGTTTCGGCGTCCTGGTGGGGTCCATGGTCGCAGCCGTGATCTCAGGTATTCTGCTGAGCCATCAATCCAAACGATTCGAACTGGAGGACGGTACGAAGCATAAGCACCATACCGGCGACGAAGATGCCATGAACGAAGTTGAGACGGTGCTGGAAGACGGTACCGTGGTGGTCAGCCAGATAATCGGCACCCACCAGGAACAGTAAAAGGGATTTCCATATGTTGAAAGGGCCACGCATTCCCATGCGTGGCCCTTTCAACATATCGTGCCATTGCGGCACGGCTGATTAATCTGATTGGTCTATTTCTTGACGGCAACCAGCAGACCAGTGCCGGTCGGCGTCAACGCAGTGACGAACCGTTCATCCGACTCCACCGTTTCCAGCAATTCGCGCATCGCGATGGATTTGGCATCACGATTGGCGGGATTCAGCACGCCGCCGGCCGATGTGGCCGAATCAAAGGCAAGTACATCGGTGAAGACAATCGCGGCATGCGGTTTCAGCAGGCGTGGAGCCTGCGCGAAAGCCGCCGCATAATTCTCCGGATCGCCGGCCACGACGATCAAATCGTAATTCTCGGCGTTCAGACGGGGCAGAAACACACCTGCGGACGCGTTCACGGCACGCAATGTGGTTTCGGTGTCATCGGACAGACGATTGAACAGTTTGCGAATCAGCGCGATGCCCTGCGTGGACGAATCGACGGCCGTAAGCTGGCCTGCATTGTCAAGACCGTTGATCAGCTGCATCGTCTCCACCACGGAACCGGTGCCGATGGCGATTACCGACGAGGCGTCCAACATTCGCACCAGCATGCGCAGCAATTCGGCCTGCGCCGCGGATCCTTGGGGAATGCCGGCTTCCTCGGCCGCGGTCCTGATCGCATTGAGTTCGGCAGACTGGCGTGAGAACGCATGATCCTCGACGTACTCCCACGATTTCGCGAGATTGGTATATGACGTCCTATCCATTTCAGCGCTCCTTGATTTGGGCGATCAGCTGCCAGATCTCCTCACCGACATCGATGCCACGCGGGCATTCACGCGTGCAGGCGCGCACCGACTGACACGCGGCGATGCCATCGGCGGAATCGATGGCATCCATACGTGCATCCGTCTGGCCGTCGCGTGAATCATTGATGAAACGGGAGGCGGCGATAAGAGCCGCAGGGCCGATGAACGCCTCGCCGCCTGCATATACCGGACAGCTTCCCTCACAGGTGCCGCAGGCTATGCAGTTGCTCAGCAGCTCATACTTGGCGAGCTGCTGGGGATTCTGCAGATATTCGAATGCGTTGATCTTGCCGTCCGCGGTGGTGGCGAGTTCGCCACTGGCCTGCAGATACGGCTTGAGTTTCCTGATTTGGTCAAGCATCTGGTCGATATCGGCGATCAGATCACGCTGCACGGGGAAACCGGGCAGCGGTGCGAGCTCGATGACACCCAAATCGTCGGCATCCTGCGTTTGCGCGGGTTGAACGTCTTCGCCCGTATGACGGAAGCCGTCCTCATCCACCTGTGCGTCGGACGGCTGCTTTGCCCAAGCCTTCACCGTGGCGGTGCACAGAAGCGTAGGCGTGCCGTTGATGGACACGGCATCGGAACCGCACATGCCATGACCGCACGAATAACGGAAGGCAAGCGTCGAATCGATGGTGCGCTTGACTTTGAGCAGGCAGTCAAGCACGGTGTCCTCCGGACGCGCCGGCACCACGTAATCCTGCACCCACTGCTTGCCTCGCGGACGCCTGCGCGCGGATCCGGAATCGCCGAAGGGAGAGCTCTTCCTAGCGAACGGCGAGCCGCCTCGTTCACGGCCGCGTTCGGGACGCGGCGTGAACCTGTTCACCCGCAACGTCACCGTTTCCATGCCGTTCTCCATGCCGCTCATATACCTGCCTTTCGATAAAAAACCGTCAACCAGTCTGCCATACGCCGTGCCCAGGGTGTCAGTATTCACGGGCCTTTGGCGGCATGTCCACGATGTGCACCGGCTGCCAGGAGACCTGGCAGGAAACATCCGTCATGGAATGGGCCAGGAAATGCTCGTCGTCACGCTCCGGGAAATCAAGACGCTTCAACGATCCACGGGATTCGTGACGCGCATCGGAGGCGGCGAGCACGGCCTTGCCGAGCTCCAACAGATGGCGCACCTCCCAGATGGCGGTGATTTCCTGATTGAACGTGGGGGAGTCGGAATGCGCATGCAGCGCCTCGGCACGCGGCGTGAGCGTATCGTCCAGCGTAGCCAACGCCTGTTCGATGCTGTTCCGGTCGCAACGCACCGCGACCGCCTGCTCCATGACGGATCCCAAATCGGCCATCAGCTGGTACGGATTGTCCGACGACGCATCGTCGTCATCGGACGGCCGCGTCAACAGTTCCTTGACCTGCGCGGAACGCTTGTCGGCAGCCTGCGACACCGCGTCGATAGATGCTTCGTCGGCAGGCTCGGCCATCGGATCGTTCACTGGATTATCGACGACACGTTCAGCCATCGCCTTGCCCGAACGGGTGCCGAAGAGGCAGGCGTCCAACAGCGAGTTGCCGCCCAGACGATTCGCGCCATGCACCGACACGCAGGAGCATTCGCCAGCGGCGAACAGACCGTCCACGACGGCGCGTTCGCCATCGACCCAACGGTAGACTTCGCCGTCGGTGGTGATGGGGATGCCGCCCATGGTGTAATGCGCGGTGGGTTTGACCGGCACATAGTCGCGGGTCGGATCGAGATCGGCATACTGTTCGATGGTCTCCACCACCTGCGGCAGCACCTCATGCATATGATCCGCATCGATGCCGGTCATATCCAGCCAGACACAATCCTTCGGCCCATCCGGATCCTTCGGATCGGCGATTCCTCGTCCGGCGTCGATTTCAGCCATGATGGAACGGCTCACCACATCACGCGCGGCAAGGTCGGCATGCCCCGGCGCGTAATGTTCCATGAACGCCTCGCCATCGGAGTCGCGCAGCACGCCGCCTTCCGCACGTGCCGCCTCAGACAGCAGAATGCCGGTATGGGCGAGACCGGTCGGATGGAACTGCACGAACTCGCTATCCTCAAGCTGAAGGCCGGCGGACAATGTCAACGCCATGCCGTCACCGGTCAGATCCCACGAATTCGACGTGGTATGGAACAGACGGCCGGCACCGCCAGTGGCCATCAGCACATTGCGTGCGTGGATGGCATGCGTCTCGCCCTTGTGCGTGTCGAACGCCACCACGCCCTCGACCTTGCCGTGGTCTTCGGAAACCACCAGATCGGTCACATACCATTCCTCGGCGAACTCAACGCCCTCGGCCACGCACTGCTGCCATAGCGAGAACAGAATCTGATGCCCGATGCGGTCGGCCGCATAAGCGGCGCGGCGGACCGGTTCCTTGCCGAAATCCTTGGTATGGCCTCCGAAACGGCGCTGCGCGATATGGCCGTCATCGGTACGCGAGAACGCGACGCCGGCATGCTCCAGTGCGATCACAGTGGCAGGAGCCTGTTCGGCAAGCAGCTTCGCCGCATCCTGGTCGACAAGCCAGTCGCCGCCTTTGACTGTGTCATAGTAATGCCAATGCCAATCGTCTTTCTCCACGTTGCCAAGGCTGGCCGCAATGCCGCCTTCCGCGGAGCCGGTGTGCGAACGCAGCGGCTGCAGTTTGGATATCACCAGGACGTTCGGTTCGATGCCGTCCGCCCGCATCTGGCGCATCCGCTCGCTACGGAGCATTCCCAACGCTGCGGACAGGCCGGCCGCGCCTGCGCCGACGATCACTGCATCATACATATCTTCAACATGCTTCGGACTCATACCACCGATTCTCGCACAAGGTGTGACCTCGCACGTTCGACGCGGCTGAGGTGGAGGTGCCGGGCCTGCTATCGCTGCTCGGCGATGATCCATCCGGACCGCATGCTGATGCGGCCTTCAAGCTCCAAGGAGCCCAGTTCGCGCATGATTCGCGAGACGGGATATTCTCCCGGATGCGTCTTGTCCATTAGATCGAGCAGATCGTCGGCGGAGACGTGGCCGTTTGCTTCGGCGCAAGTTTTAATGGCGGCGAGTATGGCATCGTCGGATTCGTCTGTCGATTCCTGCGGATGTTCGGTGTCATCCGGCAGGTCGACATGTTGCGGGCGATGCGCGCTATGGCATAGTTCGTCGATCTCCGCCAGTGAGCAGACGATGGTGGCTCTGCCGTCTTGGATAAGGCGATTGCAGCCGGTGTTATGCGGCATGGTGATGTCTCCCGGCACGGCGAACAGATTGCGGTTGAGTTCGTTCGCCCAGCCTGCGGTGTTGAGCGCGCCGGAACGCGCACGTGCCTGCGCCACGATCAGAGTGGATGACAATGCCGCGATCAGACGGTTGCGCAGCAGGAACCGTCTTGCCTCCGGCACGGTTCCGGGGCACAGTTCGGAAATCAAAGCGCCCGAATGGCTTTCGATCTGCTCGAACAGGTTCTGGTTGCTTTTCGGACCGATATGGTTCAGTCCGCCAGCGAATACGGCGACGGTGCGTCCCGCCAGAGCGGCGCTCATTTCGTCCATGGCTTTGACCGCGCCCCAATGCGCCGCGGCGTCGGTGCCCAGCGCGCCGCCGGATACCACCAGATGTCCGGCACGCGCCATCCGAAGGGCCAATTCGTGGGCGCTTTGCCTACCGTAGTCGCTTACGCCCCGTGAGCCGACGATACCCACCGGCTCGGGGCATGACACCAGCGCCTTCGGATCGCCTTTGCCCCATAGGCAGAGCGGGGAGGCCCAGTCGGTGCGCAGTGAAAGGTCGTTCAGTTGGCTGGGCCAACAGGGGTGATGCGGGGCGATGATCCACTGCGTGCCGTCTGCTGTGAACCAGTCTCGCAATGCGTCCGGATCCTTGCTGGGCAACGATGCCAGACGTTGCTGCCATGACACCAGCGAGCCATGGAACGAAGCCATTCCGCGGGCGTTGATGGTGCGTCCCCAACGAGTGACGCCGTTGATGAACGCCGCATCCAATGACGTGCAGGCCGCGGCCGTCACGTTTTCGTGATTGCCAGGGCCGCTGTCAGCGATCAGCTGTAGCGCGCTTGCCGCGGAGCCGGTGCCTTTGACCAGCGCGTACATCATCGCGTCGGCGCTGTTCAGGCAGAAGGTGAGCACCGCGCGGGCCAGGGTCTCGTCGTCGATCGTCACCATCATGCCAGCCTCGTTCTCATGGATATTCCCTGCATCATTTCCTCAGGTCCTGGGGAAGTCTTTCCCGCCAGATCGGATAATGTCCACGCAAGCCGCATGGCACGGTCGGCGCCACGCAGGCTCAGCCGCTCGCTCGCCAAGGCGCGGTTGACCAATTCGATGGCCTTGGGGGAGGTGTTGGCTCTCAGCCAGGTGCCGGTAGCCTGCGCGTTGCAGCACCAGCCGAATTCGCGGAACCGTTCCTGCGCCATCTGCCGGGCAACGATGACACGCAGACGTATGGCATGGCTCGAATCGCCGGAGGGAGCGTTCCCCGGACTTATCCGCTCCACCGGAGGCACCTCGATCTGGATGTCGATACGGTCGAGGATCGGTCCGGAAAGCCGGCTGAAATACTTGACGCGGTCCTTTTCCCGGCAGGTGCAGCGCTCGCCGTTGCCGTACGCGTAGCCGCACGGGCAGGGATTCGCCGCCATAATCAGTTGGAAGCGAGCCGGATAGTATGTGGTGCCTTTCGCTCTGGAAATCGCGACATATCCGGATTCCAAAGGTTCGCGCAGCGTCTGCAGCGTACGCGCCGAGAATTCCGGAGCCTCGTCCATGAACAGGATGCCGCGATGCGCGCGGGTGATGGCTCCGGGCTGGGCCAATCCCGCGCCTCCACCCACCAGCGCGGCGGTCGACGCGGTATGGTGGGGCGCCTCGAACGGTGGAACGTCGCTGATTCCGTATCCGGGAAGCGTGCCGCATAACGAACGAATCGAGGCCACTTCAAGCTGTTCCGTCTCGTTCAAAGGACTCATGATGCCGGGAATGCGCGAAGCGAGCATGGTCTTGCCTGTGCCGGGCGGACCGGTCATCATCAGATGATGGCCTCCGGCGGCAGCCACCTCCAACGCCCATTTGGCCGCATGCTGGCCCATCACTTCGCTCATGTCGCCGGGCGGAGGGCACATGCCCGTGGCGCCGACATCGGCGTTCACGGCATGCGTGGCTTCGGGAATCCGGTAGTCCGCATCGCCTCCCATCAGTTCGATGAGCTCTCCGACATGCCTCACGCCGATCGCCTTGACATCCGGAACGAGACGGGCCTCATCAAGGTTGGCGTAAGGCACGATGATTGTTGCGATTCCCTGCTCCCGCGCATGCAGCATGATGGGCAGCAGTCCGTTGATGGGCAATACGGTGCCGTCAAGATTCACCTCGCCAAGCACGATGGTGCCGGCCAGACAGTCATGGGCGATTGCGCCGGCCGCGCTGAGCACGCTGGCCGCGATGGCCAGATCATGCGAAGAGCCTTTCTTCGGCATGGACGCTGGGGAGAGATTGACCGTGACACGGGTTTCCGGCCATTTGAAACCACTTGCCTGGCATGCCGACTTGACCCGTTCGCGCGCCTCGGACAATGAGGTGTCGGGCAGGCCGATGATGGAGAAATAGGGAAGTCCAGGGGATACGAACGCTTGAATCTGGACGATGAAGGCTTTCAAACCGATCAGTCCTACGGAAAGGGCGCTGCCGATGGCCATCAGAACGCTCCCTCGATATGATGCAGCAAAGGTCTGTCTCCCTGCACCACGACGGTGACGACGTCAAAACGCACGCCACTGTTCGGCATGCGGTGCTCCGGCGCCGTCAGCCATTGCACGGCGGCATGGCGCAGATTGATTTGCTTGGAAGCGGTCACCGCCTCCTGAGGGGTGCCGTAGCGCATCGTACGTCTGGTTTTGACCTCGACGAAAACGATCTGGCCCATCGGATTGCGCGACACGACGTCGAGTTCGCCGTATCGGCAATGCCAGTTGCGGTCGAGCGTCCGCCACCCTTGGCTTTCCAACCATGCGGCGGCGTACTGTTCTCCCAGCTCGCCGATCTGTCGGGAACGCAGCGTGCCGTCATGCAGACGCCGCGCTAGGGAATCGAGAATCTGCTCCGGCGGCTGCGTTGGGGCCGGAACATCATGTGATGATGAATGGTTCATGGCCCTAGTCCAACAGACAGAAGCCACGCATGACAAGGCCGATAGGCTAATGTGGATAACTTACGTATCTCGGGCGTGTCGTGGATAGTCGGTGGATGAGTCGACGCTATCCACACCTATCCACAACACGATCCAAGGCCTCTGTGCGAAAAGAGTGACCGATGAACCGTCAACGACGGGTCAAAGCGGTCAATTCGTCGAGATTGAGTTCGAAGCTCACGCCTCGTTCCTCATGATTCGGCTGATACTGGGTGCTTTCCATCGCATGGCGGACGAACTCGCCGGCGATGTTCGCGGCCTCGGCCAGAGGACGGCCAGCCATCACCGCGCCGCACAGCGCCGACGCGAACGCGTCGCCGGTGCCGTGGGTCATGAACGGCAGCTTGGCATGCGCCAGCTCCTGTTTTCCGGCGACGCCCGTCGAAGCTGACGCCACATAGTTGCGAATCATGCCATCCCCTCGATCGATGCCCTTAAGCACCACGTTCTTCGCGCCGGCGGCAAGCAACGCCCCAAGAATCTCATCCACCTGCGCGTCGTCGATATCCTGGCCTGGATAGTCACGGCCCGTCAAAATGGATGCCTCGGTAAGATTCGGCATCAGCGCATCCGCGCCATCCACCAGCGTGCCCATCGCCCGACATAGCTCAGGAGTGTACGTGGCGTAGATTTCTCCGCCGTCGCCCATCACCGGATCCACCAACCGCAAGGCATGCGGATACTCCGCGTATAGGCGTTTGATGATTGCGACCTGGTCCGCGGAACCAAGAAAACCGGAATAGACGCCATCCAAATCGACGTTCTCCTGACGCCATGCGTCCAGATAGCCGTCCAGAATCTCGGTCGTATCGTGGAACGTGAATACCTCGTAGCGCGTGTGCGCGGAAAACAGCGCCGTCGGCACCGGACAAACGTCGCAGCCGGCCGCCGACAGAATCGGAATGGCCGCCGTCAGCGAACACTTGCCATAACCGCACATGTCATGCACCGCGGCGACGCGCGGAATATACCGCGGATCACGGTCGTACAGAATCTCATCGCTCATATCGGAACCTCTCTTGCGATTTGCCTGCCCATGACTTTAGCCGTTCCCCTGACCTGACGCGCATCCGTTCCTCACGGTGGGTCACCGGCATGTGGGACTTCGGCGTGTCGAATGGTTCCGAATGGTTTTTTCAACGGTTGGGGAGTGGGGAAAGCCGATGATTCCAACGGTTTATAAGGGGATATAGGCAAGTGCGATAACGTTCGGCTTGCGTTGCGCTCGCCGGCCGGTTTATTGTCGCTACCAACACCTGGCCAAGCGCCCTACACGGCAGGGCGGGTGGCCAACCAAGACGAGAACAACGAACCCTTATCCAAGGAGAGCGCATCATGGCAAACAAGAACTATCGTTTCGAAACCCTGCAGCTGCACGTCGGCCAGGAGCAGGCCGACCCGGCCACCGACTCCC
>ERZ857750.4643-NODE-4643-length-10042-cov-2.365575_pt1 | contig 10042 bp, 7 predicted proteins | sample MGYA00519915_ERZ857750 | MGnify/ENA primary metagenome ERZ857750 (study PRJEB31778, sample SAMEA3449358) | human gut metagenome | biome: human gut; feature: human-associated habitat; material: faeces | place: United Kingdom | collected 2010/2012 ... | reverse complement strand
GCAGCTGACATAAAGCCGCTCCTCCGGCTGCGACAACGTCCTGTAAATAGCCAGCCGCTCCTCCTGCTTTACCATGTCCTCCGTCCTGGAAAACTCCAGATCCATCTCTTCCAGCACAGCCTTTTCCCGCTCGCTCAGAAGCCCCTCGTCTGTTTTCTGCAAAGGCAGCAGTCCTTCGTTGGCGCCAAGCACCAGCAAGGCTTTCACCCTGCCGACCCTGGTTCGCTGCATGGTCCCCACCAGAACGCTATCCGGATTTACCGGAACGATCCCGATCTCCATTTCGGCAAGTCCCGCTTCTACGATCTGCCGCAGAGCCCTGCCCGAAAGCCGTTCTTCTCCTACCGTTTCCACGATCTGATCAAAAATGCGACAGATCACATTCCAGCTCTGCCCAGTCTCCGCTGCGCCATCCAGGAAACCAGCCTCCTGCTGTGCCTTCGCCATAGCTTCGATCCGATCTTCCATCATGAAATCATCAGCCAGAAATCCATAAAGACCCCTGATCTTTTCTCCTGCTGTATTATACTTTCCAATGCGATCTCGTGCAGTCTCGATGACAGACACCACCTGTTCACGCAGTTCATTGAATCGGTTCAGGTCTTCTGCCGTATAATTATCTCCCATACGCGAGAACGGCTTTTTCCACAGAGTTCCTCTGATCTTAAACTGCTGCACGTAGTTTTCAAGTGCATCCTGTTCCTCTTCAGCAAACCCGAGAAATCCCGATTTGATCAGCTGCATCACAGCACTATCTCTGTAACCACTTCCGATGATTTCCAAAAGCGACAGCAAAAATCCGACCACCGGATGCTGGATCACTTTTCGCTTCTGATCGATGAACACCGGGATCCCCCAGCGCACGAAAGTCCTACGGATCACACCGCTCCGAAGTCCCGTATCATTGCACACAACGACGATATCACCAAACCGGTATCCGTGCTCCCGCACCAGCTGCAGAATATACGCTGCTGCCCGGTCTGCCTCCGCGTATATGTTGGATGTGCAAACGGCGGTGATCCGAGGGTCTTTTTCCTGCAAAGAGTCTTCCTGACTTACCGAAATTTCCCGCATAGTCTTGCTCCAAAGGTTATCCCTCCCAGATCCCGTTATCGCCTGACACGTCACTTCTTCGTTGAGATTCTCCGCCATTTCCATCAGATTACGGATCACGAAACCCGTCAAAGAAAACAGGTCTTCCCGGTCGTCAGCTGCCAGAAATCCTGCATCACCGCAGGCGATATGTCTGCAGGATTCTGTCACATCATCGCCGGACTGCGACGGATCCCCGGCATCGTCCTTTGCAGAACGCTCCGGAGGAGTCTTTGCAGCATCCTCCCATGTCATAACGATGTTCAGACTGCGCGCCGTCTTGAGGATCCGCTCCAGCACCAGCATATTCTTCGGCGTAAACGTATCGAACCCGTACACCCACACATCACTGGCCGCTACCAGCGACGAATCCAGCATTTTGTCGCCGTAGAATGTAATATAGTCTTCCGAATCCAGATACTTTCCTGCGATGGCTTCCTCGTACAGAGAAAACAGGGTCACGATGTCCTTCAGCTTGTACTTAAGGAAACTGGAATCTTCCAGAGATTCCGACACCTCCCGCAGCATGTCCACGCTCACCTCCGAGCGCTTCATCTCCGAGATCAGCATATTGACCCGCTCTACAAAGGAATTCTTTCCGCGGACGCCTTTGTAGATTTTCAATGCGTCGTCGCTCTCCTCCAGGATCCGTGTCAGCAGCATATGCCTGCCGTATTTATCGATAAGCGGCGGCACCGGGCTGCCAGCTTCTTTTAGGATCTTATGTCCCAGCGCCGAGAAGTCCACCACCGCCAGATCCATTAAGCCGGTTTTATCAAGATAAAAAAAGGCGTCTCTTTCTGCCTGCAGGGAAAATTGATCCGGTACAAGCAGCAGAGATCTGCCTTTTATGTGTTCAAATATGAATTTTTCTTTTTCGATGTTCTCGCCGCCGTAATAAATGTTCAGCATCGGTTTTCCTCACTTTTTCTGCGTGGTAAACTCCCGGAAAACATCTTTTACGGTATCGATCTTATCCGCCAGTCCGGCATTTTCACTGCAGAATACCAGCCCGCTGTCCGGGTCGCCTGCCACACTGCGCCGCACTGCCTCGAAGAGGTCGTAAGGAGCCTCTCCATCTTCCGCGATTTTTTCTGAAAAGGCGGTTCTCATCGTCCGCACCGATGTTTTCATCGGGCTTCTGATTATTGTAACATCATTTTTACGACAGTTCAAATACAACTGCTTGTATCCGTCGGGAGCATCGCATTCTTCCGTTACGACGAACCTTGTCCCCATCAGGATCCCGTCAGCGCCGTACTTGTAAACGAATTCCGCATCTTCCATGCGGTAGATGCCTCCGCCCACCAGCAGCGGACAATTCTCCAGCTTGGACGCCTCTGATTTGACATCCGAGATGATCCTGCCCCATTCCTGCTCTGCCCGATCCAGCTGCTCCTCCTTGAATCCAAGAAGTCCTGCAGCAAAAGGACCCTGCAAAATAAAGGCATCCGGGACCCGGTTGTATTTCTGCGTCCAGTTGCGCACGATCGCAGCCGCGCCTCTGCGCGAGGATACCACCGGAATCAGTGCGATATTTTTATCCGTACAATACTTGGGCAGATCTGTCGGCAGTCCGCTGGCCACGATAACCTCTGCACCGCTCTTTGCAGCAGCTTTCACGTATTCACGCGCCGCAGGATTTCCCCACAGCACGCTGACGCCGATCAGACCCTTGCCGGAACGTTTCTTTCTTCGCTTCAGTGCTTCTGCCACTTTCTCCTGCAAAGCTTTCACATTGGCTTCCATGCGATCCCGGGCGAAGTCCTCTCTCTGCCAGCCGATATCCGAAGCGCCGATCAGTCCCAGTCCGCCTTCTTCTGCGGATGCCAGCTTCGGACCTGCGATGCCCAGACTCATGCCGGCCTGCACGATAGGGACGGGGAGATCCCTCTTTCCCAGCTGCAAAGATTCCAGCGCGAAAGGCGTGGTTTTCAGATAAGACATACTGCTTTTCGCCATGAAATACTGGTTGATATTGTCTATAGCCGATATAAAATATCGTAATTTGTCAGGCTCCACCTGCTCCACAGCACCACGAAGCAGTTCTCCCATGAAGGAATCCCGCTCCGTTGCTGCTGCAATACCTTTTTCACTAAGCCCGATCTTGACTATACGCCGATCTTTATCGTCCCGCAGGCGCTCGACGTACCCCTTTTTCACCAGCTTATTGATGGTAGTGGTCAGCGTGCTGACATTGATTTCTAAAATGTTGGCCACGTGAGTCATGGTCTTAGGACGTCCTGTCCCGATGGCCATGATGGCACTGATCTCCGCTCTGGAAAGATCGCTGAACTCAGAAGCTTTGATCGCTTCATCCTCCAGTCGATGAACAAGACCGAAAAGCTGTCTCATCAAGGTATGTATCTTATTGAGATCTTTATCCACGAAATCAGACTCCTAATCAAAGGCGAACATGATCTCGCACTTGCATGCCAGTTCATCGCCTACATAAGCTTCCGCCAGGCCTGTTCCTGCCGTTTTACGCAGACGTTCCATCGTCACTTTCAAAGTCAGAACGTCTCCCGGAACCACCTGTCTCTTGAACTTGGCATTCTTGATGGATGCGAAGACAGCCAGCTTTCCTTTGTTTTCCGGAAGAGAAAGTACGGTGATCCCGCCGGCCTGCGCCAGGGATTCCACGATCAGCACGCCTGGCATGATCGGTCTTCCCGGAAAGTGCCCCTGGAAATAATATTCGTCTTCCGTCACATATTTTTTTGCCACGATGGACTTGCCCACTTCCATTTCTTCCACTTCATCTACCAGAAGGAACGGCTCTCTGTGCGGGAGCACTTCCTTGATCTGTTCTCTGTTCATCAGCATGATGTTGTTCTCCTTCTCTTATCTATAAAAGCAGACCGCAGCGCAAGCCCGCGGTCTGCCTGCAAATCTGTTACTAGTCTTCGTATTTCTTCATGATCAGCGTTCCGTTGTGTCCGCCGAATCCCAGGGAGTTGGACAGAACATATTTCACATCTGCTTCTCTTCCCTCATTCGGTACATAGTCCAGATCCAGTTCCGGATCCGGCTTTTGCAGACCTACTGTCGGCGGGATGAATCCCTCGGTCAGTACCTTTGCGCAAATCACAGCTTCCAGACCGCCGGCTGCGCCCAGCAGGTGACCTGTCATGCTCTTTGTGGAACTTACCGGAACCTTGGTGTCATCTCCGAACACTTTCTTGATAGCGATCGTTTCAAAGGCATCGTTGTACGGCGTGCCTGTGCCGTGTGCATTGATGTAATCGATATCGTCCGGCGTGATACCGGCATCCTCGATGGCCATGTGAATGGCCTTTGCAGCACCTTCACCCTCCGGATCCGGCGACGTGATGTGATATGCATCGGAGGTGGCACCGTATCCTACGATTTCACCGTAGATCTTAGCACCTCTGTTTTTAGCGTGTTCCAGCTCTTCCAGGATCAGGAATCCTGCACCCTCGCCCAGGATGAATCCGCTTCGTTCCACGTCGAACGGGATGGAAGCTCTGTCCGGATCTGTCGTCGTGTTCATGGCTGTCATATTGGCAAATCCGGAGAAGGATACCGGAGCCAGAACGGATTCTGCACCGCCTGCCATAACAACGTCGTTATATCCGTGCTTGATATTTCTGTAAGCTTCTCCTATATTGTGGGTACCTGCTGCACATGCGGAAACGATACCGAAGCTGACGCCTTTCGCATTGAATTCCATGGAGATATTCCCTGCGATCGCATTAGGCATCATCATCGGGACCAGCAGTGCGGATGCTCTGGCCAGATTGCCCTTCTTCACGCACTTTTCTACTTCATGTTCCATGGTGGAGATGCCGCCGATACCCGTTCCTCCGTATATGCCGAAACGATCCGGATCCACGTTTTCGCCGCTGACGATCCCACTGTCTTCAACAGCTTCCCTGGCAGCCACCAGCGCATACTGGTCTGCGATATCCAGTCTCCTGGCAGCTCTCTTATCACCAAAATCGAAATCCTTGACTTCCGCCGCCAGCGTTACCTTGTGCCCTTCCAGATCGAATCTGGTGATCTCCGCGATGCCGTGCTTTCCAGCCTTGATAGACTCCCACATGGCGTCCACATTATTTCCAACCGGAGATACCACGCCGATCCCGGTCACAACTACTCTCTTTTCCATTTGACTTTTTCCTCCCCAAATACTCGTTTTTGTCTCTCTCATATCTTAAACGATCAATTTTTACATGATCAGTCCGCCGTCTACGGCAATGATCTGTCCTGTTACATATGTGCTGAGATCAGATGCCAGATACAGTGCTGTATTGGCGATATCCTGCGGCTGTCCCAGTCTCTGCATGCTGATATTCTCAGCTGCATGGCTCTTCTGTTCATCGGTCAGAACGGCTGTCATATCCGTTTCTACAAATCCCGGCGCAATGCCGTTTACACGGATACCTCTTCTGCCCAGTTCCTTCGCAGCGGAAAGAGTCATACCTACCAGACCTGCCTTGGACGCGCTGTAGTTGACCTGTGCCGGATTTCCCTTAAGTCCTGATACGGAAGACATGCTGATGATGGATCCGCTTCTCTGTTTGATCATCAGCGCAGAAATAGCTTTCGTCATATAGAATGCACCATTGAGGTTTACATCGATCACTTTAGTGAATTCTTCCGGCTTCATCTTAATCATCAGCTTGTCATTGGTGATCCCTGCATTGTTTACAAGGATATCCACTTTTTTATCGAACTCGTCCTTGATGATCTGGGCGATGTTTTCCGCTGTCTGCGGATCAGTGATATCGCCGTTGTACATCCGCACTCTCGTGCCATATGCTTTTAATTCTTCTTCCGTCTTAGCTGCTGCTTCCGGGCTGCTGATATCACAGATGATCACATTGGCGCCATTCTTACAGAACGTCTCTGCGATGCACTTGCCGATTCCTCTTACTCCACCTGTAATGACCGCTGTTTTTCCCTGTAACATATCTCTACCTTTTCTTTCTTAAACCAGTTCTTTCAACTGCGCGATAGTTTCCTGCAAAGTTTCCACGTTCTCCACGTTGAGCGCAGCGATTTCCTTACACGTTTTTTTCGTCAATCCGGAAAGAGTCGTTCCCGGACCAACTTCAATGATAGCTTTTACGCCGTCTGCCTCGAATCTTCTGATGATCTCCTCCCAGTAAACCGGGCTCATAGCCTGTTTCGCCATGATTTCCACCAGATAGTCTTTCAGATCTCCGCCATCGTAATCTTTCATGATATCGTCAGCAGTCACATCGGCATATACGGTGATTTCCGGCATTTTCAGTTCTGCCTGACGCAATACGTCCTTCAGCTTTTCTGCAGCCGGGATCATCATAGGGCTGTGAAATGCCGTGCTGACGCTGAGGGGGATCGCTTTGATCCTGTTTTCTTTCGCCAGTTCTGCAAAGCGTGCTACAGCTGCCTTGTCTCCGGCTACGACAGTCTGCTTCGGAGAGTTGAAGTTTACGCCTTCCAGGATACCATCTTCTCTTGCCTGCTCCACCAGATCCAGGATCTTTTCCCTTTTACCCAGTGCTGCCGCCATGGTTCCCTTGGCGTTGCCGTCTTCATCACGTCCAGCCTCCTGCATCAGAGTTCCTCTCTGTGCTACGATCTCTACGCCTTCGCTGATCTTCGGTATCACCCCTGCAGCCGTCAGTGCAGAGTATTCTCCCAGGCTGAATCCAGCTACTGCATCGATCTCCAGCTTGTCGGAAAGTCCGTTCTTTTCCAGTTCTGCCAGCAGCGCTTTATAGGCCGCCATGCTTACAGTGTAGATCGTCGGCTGTGTCACGTGAGTCTGTTTTAAAATCTCAGCATCGCCCTCGAAACACCATTCCTTGATCTGGTCTCCCGCCAGATCGAAAATTTCTTTTGCCTGCGGGTAAGAATCATACAGATCCTTTCCCATACCGCTATACTGTGCGCCCTGCCCTGCAAATACGATTCCTATCTTCATAAATCTCTTCTACCTCCTTGAACATCTCTTCTATAATCTCTGCTGCAGGCTGTTCCTTTTTCACCAGACCTGCGATCTGCCCCGACATGATGTTGCCGTTGTCGGAATCTCCGTCCCGCACAGCGGCTGCCAGTGTTCCCGTACATAACTGATTGATCTCTTCTTCCGGAGCATTCTGTTTTTCCAGAGAAAGGATCTTTCTAGCCAGTTTGTTTTTTATGATACGCACCGGATGTCCCGTGCTCCGGCCTGTTGCTACCGTGGAGGAGTCCTTAGCTTTGATGATGGCGTCCTTGTACCCCTGTGCCACGATACATTCGTTGGCCACCAGGAACCGGGTTCCTACCTGAACGCCCTGTGCTCCCAGCATGTATGCTGCTGCGATCCCTCTTCCATCTGCGATACCGCCGGCTGCGATGACCGGGATATCAAGCGCATCCACCATCTGCGGAACTAATGCCATGGTAGTCGTCTCACCAATATGTCCGCCTGCTTCTGTTCCTTCTGCCACAACTGCATCTGCGCCGGCTCTTTCTACTCTCGTCGCCAGTGCCAGGTTCGCTACAACAGGTACGACCTTGATGCCTGCCTCCTTCATTTTAGCAATGTATTTTCCCGGATTTCCTGCTCCTGTCGTCACCACCGGTACTTTTTCTTCGCATACGACATCGATCAGTTCCTCCACATTATCTGCCAGAAGCATGATATTTACGCCAAAAGGCTTGTCTGTCATCTCTCTTACTTTCGCAATCTGATCCCTCAGCCAGTCAGCGCTTTCGCCACCGGATGCGATAATGCCAAGACCCCCGCCATTGCTTACAGCAGCCGCCAGATTACATTCTGCGATCCGTGCCATAGCTCCCTGGATGATGGGATACTCCGTTCCTAAGATCTCACAAACATTGATCATAATTACCTCCTGTTACTATTACCGGTATTACCATTCTATAATTGCCGCGGCTGCACAAAGCCCGCCGCCAAAACCTACTAACGCTATTATATCACCTTTTTTCATCTTTTGGGTTAAATTCAGATCATATAATGCCATCGGGACTGTTGCAGAGGAAACATTTCCCCCGTCCTGGATACTGATCTGAAATTTCTCGATGGGCTGACCAAGTTTCTGTGCCGCCGCCTGGATGATCCTGCCGTTAGTCTGGTGAAGCACGAACCAGTCTACATCATCGCAGGTCAGGCCTGCTTCTTCCAGTGCCCCCTTCGTTACTTCATCGATAGCGTTCACTGCGAACTTGAAGACAGCCCGCCCTTTCATGAAAAGAGGCTGCGGTGTCAGGTCATCCTCCCAGAAAGGAGGGTTGATGTAATTGGCCTTGCACTTGATCGCACCTTTCACATCATCGTAGTTCTTAATATATGTACTTAATATACCTCGCTCGTTTTCATCGCTTTCCAGTACGGCCGCCCCTGCTCCGTCTCCAAAGAGGATGCAGGTTTCCCTGTCCTCCCAGTTAGTAACTCTCGTCAGTCGTTCCGTTCCAACGACCAGCGCCCGTTTTGAGGCTCCATCCTTGCTATACTGAGAAAGTGCTGTATTCATGAGTGACTCTGCGATCCAAAGCCCGTATACGAATCCACTGCACGCTGCATTGATGTCAAAAGCGATGGCACGTTCCAGTCCCAGCTCTTTCTTCACCATTGCGGCCATGCTCGGGGTGATGTTGTCCGGCGTGATAGTTGCTACAACAACAAGGCCGATGGAATCCTTATCGATTCCCTGCAAAGCCTGCTCCGCAGCAGCCGCCGCCATGTCCAACGAGCTTTCTGTCGTTGCGATCCTTCGCTGTTCGATCCCGGTTCGATCCAGGATCCATTCGTGACTGGTATCCACGTGCTGCGAGATATCTTCATTGGTAATAACTTTTTCCGGCAGGTATTTCCCTGTGCCGATGATTTTAATTCCCATGGTTGCCCTTTCTATTTGTTTTGATTTCAAATACTTTGATTGTCAAAGTATTTATATAATACCGCACTTCTATTAAAAAGTCAATACACCCGAATCTGGAACGTACCGCCGGGTGCTGCACGGACAGGATGAGAGATATGATGCGAGATATTATGAATTCCCAGATTGGAAATTATCTGTTCCAACTGGGAACTAGTCGCTCAACGCAGATATTTTTTTGGACTATGAATTCCCAGGTTTGATTTTTTTAAGACCATATGGGAAGTTCCACGCTGCAAATATTACAAAATCAATCTGCTGCGGTTATTATAATGCCCAAAACCACATAAAAACTATTTGTTTGGGAACTCTCTTTCTCTATACTGCAAATATGTTGCAAAACAGTTCCCATCTTGCTGTTCTATTTTTCAAAATGGGAATTCATGAATGGGAGCGTAGCTCTCAAGCAACAAAAAATCCAAATCAAACTCTCTTTTTTCACGATCTGGGAATCCATGATTTCCTTATCTTATATCATAATAAGATTTCTGCCGGTTTACGGCTAAAGCAGCTCCAGCAGTTCCCCCGCCTTCCGAATCACATGATCCGGCGCATCTTCCCCGAAGTCGTCTCCTGACTTTAACGCCAACGACCATCCTACCAGTACAGATGTAACACCGGCGTTTTTCGCACAGAGGATATCGAACATGGTATCTCCCAGCATCAGGGAATGTTCCGGACGGGAATCCAGTTTCGCCAGTGCGATATTGACCGGTTCCGGATCCGGCTTGTGTTTTTTCGTATCTTCCGCCGTGACCACCACATCAAAGTAGTCTTTTAAATCATATTTCTCCAGTCCCTGCTTGGTCGTATAAGCCAGTCTTGATGTCACAAGACCGGTCTTTTCACCGCGTTCCTTTACCTGGCGCAAAAGCTTTTTCATGCCGGGAAACACCGTAATCAGATCACCAAAATTGTCACGATGATAGCTTCTGTAAATCTCAACAGCTTCATCTACCGGCACATCTGGGAAGAATTTTTTCATCGTCACTTCCAGCGGTTCCCCAAATGTCTTTATGATCTTCGCCACATCCTCATCACGATGCTCTATG
>ERZ857750.4639-NODE-4639-length-10047-cov-2.359988_pt1 | contig 10047 bp, 9 predicted proteins | sample MGYA00519915_ERZ857750 | MGnify/ENA primary metagenome ERZ857750 (study PRJEB31778, sample SAMEA3449358) | human gut metagenome | biome: human gut; feature: human-associated habitat; material: faeces | place: United Kingdom | collected 2010/2012 ... | reverse complement strand
GCGCCCACACCGTAAACGGCAAGTGGAACGACGACATCGGCGATTTGAGGCACAACGATCTGGTCCGCGACATCCGCGTGCGGACGTATGCCCCGGCCGTGCAGCTCAACAATTTCCTGATCAAGCAGACGCCCGTGCCCGGATTCCGTGCCGACCGCGAGATCGTCCTGTCGCACAGCGAAAACTTTTTCAGCATCCAGTTCTCCGCGCTGGAATACATCCGCAACGGCAACTGCGAATACGCCTACATCCTCAAGGGGTTCAACGACGACTGGGTGGAGATCGGCACCGACAACACGGCGGTGTTCACCAACGTGCCGCCCGGGGCCTATGAATTCTGCGTGCGATGTACCAACGGCGACAAAATCTGGAGCGACAATACCGCTTCGCTGCATATCCGGGTGCGTCCGCCGTGGTGGAACACGGTGTGGGCCTACATGGTCTACCTGTTGCTCTCGTTCGTGGTGCTGTACGTCGTCTGGTTCGTGGTCAACGACCGGATCGAGCAGCGGCGCAGGCTGCTGATGCTGGCCGAAGGGGTATCCCTCCGTGAGATTGCCCGCCGGGAGGGCAAGGACATTAAGACTATACGGGAATCCATTGAAGGGGCCAGGAAAAAGTTTTTGAAATTTTTCTGAGACATCCCCCTCAAACCGTGCTTCAAATCTCCGTATGTTGAAGGACATCCCGATACCGTCCTTCAGAAAGCAGAGGTGATGAGATGAAACACACATTGCAGATCCGTGTTTCAAAAAAGCCTGTGAACAGCGGTGCGGTCAGTGTGCGGAATGTCTCTGTGCGGGAGCGGTTCATGCGTTTCCTGCTGGGGGACAAGGTCAGGCTGACAGTCATTGTTCCGGGCAGTTCCGTGGAGGAACTTTCCATCCGGGAGGTTGCGGAAGGAGGGCTGGCACATGAGTAGGATAAAACTTCTTCTGGACGTGGTATCCGACCTCCGTTCCCTGGCAGACAGCCTGCAGGCGGTGGCGGACGCTGTCGCACAGGGTGGGCAGGAACAGCCGGACCAAACCACGGAGAAAAAGCCGGCTCAGAAACCGGAAAAGAAAACTGCTGCAAAGAAAGTGGAGCCGCCTGTGGAGAAGGCAGAGCCAAAGCCATTGACGCTGGAACAGGTGCGGGCGGCCCTGGCGGAGAAGTCCCGTGCCGGACACACAGCAGAGGTAAAGGCGCTCCTTCTTAAGCATGGTGCGGATAAGCTGTCGGACATCGACCCAGCGGAGTATCCGGCGCTCCTTGCGGACGCGGAGGTGCTGTGATGGGAAAACACGCATTGCTTTCCGCTTCCTCCAGCCACCGGTGGCTGAACTGCCCGCCTTCCGCAAGGCTTTGCGAGAAGTATGAGGATACGGGCAGCGAATACGCCCAGGAAGGGACGGACGCCCACAGCCTGTGTGAATACAAGCTGAAACAGGCGCTTGGCATGGATGCCGCAGACCCAACGGAGGACCTTTCCTTCTACAACGAGGAAATGGAGCAGTGCGCTTTGGACTATGCGGCCTATGTGCTGGAACTGGTGGAAGGCGCAAAGAAATCCTGCAAAGACCCGGTGGTGCTGATTGAGCAGCGTCTGGACTTTTCCCGTTTCGTCAAAAACGGCTTCGGAACCGGCGACTGCGTCATCATTGCAGACGGTACTCTTGATATCGTGGATTACAAGCACGGGAAAGGCGTGGAGGTATCTGCGGTAGAGAATCCCCAGATGATGCTGTATGCCCTGGGCGCCCTGGAACTGTTTGACGGCATCTATGACATTGATACCGTCCGCATGACCATCTTCCAGCCACGCCGGGAAAATGTCAGCGTCTGCGTCATGGCAAAGGATGACCTTTTGCAGTGGGCCTATAACGATCTGACCTATAAGGCGAAGCTGGCCTATGAGGGCGGCGGGGAGTTTGCCTGCGGTGACTGGTGCCGGTTCTGCAAGGCAAAGGCGGTCTGCCGGAAACGGGCGGAGTACAACCTGGAACTGGCGAAATATGATTTTGAGATGCCAGACACATTGGAGGATGCTGAGATCGCCGCCATCCTGGACAAGGCGGATGAACTGACCGCCTGGGCTGCGGATGTGAAAGAATACGCGCTCCGGCAGGCACTCAGCGGGACGGAGTATCCCGGCTACAAGGTGGTGGAGGGACGCTCCAACCGCCGGTACATCAGCGAGGAAGCGGTGGCCGACGCCGTTTCCCAGGCAGGGTATGATCCCTATGCCAAAAAGGTGCTGGGTCTTACGGAGATGCAGAAGCTCCTGGGCAAAAAGAAGTTTGACGAGCTGCTGGGAGGACTGATCGAAAAGCCCCAGGGCAAGCCCGTCCTTGTGCCATTGTCCGATAAGCGGCAGCCTATGAATACGGCACAGAATGATTTTAAAGATTGAGGAGGAAACCAGAATGTCAAATAAAGTCAAGAACCCGATGAAAGTGATCACCGGCCCCAATACCAGATGGAGCTACTGCAACGTGTGGCAGCCCAAGTCCATCAACGGCGGCACGCCCAAGTACAGCGTCAGCCTGATCATACCCAAGTCGGATACGGTGACCATCAACAAGATTAAAGCGGCTATCGAAGCTGCCTACAAGGAGGGTGAGGCCAAGCTGAAGGGCAACGGCCGGAGCGTCCCCGCACTTTCCGTCTTAAAGACCCCGCTACGTGACGGGGATGCGGAGCGCCCGGATGACGAAGCCTACGCAAACGCTTATTTCGTCAATGCCAACAGCGCCACAGCTCCGGGCATTGTGGATGCGGACCGTCAGCCGATCCTGGATACTTCCGAGGTTTACAGCGGTGTGTACGGCAGGGCGAGCATCAACTTTTATGCGTTCAATTCCAATGGCAATAAAGGAATCGCCTGTGGACTGAATAACCTGCAGAAGATCCGTGACGGAGAGCCGCTGGGCGGTAAATCCCGTCCGGAGGATGATTTTGCAGATGAGGAAGAGGATTTCCTCTCCTGACGCAGGAAACTGCCGATACCGGGTGGCGGGGGATTCCCCCTGCCGCCCTTAAGGCATTGAAGGGAGATGATAAACTTGAAATCTATATCATGGGATTTGGAAACGTACAGCAGTGTGGATCTTACGAAATGTGGGGTGTACCGATACTGCGAGAGCGAAGATTTTGAAATCCTGCTTGCCGCATATTCCATCGATGGCGGGGCGGTACAGGTGACCGACCTTGCCTGTGGAGAGAAACTCCCGCAAGAGATTCTGGATGCGCTGGAAGATGAAACTGTAGAGAAGTGGTCATTCAACTCGCAGTTTGAACGGATTTGTCTCTCACGGCTCCTCGGCTATCCGGCCGGTGACTATCTTGCTCCGGCATCTTGGCGCTGCTCTATGGTGTGGGCCTCAACACTGGGCCTTCCCCGTTCCCTGGAAAGCGTGGGCGCAGTGCTGGGGCTGGAGAAGCAGAAGCTGACGGAAGGCAAAGACCTGATTCGCTATTTCTGCGTCCCCTGCAGACCGACGAAAGCCAATGGCGGCAGGACGCGGAACCTGCCGGAACACGACCCGGAGAAATGGGAACGGTTCAAGGCATATAACCTGCGGGATGTGGAGACGGAAATGCAGATCCAGGAGAGGCTCTCCAGATTTCCCGTGCCGGATGCCATCTGGGAGGAATACCAGCTCGACCAGGAGATCAATGACCGGGGCATCGGTGTGGATATGGAATTGGTCAGGCAGGCTATTGTAATGGATGCCCGCTCCCGTGAACGGCTGACCGCCACCATGCAGGAACTGACGGAACTGAATAACCCGAATTCCGTACAGCAGATGAAACAGTGGCTGGCAGACCACGGGCTGGAAACGGACACCCTGGGAAAAAAGGCTGTGGCGGAGCTGATTAAGACAGCGCCGGAGCCCCTGCGGGAAGTTCTTTCGCTTAGGCAGCAGCTCGCCAAGAGCAGCGTGAAGAAATACACGGCGATGGAGAACGCAGTCTGCACAGACAGCCGGGCCCATGGAATGTTCCAATTTTATGGGGCAAACCGCACCGGCCGGTTCTCCGGGCGGCTGATCCAGTTGCAAAATCTGTATAAGAATACCATGCCAGATTTGGCACAGGCGCGGGCTTTGGTGCGGAGCGGTAATTATGAAGCACTTTCCATGCTCTATGAAGATATCCCGGATACCCTCTCCCAGCTTATCCGCACGGCATTTGTGCCGCAGGATGGCAGGAAACTCATTGTGGCAGATTTTTCCGCCATCGAAGCGAGAGTGCTGGCTTGGCTGGCCGGAGAGAAATGGGTATTGGAGGTTTTTGAAAAAGGCGGAGACATTTACTGTGAGACTGCTGCCCGTATGTTCCGCTGCCGGGTGGAAAAGCATGGGGAGAACGCAGAACTGCGCCAGAAAGGAAAACAGGCGACTCTGTCCTGCGGGTATGGTGGCAGCGTCGGTGCGCTGAAGGCAATGGGTGCGTTGGAGGCCGGAATGACGGAGGAGGAACTTCAACCGCTGGTGGATAGCTGGAGAGCGGCAAATCCCAATATCGTCCGTTTCTGGTGGGATGTGGATCGGGCAGTGAAAGAATGCGTCAAAATGAGAATCCCCACGGAGACACACGGCCTCCGCTTTGATTACCGGAGCGCCATGCTCTTTATCACCCTTCCTTCCGGCCGGCGGCTCGCCTATGTGAAACCGAGGATTGGCGAGAACCAGTTCGGTGGGGAGTCGGTGACTTACATGGGCGTGGGCGGAACAAAGAAGTGGGAACGGCTGGAAAGCTATGGTCCCAAGTTTGTGGAAAACATCGTCCAAGGCACTGCCCGTGATATCCTCTGCTATGCCATGCAGACTTTAAAAAACTGCTCCATTGTTGCCCATGTGCATGACGAGATTATCATTGAGGCTGACCGGAGAATGTCGGTTACGGCGGTTTGCGAACAGATGGGCAGGACGCCGCCCTGGGCGAAGGGGCTGAAGCTCCGGGCGGACGGATACGAATGCGAGTTTTATCAGAAGGATTAGAAGGAGGTGCAGCCTATGGGCATCAACAAATATAACAGCGAGGGTTATTACGATCCAACCACATACGAGGCTCTTTCCAATATTGAAAAAGATGAAAAAGCAGCAAGGCGTGTATACCGGCCGCTGGTCTATATATGCTCTCCCTACGCTGGTGATGTGGAGCGGAATGTGAACATGGCAAGGGTATACAGCCGCTTTGCGGTGCGGAATACCTGCATCCCGATTGCCCCTCACCTGCTCTATCCGCAGTTCATGGATGACGGCAGACCGGCGGAGCGGGAACTTGCCCTGTTTATGGGAATGGTGCTGCTCACGAAATGTGAGCAGGTATGGGTATTCGGCAGCGTCATATCCGCAGGGATGCGGGCGGAGATTGCGAAGGCGGAAAAGAAGAACATACCGGTGCGGTATTTCACAGAGGAATTGGAGGAGATGCCATGCGCGAATTAAACATTGCCTGCGCCAACAGCCGCAGCACGAAACAGTTGACGAACAAGAAGATCGAACTCTCCGCTTTGAAGGGACGGCTGAAAGTGACAATCCGTACAACGGAGTCCGCAGAGGAATACGCCCGGCTCCCCAGGTCGAAACGGGACGCCGCGAAGGACCACGGCGGCATTGTAGCTGGCGTGCTAAAGGACGGGAGGCGCAAGATCGACACGGTGGTCTCCCGGTCCATGGTAACGCTGGACGGGGACCGGATCGAGGCGGAATTCCTGGAGGACTATGAACGCCGGGTTCCCTACACCTCCATCCTCTACAGCACCCACAGCCACACGCCGGAGACGCCGCGGGTGCGGATACTGGTCCCTCTGACGAGGGATGTAACGCCGGAGGAGTATGTGGCGGTGGCAAGATACCTGGCCCAGTCCCTGGGCATGGACTATTTTGACGAATGCTCCTACCTGCCCAACCAGCTCATGTACTGGCCCAGCACACCGGCCAACGGGGAGTTTGTCTATAAGGAGACGGACGGGCCGTGGCTTGACCCGGACGAAATCCTGTCGGCGCATCCGGAATGGACAGACCCTACCAGGCTGCCTGCCTCCTCCAGGGAGAGCCGGGCGAAGGGGATCGGGGATAAGAAACAGGCAGATCCGCTGGAAAAGGAAGGTATTGTTGGAGTTTTCAATAACGCCTACTTTCCTATAAACCTCGCCATGGAAAAATTCCTGAGTGACATTTATGAGCTTTCAGCGGATGGGACACGCTATCGCTTTAAGGAGTCGAGCAGTCAGCCGGGTGTGGAGATCAAGGAGGGCGGCAAATTTGTATACAGCCACCACGCCAAAGACCCGGCATATCTGAAGCTGTGCAGCGCCTTTGACATTGTCCGCATCCATCTCTTTGGCGATGAGGACGAGAAGAAGACGTTCCGTGCGATGGCAGATTTTGCCAGCAGGGACGAGACGGTCAAAATGCTGATCCTTGAGAAAAAGCAGCAGGCGGCAGAAACGGACTTCTGTTTCACGGACGGGGACGATACCTGGAAGAAAAAGCTGGAGTATGAGCCTCGTTCTATGGTGTTAAAAAACAACCTCCATAACATTACCCTGATTATGGAGAACGATCCCAACCTCAAGGGAATCGTGTTTAACCAGTTGGCGGACGGCATGGAGATCAAGGGAGAGGTGCCATGGAAACATCCGGCAAGGTTCTGGCGCGATGCGGATGACGCGCAGCTCATCAGTTTTGTAGATTCCCATTATGGCTCGTTTTCAGAACGTAACTACCGCATTGCGGTTACTAAAGTGACGGACGACCGTTCCTATCACCCTATCCGGGAAATGTTCGAGTCCCTTCCGTCATGGGATAAGGTCAGGCGGGCAGAGACCGTGCTGATCGATTATCTCGGTGCGGAGGACAACCGCTATGTCAGGGCGGTCACCAGGAAGGCGCTGTGTGCGGCGTATATGAGGGTACATGATCCCGGCATCAAGTTTGACAACATGATTGTTTTAAATGGGGCTCAGGGCATTGGCAAAAGCACCCTGATTTCCGCCCTTGGTGGGGAGTGGTTCTCGGACAGCCTTGCCCTTTCTGACATGAACGACAAAACAGCCGCTGAGAAACTGCAGGGGTACTGGATTCTGGAGATCGGCGAACTTGCGGGCATGAAAAAGGCGGACATCGACAAGGTCAAAGCCTTTATTTCCAGACAGGACGACAAATACCGCGCCAGTTTTGGGCGGAGGGTGACTCCGCACCCAAGGCAATGTGTGTTCTTCGGCACGACCAACAGCGAGAACGGGTATCTCCGCGATATTACCGGAAACCGCAGGTTCTGGAACGTCAAGGTTACCGGACAGGGAAAGTGCAAGCCCTGGGAAATGACCGCCGAGGTGGTCCGGCAGATATGGGCGGAGGTCGCCGAGATCGCCAGGTCGGGAGAAAAGCTGTATCTTGATGCTGACCTTGAGGCTTACGCCAGGCAGGAACAGCGGGAAGCGATGGAGCAGGACGACCGCGAGGGCATCGTGCGGAATTATCTGGATATGCTTCTTCCCGATGATTGGGACAGCATGGATTATTACAGGCGCAGGGAGTATATCCGAGATATTGACGATCCGACCAGGGCTGAGGGTACTGTAAAGCGGCAGACCGTGAGCAACATCGAGATCTGGTGCGAATGCTTCGGCAAAAGCAAGGAGGAGATGCGCCCCTCGGACTCCTATGCCATATCCGCCATCATGGTGCGGATCGAGGGCTGGGAGAAAAGCGGGGCGCGGCAGATGCTCCCCATCTATGGGCGGCAGCGCATATATACGAGGACAACCTGAGCCGTCCCACACCTGTCCTGGGGTTGTCCATGGCCGGAAAACGCAGTCAGCACAAGGGTTTCCGGTATCTTACTGGACAACTGGACAGAAAAACCTATATAAGACAAAAACATGAATTTATATGGATATAGATCCCGTCCTGCACACGCGCGAACACGCGTATTTCGCGCGTAAGGGAATTTTCCGTCCACTTGTCCGCAGAAGCAGCAAAAACGCAGTGATTTCAAGGGTTTTGCTGTGGACAGGCTCTGTGGACAAGGGCTGGACGGGACAACTTCTGAAAGGAGAAATCGGAAATGATCAAAAATGGAAGGCCTTATACGAATGAGAACGGATTTACCGATGGGGCGCTGATCACCGGCCGTGAGGATGCTGTGGTTACCGCGGTTGACGGGTGGATCAGAAAGAATATCCGCGCCGGGAAAAAGGTCCTGCAGGGGCATACGAGCTACGGGATGAAGCACCTGCTGGAACATGATACGGGCGTTTACCTTACCAACAACGAGTTCAAGGACGCCATGCTGCTTGCCGGATACCGGCCCGTGAATCCGAACAGCCTGAACTGGAAGTACCGCATTGAGCTGACACGAGAGATCAATGACAATCCCAGCCCGTTCTTCCGCTGGGCGAGGAACTTCGAGGCGGACGCCACGCCATGCGGGGATTTTGTCCGGGATATGCTCCGCGACTTTGAATTCCCGGTCCTGGCGGAACATGATGTTATTGCGCGGTACCTTGGCCGTATCGGCGCCTGCAGCGGAGCGGTGGAGGCATTTGAGGTGTTATGGAGGGAATATGCGGGAGCGGCAGATTGAACAGACCCTGGCAAAAGCCGTAAAAGCGGCAGGCGGCATCGCACCGAAATTTACCTCTCCCGGATTTGCCGGGATGCCCGACCGCTTAGTGCTGATGCCGGGCGGACACATCGGCTTTGTGGAGGTAAAAGCACCGGGAGAAAAACCGAGGCCCCTGCAGCTTTCCAGGCACAGGCTCCTTCGGCGATTGGGCTTTAAGGTGTATGTGCTGGATGACGAGGGGCAGATTGGAGGGATCATGGATGAAATACAGTCCCCATGAGTATCAGAGCCATGCCACGGAGTATATCGAGACACACCCTGTTGCGGCGGTGCTTTTGTCGATGGGGCTTGGCAAGACGAGCATTACCCTGACCGCTTTGAACGACCTGCTGTTTGACCGCTTTGAGATCCACAAAGCCATCGTGATCGCACCCCTGCGTGTGGCACGGGATACCTGGCCGGCAGAGATTGAGAAATGGGACCACCTGGGCGGCCTGATCTATTCCGTGGCTGTGGGAACAGAGGCGGAGCGGCGGGCGGCGCTGAGACGGCAGGCAGACATTTACATTATCAACCGGGAGAACGTGCAGTGGCTGGTGGAGGCAAGCGGCATCCCCTTTGATTACGACATGGTGGTGGTTGATGAGTTATCTTCTTTCAAGAATCACCAGTCCAAGCGGTTCCGTGCCATGATGAAGGTGCGGCCGAAGGTGGGACGGATCGTGGGACTGACCGGGACGCCCAGCAGCAACGGGCTGATGGATCTATGGGCTGAGTTTAAGCTGCTGGATATGGGGCAGCGGCTGGGGAGGTTTATTGGGCAGTACCGCACCCGGTTCTTCCTGCCGGACAAGCGCAATGGGCAGGTGGTGTTTTCCTACAAGCCCCTTCCAGGGGCGGAGGAACAGATCTACCGGCTGATCTCCGACATCACGATTTCCATGAAATCCACAGATTACCTGCATATGCCACAGTTCGTTTCCTCCGGCTATGAAGTGTATCTCTCTGAGGAGGAAACGCAACGGTATGTTTCCTTCAAGCGGGATCTGTTGCTGCAGCTCCCGGACGGGGAAATCACCGCCGCCAATGCTGCGGCTCTTTCCGGGAAGCTCTCCCAGATGGCGAATGGTGCGGTATACACAGATGAAGGAGAGACTATCGCCATCCATGACCGGAAACTGGATGCCTTGGAGGACATCATCGAGAGTATGGGAGGGAAACCGCTCCTGGTGGCTTACTGGTTCCGGCACGACCTGGAACGGATCACGGGGCGACTCCACAAGCTGAAAATCCCATTTTCCCGGCTGGATTCCCCGGAAAGCATCCGCAGATGGAATACAGGGGAACTTCCGGTGGCCCTGATCCACCCGGCATCGGCGGGACACGGGCTGAACCTTCAAAGCGGAGGCTCCACTCTTGTATGGTTTGGACTGACCTGGTCCCTGGAACTGTACCAGCAGACCAACGCCCGCCTCTGGCGGC
>ERZ857750.4637-NODE-4637-length-10050-cov-3.141371_pt1 | contig 10050 bp, 6 predicted proteins | sample MGYA00519915_ERZ857750 | MGnify/ENA primary metagenome ERZ857750 (study PRJEB31778, sample SAMEA3449358) | human gut metagenome | biome: human gut; feature: human-associated habitat; material: faeces | place: United Kingdom | collected 2010/2012 ... | reverse complement strand
TTTCATTACATATAAAATTCTGACTTGTGAGAGGACGCTTATATCTGCCCTTCACGCCCTAGGAAAGCACCACAAAATCTGCTGCTCCACGGTAAGTTAAACTCCGATTATTTAAACAGATTTTTGAAGAACTCCCCAATCGCACTAAAGATATTTCCAAAGAAGTTACCAATAGATGCAATGATTCCGGAAGAGCTTCCTCCATTTTTAAAGGAATTGTAGAGAGAGGCTGCGTAATCCACCAGTCCACTTAAATCAATTCCAAGAGAAGTAATTTTCAAAAGAAGATCAACGATTTTCTGTCTCTCATCATCAGATAAAGTGACGCCATATTTATCACAGGCTTCATCAATTGCTTCGTTGATACTCTTCTCGTCAGTCAGTCCTTTTTCTGCGATCAGGGACTTGATGTAAGCAATAAACTCCTCCACTTCCTGATCGGTCAGACCCTGAATGGAAGCTTCCAGTTCTCCGGTGACAACAAGTTCATTTAACGCTGCATCTACAACGTTATCCTGTACTGCTTCCCCGGTCATTGCCTCATATGCCTCAAAGATTCCAACCAGTGCAGCGGTTCCGGAGATTGGCTTTGGGCCTGCAACGATGATATCTGCATCTGTAATTCCGGCAGTTGTCAGCGCATTTTTGTACATACCAACGGTACAGTATGTGATATTGTTCGTAGAAATGTTTAATCCATTTCCTTTTTTACGCTTTACGATCACGACAGAAGACCAGGACTTGCTTCCGATTTTGGAAGAATCCACATAGGAATCGAGGTACTGGTGCTCCTGTGCATTTGTAACGTAAGTGACGTTATAATTTGCAAGATTGGCAGGATCGATTCCCATAAGGGATAATACGATATTTTTCTGGTCATCAGACAGATCTGCGCCGAGTGCCAGATAAGGTTTATCATCTTTCTTAATCTCAACTTTATCGTTATTCTCATCCACAATGACATCTCCAGTCACATTTTCTGTGGATTTTTTATCATCCTCTACCGTTACCCCGCCTGTGACATTATCGGTTGTGCCACTGGTGGAAGTATTTGTGCTGTCGGAATTTGTTGTTGTACTGCTCTGTGCATCTGAAGCAGAATTATTTGTTGTGCTGTTCTGTGCATCTGAAGCAGAAGTATTTGTTGTGCTGCTCTGTGCATCCGAAGCAGAAGTATTTGTTGTGCTGTTCTTCGTATCTGAAGCAGAGCTGTTTTGTGTAGTTGTAGTTCCGGTTGAACCAGCATTGGTATCTGCACCTGTTGCACTGCTGTCATTCTGCGTTGCTGCATTATTCTCTGACTGTGTTGTCTGGGAATCACCGGATGTTGCATTGCTCTCTTCCTGCCCGGTGGAGTTCTGCGCAGAAGCATCTGCTGCAAATGATGTTACATGTGTTGGTATCATCATCACTGCTGCTAAAATAATTGCTGCAATTCTCTTTGTCATTCTCTTTCTCTTCACTTTTTTTCCCTCTCTTTTTATTTACGTATCGATCCGCACTCTCATCCATGCAAGAAGATCTGCATACACTTTATCGCGGTCTGTCTCATTTAAAATTTCATGTCTGTCATTTTCGTAAAGCTTATATGTAATATCCAGAGAACCTGCCTCTTTGAAGAGATCATACACTTTTTTCACACCGACACCGTTATCTCCCACCGGATCATCCTGACCGGATACAATAAAAATTGGAAGCTTGTTTGGTACTTTCTTCACATTTTCCAACTGATTATCGTAGAGAACTGCTTCCATCAGCCCCAGATAGCCGTTTAATGTAAATTTGAACGTACACCGCGGTTCGCTATAATAAAATTTTACAATATCCTCATCTTTTGTAAGCCAGCTGTTTGAAAGTGTTTTTCCGGAAAGATCATATTTCTTATATGGTCCGCCAAACGACAGCGATTCTACCAGTTTGCTTCTGTGATGCCAGCCAAAAATTTTTGCCAGGAATTTGCACACGTTGATTCCAAGTTTGGTCGTATTGTCCGGCACACAACCGGTTCCCATAATGATTGCCCCTCTCAAATCATCATTGTGAATGGTGAGGTATTTCCGGAGCATATAAGATCCCATACTGTGTCCCATCATAAAATAAGGAACACCCGGATTTTCTTTCTGGATCATCGTGCGCAGTGCATGCATGTCTGCGATCACCGTGTCACTCGGATTTTCCGCAAAATATCCCCAGTCATCTTTGGATGCAACGGAATCCCCATGTCCTAAATGGTCATGTCCCACCACCATAAAGCCATTCTCTGTCAGGAATTCAGCAAATAGTCTGTAGCGCTCTACAAACTCTATCATGCCATGTGTGATCTGTAAAATTGCCTCATACTTTCCATCTTCCGGAATCCATTTGACTGCATGGATGGTTGTTTTGCCATCCGCTGATAAAAATGTAAACTTCTCCTCTTTTGCCATACTTTTCCCCTCTCTTTTTCATGATTATATATTAGATATATTTTAAAACCTGTGGCTTCTTTATTCTGTCTGGACGAAACGATGGACTTCCTCCACATTGCGTTCTAATTCATCCGCACATTCTTTGTGCTCTTTCCACTCCTGGCGCAGTGTTTCCGCTTTGGATAACACTCTGCTCTGCACTTCGAAAAATTCATTTTCACCCTGACAGAGACTTTCTAATATTTCTTCAATATTTGTTTCTTCTTCCACATTTTCATGATCCGTTTCCACTGCCTCTGTGTCCCTGTCTTCCAGAAGTTTCACCAGAGAACCGTTATTTTCTTTTAAGAGATCATTTAACGCATGAATCTGTTTTTCCGCCTCTGTGGCAGTTTCCTCAAAACCACTGATCCTCGCAAGCACATCCGCAACCGCCGAAGTATACTGCTCTGCGTTCACACGCACTTCCTCTGCCGCTGTCACAAATTTTCTTCCGTCTTCTCCCATGCGTCCTGCCTCGATTGCTGCGCCGAGTGCCAGAACTCCCATATTCTGTGAAATATCTGCCAGTTTCTGTAACGCCTCTTCAACAGACTCTCTCTCCTGGCAATATGCCTCATAGAACGATTCTATCTCCTTCATGGGTGTGGTGACGTACTTGTTCTTCTCTACAACTTTTGCAATTTTCTCGTGCTCACCCTCCATTTGCTGGCAGAGTGCTTCTTTTTCCTGCTGCAATCTGATATTCTGTTCATTCTTTTTTGCAAGCTGCTGTTTCAACAGTACGGTCTGTCCTGAATTCGCCTCTGAACACTCCTTTAACAGTTCCAATTCCTCTGAAACCGCCGTGATTGTCTCATCCAGTTCCGTTTTTGAGATCGTCATCTGTACCAATGTCTCTTCTGCGCTGTCTTTTGCTTTTGCAATATTAGAAATCTGCTCCTGCAGACGGTTCTGTTTTTCCCGTAATGCCAGAAGTTCCTCTTCCAGTTCTTTTGCTTTTTTTCCACCAAACATATGCCATCCTCCAGCTTTTACTGATAATTTCGAATGATAACCTGTACGCTTTCCACTCCATTATACTCGTTAATCTCCGGATAGTACACAATCATTATCCTCAATTTGTTTATCTGACCGCGAAAAGCTTTTTCCACTTCCGCACTTCCATACTTTTCCGCATAATATGCTTTGAACGCCTCAATATCACCAAAATAGACTGCCGATACCGCCTCTCCCGCGGCTGTCACCAGGTTCAGCCGCAACACATTCTGATTTTTTCCGACCACAAAAGCCTTTGTGATACTCAGGTTTTTGTCGGCAAACTGTGGTTTGATATTGGCTTTTCCAAAAGGCTCTAACACTGCAAATTCCCGGATAAGACCGGCATCCGCATACGCTGCTGGCATCGGAATATCAATTTTGATCTTCGGAATCAGGTCATCCTCCGTGAGATTTGCACAGGCATTGATTTTTTCACGGAACTTATCCACGTTTTCTTCCGGAAGAGATAATCCTGCCGCCATCGGATGTCCGCCGAATTTTTCCAGAAGTTCCCTGCACTTACATAGTTCCTCATACATGGAGTACTCCTCAATGGAACGCCCGGAGCCCTTCACGCCCTCCTCCGCCTTCGTCAGCACAAATACCGGCTTATGATAAGCCTCCCGGATACGCCCTGCAATGATTCCTGCAAGACTTTCGTGCACCTGTGGCAGATAAATGACAAGCACTTTATCCGACATGTAATGTTCCTCCACCACACGTTTTGCCTCCTCGACGCCATCTGCTGTCATATCTTTGCGCTGCTGGTTTAACTCCACAAGCTCCCTTGCCGTTTTTGCTGCCTCTTCCTCTCCCTGTAAAAAAAGAGACAGAGACAGTTTTGCTGTATCAAGTCTGCCACTCGCATTGATGCACGGTCCCAACACAAAACCAAAATGATATGCATTGATCTGCTCCGGTTCTAAATGATTCTGAAAGATCAGGGCGCGCATCCCCGGATTTTTTGTGCGGTGAATGCGGTTTAATCCCTCTTTCACCAAAATGCGGTTTTCGTCTGTCAGATCCATGACATCGCCAACGGTTGCAAATGCGACATTTTCCAGAAATTCATAGGTTTCTTCCAGGGCAAAACCCATTTTTTCATACAATACCTGCAGCACTTTCCATGCGACTGCTGCTCCACATAACTCTTTAAAAGGATACGCACATTCCTGCTGCTTTGGATTCACGATTGCATCTGCGTTGCTGCGAAGGAACTGCTTTTCCCCGTTCTCCTCTGTATAGGGAATCTCGTGGTGATCGGTCACTAACACGGTCATCCCAAGTTCTTTGGCATGCGCAATCTCTGAGATTGCAGCAATTCCGTTATCGCACGTAAGAATGGTATCCATTCCGTCTCTTTTTGCCTGATCGATCAGATTCTCATTGATTCCATAGCCATCCTTCATACGGTCCGGAATCTGCGTGGAAACATTTCCACCACAGTGTTTAATTCCCCGGTATAAAATATAGGTTGACATAACTCCATCTATATCATAGTCGCCGATAATACGGATCGGCTTTTGCTCTTCTATTTTAACTTTTAAAATATCTGTCAAACGATCTGCATCTTTCAATAAATGTGGATCGTATAAATCCTTTAAACTTCCATAGAGATATCTTTCAAATGCCGCCTCCCCGATCACCTCACGGTTTCGGATAAGACGCGCTGTGACAGGGCTGATCCCGAACTCTTTTCCAAGCTTTTCAAAATCAGCCCCTTTGTTGATTACAAACCATTTTTCCATGTAACACCTGCTGCCTGTTTTTTCTTATGAATTTATCTTTTAATAATGCACTTCCATCAGCATCAGTCCACATGCCGGTGCTGTATAGCCTGCGTTCTCCCGGTTTTTGCTCTCTAAGATCTGCGGCAGCTCCTCCGGCGCTCTCCTGCCATCCCCGACCTCGATCAGCGTACCCGTCAGGATCCGCACCATATTTTGCAAAAATCCATTCCCCCGGTAATCGATCCAGAGATCATTCCCTTTCTTCGTAAAATTGATCTCATAAATTGTGCGGACTGCCGTTTTTTTCATTTTCTTATTTCCGCAAAATGAAGTAAAATCATGTGTTCCGATCAGATAGGAAGCAGCTTCTTTCATGCGTTCCACATCGAGTGTTTTCTCATACTGGTACTCATATTTCCGCTCGAAAACATCCGAGATCTCTCCCATATGGATGTGATAGCGGTAGGTCTTTTTCTTTGCGGCGTAACGGCTGTGAAAACGCTCGTCCACCTGCTCAACCGCAATGACGGCAATGTCATCCGGCAGATAATGATTCAGATAGGACAGGATCTTTCCCTCCGTAAAATGCTCCTCAATATGAAAATTTGCCACCTGGCCTTTGGCATGCACGCCCGCATCCGTTCTCCCCGAACCGATGACTTCCACCGCGTGTCCTGCCATCTGTCCCAGCACTGCTTCTATTTTTCCCTGAATGGTCAGCCCGGTGCTGTTCTGCCCCTGCCAGCCCTTGTATCTTGTCCCATCATACTGGATTGTGATTTTATAGTTGTTCATACTTTTTATCCCTGCTTTACTGCAATCTAAACTAACTTTTAGTTTAACACATTTTCTACTCAAATCCTAGTCTGCGATCTGTTCCTGAAACGTTTTTGTGCCGGGGAACTGAAAAATACCAATCCCCCGGCACATTTACTCCACATTTTATACCAGTTCTGCAATCCTTGTCACCGCAACATAGATCTCCGATATTTTATACCAGGTGCGGTAATCTACCACTCCCGTCACAGGCAAGCCAAAAATAGACTGGAATTTTTCTACTGCTGCCTTCGTTGCCTCTCCGTAAATCCCATCCGGTGTGATCGTCGGGATTGCCGGATAAGCCTGCGAGATTCTCGCTAACTGTTCCTGGATCTGCCGGACCTTATCTCCGGCAGCGCCCACTTCCAGATTATACCGCGGCCAGGATGCAGGGATACCGGAAATCTCCTCCGCTGTATTGATAAACATATTATCACCATAATAATAACGGAGAATTTCTATCGTTTCGTAGTTCTGATCCCCAAGATATTTGCTTCCCCACTGGCTCAGCCAGTTGCTGCACGTCACGCGCTGTCCGTCACAATACTGCGTCAGGATTGGCTGTCTCACATTCGGTCTGGAAAGATAATTCTGGAACATTTCCTCTACCACATCCGAGATACTCTGGAAAATATTTCTTCCATATACAAATTTCTGGTCATAAGCAGTGGATGTTGTGATGGTGAAGTTATAGCCTTTGTTCCGGTACCATTCCGTGTAAACCCTGTTTAACGTAAAGGACATGATCGCAAGGATATTGGCACGCAGCGTGCTGTCCGGCCACGTGCTGTATATCTCGCTGGATGCCACATTTTTGATGTAATCCCGGTAACGGACATAATAATTTGCCGCATTGGGATCCGATGGCGGTCCGTCATGAACAACGACAAATTCCGGGATCACCACTTTACTCAGCACGATCTCCCCTGAGTCGGAGACAGGCTTGATCTCGGACTCTGCTATTTTTGCCGGGAAATTGCCAAACAACGTATTGACCGGAATCACAATGGAATCTATTTGATTTTCTTCCTCATTTTCTTCCGCCATTCGCACCTGTTGCAATGCGAGCTGCTCTGAAAAAACCTGAACACCCGAAATACTGACGGGACGATATCCCGGTGCGGTAACTTTGACCGTATATTGGGCAAATGGCTGATTTTCGGAGGGTTCCATCGAGTATTCAAGCGGAGGCGCATCAAGCGTAAGTTTCTCCGACATTCCTGAATCATCTGCGCTTACCTCCTCCACCGTGGAATCCGGCTTGCCCGAATAGGAAATCGTGATTTTCGCTCCCTCGATCGGTCGTCTGGTCCGGTTCGCAAGTACTTCTACCTTGAGGCTTCCTTTATCTACAGCCTCTGTCTGGGCATATTTGATATCTGGCATGAACAACCTCTTCCTATATTTCCTTATATTATATGCTCAGACATGCGATCCTGTTCTGCTTCCTGTGCAAAACATTCGATTTCCCAACTTCTCAATTTTTATTTCCGTTCTTTATCCAAATCCCCCAAAACTTAATTCTTACTCTACCGTAACTACCTTCGCCAGATTTCTTGGCTTATCAACATCAAATCCCTTATCGGATGACACGTAATATGCTAAAAGCTGTAATGCAACCGATGCAGGTAAAACCATAAATTCATCCTGCATATCCGGAAGCTTGATCACCTGATATTCGGTATCAAGATCACCGGAAAGTGCCTCTTTGATAAATAATACAATATCTGCACCTCTGGATTTTACTTCCTTAATATTGGAAAGCTCTTTTGACATGAGTTTTTCCTGTGTTACCGTTGCAACAACCGGTGTGTTAGTCGTGATCAGTGCAATTGGTCCGTGTTTTAATTCGCCGGAGGCATAAGCCTCAGAGTGAATATAAGAAACCTCTTTCAGTTTCAATGATCCTTCCAGTAAAATAGAGTAATCCAGTCCACGTCCGATCATAAACAGATCCTTTGCTTCCAGAATCTTCTTTGCGATCACATGGATGTCACGTCTTTTCTCCAATACTTTCTGCATCACTTCCGGAACACGCTCTAATTCTGCGATAAAGCTCTTTGTCTGCTCCTCTGTGTAGACACCTCGCAATAATGCCATTTTTGCAACCACAAGATAAAATACGGAAAGCTGTGTTGTGTAAGCTTTTGTACTTGCCACTGCAATTTCAGGTCCTGCTGCGGTGTATAACACATAATCACTTTCTCTTGCAATGGAAGAACCTTTTACGTTGATAACGGATAAACATTTTGCGCCCTGTCTCTTCGCATATTTTAATGCTTCCAAGGTATCAATTGTCTCACCGGACTGTGATACTGCGATCACCAATGTTTTCTCATCAATGACCGGATCGGAATACATAAACTCTGATGCAAGTTCTACGTCCATCTGCACATGAACGATAGATTTTACAAGAGCCTGTGCCACAAGTCCCGCATGCATGGCTGTTCCGCATGCTACCACACAAATTCTGTCACAGTCTGTAAAAAGAGAATCCGGCACACCATCCGAAGTAAAATCAGGCAGACCGTTCACGATACGGTCTTTGATCGTATTCTTGATTGCTTCCGGCTGCTCCATAATCTCTTTTTCCATATAAAATGGATAACCATTCTTTCCCGCGCTGTTCAACTCCCAGTCAACGGACAAAAATTCTGGTTCTACCACATTGTCATTTAAATCCGTAAGTACCACATGATCTTTGTGCAACTCTAAAATGTGATATTCCGGTACAACAAAGTATTCATTTGTAAAACGGCAGAGTGCAGTCAGATCTGATGCAAGCATTGCTCCCTCTTTGCATATGGTTGCAACGATCGGGCTGACATTCCGGATCGAGTAGATCACATCCGGCTGATCTTCAAACAGGATCACAAGCGCAAAGGTACCCTTTAATTTACTTACTGCTTTCTTGATTGCTTCCTTGGGATTTCCCTTATAATAATGATTTAATAATGCAGCCGCAACTTCACTATCTGTTTCAGAATGAAGGATTTCCTGCAAATCGTAATCAGCAATCAGTTCACGATAATTTTCGATGATCCCGTTATGAACCAGAGTCACTTTCCCCTGCTGATGTGGATGTGCATTCTGATCCGTAACTCCACCGTGAGTTGCCCATCTTGTATGTCCGATACCGCAGGTAGACAAAATCTTCTTCGAATCACAAATTGCTCTTAAATCACTTACTCTTCCGGCACATTTATAAACATTTGTCACATGGGAAGTTTCGTCTTTCACTGCAATACCCGCACTGTCATATCCACGATACTCTAATAATTCCAACGCATCTAATAAAACATCTTTTACGTTTTCACTGCCTGTATAACCTATAATTCCACACATATTAAATTTCCTCTTCTTTTCTATTTAAAATTTAAATCATATTCAAATCTAATTGTCCCATTATACCGTATTTGTTTTGCAGTCACCTGCATATTTGCCGGCATATCTCGCACTGGGAGGTACGAAAGGGCGTCCGCCGAATTTTCGATAACCCTTTTCCTCGTTAACCTGTGTATGGTCGTCCTCACAGGTACATGGCGCTAGAAGAGAAACCTAAATGTCTGCAATCAGTCACAGACAGGATTGCATATCTGAAAATATAAACCTTATTCGATTATCAATGTGCTATATATATTGTAAATGCCTTCATAAATGCTGCTACATCTATGAAGGCATCTATAACATGATTACTATACTATGATATGTGAAAAATGTCCAGAAGTTATTTTACTTCTACTGTCCAGCCATATTTATCCGGGATTCTTCCCCACTGGATGCCGGTTAAAGTATCATATAATTTCTGTGTCAGTTCACCGATCTCAAAGTTGTTGACTGTCACAACATCATCTTTGTAACGGAGTTCTCCGACCGGTGAGATAACGGCTGCTGTACCTGTACCGAATACCTCTTCCAATGTGCCGTCATGTCCGGCTTTCATCAGATCATCTACGGAAAGTCTTGTCTCATTTACCTTGTAACCCCAGTCACGGAGCAGATGGATCATGGAATCTCTTGTGACACCCGGAAGAACAGTTCCCTCGATCGGT
>ERZ857750.4635-NODE-4635-length-10051-cov-4.102041_pt1 | contig 10051 bp, 9 predicted proteins | sample MGYA00519915_ERZ857750 | MGnify/ENA primary metagenome ERZ857750 (study PRJEB31778, sample SAMEA3449358) | human gut metagenome | biome: human gut; feature: human-associated habitat; material: faeces | place: United Kingdom | collected 2010/2012 ... | reverse complement strand
GTCACGACCGCTATTTCTTGGACAAGGTGGCTAACAAGATTCTAGCCTTTGAAGAGGGTGGTGTGCGAGAGTTCTTTGGTAACTACACTGACTACCTTGATGAAAAAACCTTCTTCCAAGAGCAAGCAGCCCTCTTAGAGAAGGAAAAAGCACAAGCTAGCGTTAAAGTTGAGAAAGTCAGAGAAGACAAAAAACGCATGAGCTACTTTGAAAAACAAGAGTGGGCGACCATCGAGGATGAGATTGCTGATCTTGAAGCCAAAATCGAAGAGATTGAAGCAGCCATGCTTGAAAATGCTAGCGATTATGGACAGTTAGCTACCCTTCAACGTGATTTGGAGTCTGCCAACGAAACTTTACTTGAAAAGTATGAACGTTATGAGTATTTGAGTGAGCTAGAAGGATAAGCTCTTTAGTAATCAAAGTATGACAAAAGCCCTGCAAATGTGAATTGCAAGGCTTTTTTATGTTTATGTAGTGACTATTTTCTTCCTACCACAAGCGGAACGAAAAGGAGAGGACAGAGACCCCCGCGAAGATAATTAAGGAAGCTACCAAGCGCCCAATGAGAAAGGCTGAGAAAAATGGAGCACTAAAGAGTAGGAGTCCAAAGACTAGACAAATCAAGGCGATTGATAAGGCAGGTTGACCTGAGAATCCGAATTGACGTTGGCGATAAGCTTGAAAGCCTTGCGTAAATGCTGAGACAAGAAGCCACCAAGCGATAATGGTTACAGCTACGCCCGAGAGCACCCATGCTGATGTTGATAGCAGGATAATACCAAAAACGATGGAAATGGTACTCTGAAGCAGTTGGAAGAAGGAACGGTTTTCGTTATCTCGTTTAAAATAAACCATGAGACTTGAAACACCAGATACCAGCATCACTAGGGCAAATAGCCAACCAACGATGGCAAGAAGATTTGTAGGATTAGCGAAGAAAAAGACACCCAAGAGTGTAATGAGAATTCCACTAATCAATGTAAAACTTTTCATAGGATACCTCTTATTAATTTTCTTAATACTACTATGTAAGTATCAAATTGTCAAACAAAGACCTTACTTTAGAGTGGCTTGATATGATAAGTGTAGGTGGCAGCCTTTCTGGTTCTAGTAGCTACCTGACGACCTGTTTTTTGGAAGAGGTGTTTAAAGCGACGCAAGAAATTTGTGGAATCCATCTTGAGGTAGTCTTCATTGAAGGTACCAAAAAGTTGGCGGTAGGTGGTCAAGGTGTTTTCCTCGGGCATAATGGAAAGGATAGTTGGATAGTATTCGAGTCGTCCCTTGATACGTTCCATAGCTGTTAAGAGAATTTCCCAATGGTCAAAGGCAAGGTCATCATGTGACAGTATCTTATCACCATCAACAAGTTGCAGTTGACCGTCTACCATGGCAATGTCTAACCAATGCGTAGACGCTGCATCGTCGGCAGCCTTTTCCACTTGAATGTCATTGAAGGTCATGAAGCAGAGGTAAGCCACTGTAATGGTCCACATTCGAGGATCCCGATAAGGTGTTCCCACAGTAATGAGTTGCTCAATATGATCAGAATTGAGTGTAATGGATGTTTCCTCCTGTACTTCGCGACAGACAGCTAGATTGAGATCTTCTTGCTCCTGAACGAAGCCACCACTGAAGGCGTATTTCCCCATGAAGGGATGGTTTTTTCGCTTGATAAGTAAGGTTTGGACTCTTCCTTCATAATAGCGGAAGATGACCGAGTCAACGGTCACTGAGGGCTTAACGTACTTATCCATTTCCTCTCGCTGATAGATGTCCAAAAATTCCTTTTCGCTACCAGAGTTTTCGAAGGTTCTAGTCATATGTTTCCTCCATGTTTGTATTGTAAGTTTTAAGTGATGATTACGTTGGATTGGTCTTTTAAATCTCGATGTGCAGACGTTCTTTGATTGCTTTTTTGGCATTGTGGTAGTTGTCCGCAAAGAAGCTGTCACTATTACTATTTTCCCCTAAAATAACGATTTTATCTTTGAATGGTGATAGGAGGTCTAAGAGATGCTTGGTAAACCAGTCACGTGTTTGGCTATCAGCCATAGTCATGTCACGGAAGCCATCATCCACATAGTTTGATTTTGGCAGAATTACAAAAATCAAATCCCATTTTTCACGGGCTTGAGTTACCTGATAGAGCCGATCCAGCATATCAAATTCTTCTTTAGAAATATTTTCTTTCAAATAGTAGTCGATATAAACTTTTGTGACTGTTGAGTTGGTATCGGCAAAGATAAGTCCTGAGTGCTGACCTTTATCAATGATATCAGAGGTCTGGGCATATTGATCTGTTAGGAGGTGAATATAATCGTTAGTATCTAACTCGTCATCTCGTACATTATACTTTTCTTGATACTCCCTAGCATATTCAAGAGAGCAGGGAGCGTTGTAAGTTCGGGCCAAATCTTTAACAAGAGTAGTTTTTCCACCACTAGCAGAGCCCACGACAAGGACCTTACGAGTAAAGTGACGGCGGAAAGGCTTGGTGATAAAACGCCAATTTTCTATAGGATTGTCGCGAATCTCGGTAGCAGAGATGTTGATAATAGAGCGTTCGATGAGTTCTACCTGAGCTTGAGGATAATAGCGATTGAGCTCGGTCACGTATTCTGGCTCTCCAACATAAAAGGTAATCTTTTCAGGATTATCCGTATTTTTAGAGATAAGCTCTTTGACACGATTAACCCAAGGTACCCATCCCTCGGGATAGGCTGGCATCCCAGCCTCATCCAGTTTATCCACAACGACTAATTCATCATCATAGAAAACTTCTCGAACATAACGGAAACGGCGGTTGAGCGATAGGCCTGCGCGTGTCCCCCGATCTTCTTGTGTGTTGCTGCCACTTACGATGACGAGCACATTGTCATTAGCGCGTTTTGCCTTGGTAATAAGGTCAACGTGCCCAACATGCATTGGAGCGAAAGTTCCAAAAACAATGCCGATGTGCTTTCCTGATAGATGTTTTCTTTTCATAAAAAATGATCCCTTTCAAGATCTAGTAAAATTACTAAATTCATAATAACATAGTTGGGGATCTTTGTAAATGTAAAAATAGTAAATCTACTAAATTATTTTTTAGGCTATTTTAGCTTTAAAGTTGAAAAAAAGTTTAAAAAATTTTGGAGAAAAACTAGAAAAATAGAATCCGCTTACATTGTTGAATTGATAACTTTTTAGGAGTAGCTTAAAAAAGATAGATTACTTGCTATGTCATAAAACCTAACATAAAAATCAAAAAAATAGCAGAAAATACTTGACAAGAAGATTCTGAAAATTTATACTATTCATGTAATTAAATTACTAAGGTAATTATTTGAAAGGAAACATTGATATGACAACAGGTAAAGAGTACGTTGCTAGCGTTTTTGAAAAAGTGAAAGCTCAAAATGGCCATGAGGCTGAGTTCCTTCAAGCAGTTGAAGAAGTTTTCGATTCACTTGTTCCTGTCTTCGACAAATATCCTAAATATATTGAAGAAAACCTTTTGGAACGTTTGGTTGAACCAGAACGTATCGTTTCATTCCGTGTGCCATGGGTTGACGATAAAGGACAAGTACAAGTAAACCGTGGTTTCCGTGTACAATTCTCATCAGCTATTGGTCCTTACAAAGGTGGTCTTCGTTTCCACCCATCAGTAAACCAATCAATCATTAAATTCCTTGGTTTCGAACAAATCTTTAAAAATTCATTGACTGGTCAACCAATCGGTGGTGGTAAAGGTGGATCAAACTTCGATCCTAAAGGTAAATCAGATAACGAAATCATGCGTTTCTGCCAAAGCTTCATGACTGAATTGAGCAAACACATTGGTGCAGATACAGACGTACCTGCAGGTGATATCGGTGTTGGTGGACGTGAAATTGGTTACCTCTATGGCCAATACAAACGTCTTCGTAATGAGTACACAGGTGTTCTTACTGGTAAAGGTTTGAACTGGGGTGGATCACTTGCTCGTACAGAAGCAACTGGTTACGGTGCTGTTTACTTTGCAGAACAAATGCTTAATGCACGTGGTGAAAACTTTAACGGTAAAACAGCAGTTGTTTCAGGTGCTGGTAACGTTGCCATCTACGCTATTGAAAAATTGCAAAGCCTAGGTGCTAAAGCTGTAACATGTTCTGACTCATCTGGTTTTGTTTATGATCCAGACGGAATCGACGTTGACTTGTTGAAAGAAATCAAAGAAGTTAAACGTGAACGTATCGTTAAATATGCAGAAGCTCGTCCAAATGCAACCTTCACACCTGCTGGTGGTGAAAAGACAGTTTGGTCTATTAAAGCTGACTTGGCATTCCCATGTGCAACTCAAAATGAATTGGATGAAACAGATGCAGAAACACTTGTAGCAAATGGTGTATTGGCTGTTTCAGAAGGTGCTAACATGCCTTCAACTTTGGGAGCTATTGATGTCTTCCTTAAAGCTGGTGTATCATTTGGTCCTGCCAAAGCTGCTAACGCTGGTGGTGTTGCTGTATCAGCTCTTGAAATGGCACAAAACAGCGGACGTACACAATGGACATTCGAAGAAGTTGATGCTAAACTTTACGATATCATGAAAGGTATCTACGAAAATGCTGCAGCAGCTGCTAAAGAATTTGGTCATGAAGGTAACCTTGTTGTGGGTGCCAACATCGCTGGATTCCTTAAAGTTGCAGACGCTATGTCAGCTCAAGGTATTGTTTAATTAACAGCCTTGACCTGATTAATAAGCCTCTCGATAAAATAAGAAAAGAAGCCTGCGGGTTTCTTTTTTTGTTTAGACAGACTTAGGAGGAAGAGGAGTTCCGTGCTTTTTTTGGTATAATACCTTGTAAGAAATCTCTCTCTAGAGCAGATTTTTATGAATTAGAATACGAGAGGAATAATTTTGAGTGTTGGAAAGGGTCCCTGTGGGATAAAAAAGAAGAAGTATACTAATCAGACAATCATTCTAATAAGCTTCTTAATCAGTATGGTGTCAATACTGCCTATGTTCTTTTTTAGGGACAAGCTTTATGGGGATGATATTGTCTTTCACATTAACCGACTCTTATCTTTGGATACTGTCTGGAAGAGTCCTATCAATTTTACGACTAACGGAGGTACCGGACAATTAATCAATACCTTTTATCCCTGGTTAACTTATTATCCAATTTTCATAATCTATAAGCTGACTCAGTCGGTCTTTGTAGCCTGGATGAGTTTTCAGTTTCTTGTTCGCTTTGTAACTTGTTTGCTTAGTTTTTACGGATTACGTTTATTGAAATATTCTGATAAACAGGTGACGATATTTTCTACCTTTTATCTCTTTTCGGGGTATTTCTTGCACAATTCTTATTACCGGGCAGCCGTTGGCGAAACGCTAGCGATGATTTTTCTACCTCTAGTTTTCGTTGGCGTTCGTTTGATAACTTTTGGAGATTACAAGAAATGGTGGATCTTGACTCTTGGGATGCTTGGTTTAGTTTATTCCCATGTCTTATCGGTCCTTTTGGCTTCTGTTGGGATTTTCTTTGCGGTGGTAACTAGTTTTTGGATTTGGGATAATAAAAAAGAACGTGTCCTAGGATTTCTTAAGGCCACCCTTGTCACTCTTAGTATGTCTCTAGCTTTCTTTGTTCCTATGATAGAGCAATTCAAGTATGTCACTCTACGAACGACTTTTAAACCGCTTCTATCAAAGACAGCTTTAAGTCTGGCAGACAACTGGGAGTTGATTCTAAAAAGTGATTTAAGGACTCCATCAGTTAATCTTCTCTACCTTCTGGGCCTAGTGCTAAGCCTGATTTTTACTAAGCATTTTGTTAAGGTTGGGGAAGCTAGAATTTACCTTTTTATTTCTTTTGTTTTGGCTTTTCTAACCTTGAATAGTTTTCCTTGGCAGTTATTACAGGAGAGTCCAGTGTCCAACCTTCAATTTCCTTGGAGATTATGGAGTTTTGCTCTGCTTTTCTTCAGTTTAGCTTTGGCGAATATCTTAGAAAATATTTCTATAAAGGCATCGACAATACTTGTCTTGTTAGGTCTTTGTCTAAATATGTTTCAGATTGTTACTGTTCAAGATAAGATGACTAAAGCAAAGAATATATTGCCAAGTCATACAAAAGTCACGAGAGAAATGCTGGCCAAGGGAACTTATAAAAATATAAATGGGGATTATACCAATAAAGAAGTGCCTTTTGGCTTTGTCTTTGACAAACACCTCTTCTTGGATAATCAGGAAATCAAGCCATTCATCAGCCGTTCTCCCAACGAGCTAGCACTTACGGTGACCAACGAGTCTAAAGAATCTAAGGTCTTGTCGTTGCCAGTTTTCTACTACAAAGGACAAGAAGCAAGGATTGATGGGAAGCGAGTAACCACTTACTTAGCTAAGGAAAAGAATCCAACTAATCTAGTCTTACCACCAGGTAAACATGGTGTTGTTTTGACCTATAGCTATACTACAGTTGCTAAAGTGGCAATGAGTGTTTCAACTATTAGTCTTTTGGTTTTTATTGGTTATTTGTATAGAGTGAAGAAAGATGACTAAAAAGGAGCCTGCGGGTTTCTTTTTTTTGTCTGTTTTACTAGAGGGTGGGCCTTTTGATATAATAGGTCAAGGTGATTTATTTGGAATGAAGACCTTTGGTTCCGATAAAAGAAGGATATATCATTTCATAGTTTAGATAAGAAAAGGGAGTAAATAGATGATAAAAACTATCGTAAAGGATGTCTTTTTCCTTGGACAAAAATCGACAGAAGCGACTAAAGAAGATCTCTATTTGGCTAAAGATTTGCGTGATACATTGGAGTTTCATAAGGATGCCTGTGTGGGTATGGCTGCCAATATGATTGGAGTTAAAAAGCGTGTCATTATCGTAAATATCGGTTTTGTTAATCTAGTCATGTTTAATCCTGTTTTAGTCAGCAAATCCTCACCTTTTCAAACAGAGGAGTCTTGTTTATCTTTAGAAGGAAGTCGTCCAACCAGACGTTATGAGTCGATTGAGGTAGCTTATTTAGATGAACAATGGATGCCTAAACAGTTAAGTTTTTCTGGCATGCCAGCCCAAATTATTCAACATGAATTGGACCATTTAGAGGGGATTATTATTTAGATAGCCTAGCTCAAGCGTTGTTAGGTTTTAGAGTCCAAAGCCTTAATAATCACAGTTATGGGAGTGAGAGTGGAAAGCAATATTCTTTTTCACTCTTTTTTAGTTCTCATAAGAACTTTTCTTCTTGACAATAGTTCTCATAAGAACTAAAATAGTTTCCATGAGAATTATTTAAGGAGGAACTTGCGATGCATGGAAAAGATCCTTTTAATGAAATCAAAAAATTCATCAATACCATGGAATCTAGAGTGCAAGAGCTAGGCAAAGCTTACGGCGTTGAGCATTTAGCTGGTCCACAAGGGTTTGCCGTCAGGTACTTGTTTGAGAACCAAGATAAAGAAATCTTTATCAAAGATATCGAGAAAAGGCTATCTATATCTAAATCAGTGGCTAGTAATTTGGTCAAACGTATGGAGAAAAACGGTTTCGTTGAATTGGTGACATCGGACAAGGACAAACGCTACAAGTATGTTCATCTGACAGACTTGGGTAAAAAGAAGGCCCAAGATGTTGGACATTTCCGAGAGGCTATCCATGAACAGCTATTAGAAGGCATTTCGAAAGAGGATGCTGAAACAGCTTTTCGGGTCTTTCACCAAATTCGTAAGAATTTAGAAAAAAATAAGGAGTAACTTATGTTTAAAATTTTTAAACGTTTGACAGCAAAAGAGTTAAGCATGATTATCTTAGCTGTGATATTTGTTTGTTTGAACGTCTATCTAAACTTGAAAATTCCTGACTATATGTCTGACATTACGACCCTCTTATCAACCAAGGGGACTAAGGCGTCGGATATTTTTGCCTGGAATACAGATGCCCCAGGGATGCGAATGCTTTTAATGTCCTTTGCGGGCTTTATGGCCTCAGTAGTGGTTGGTTTCCTAGCTGCCAGAACAGCAGCAAGTTTTACGACTCGTCTTCGTGATGATATCTTCCATCAAGTTTTAGATTTTTCGGATGCCGAGATTAAGAAATTCTCTATTCCTAGTCTTTTGACCCGTACGACAAACGATATTACACAATTACAGATGGTGCTGACCATGGGATTACAGGTTATTACACAGGGACCTATTATGGCCATTTGGGCGATTACAAAGATTGCTGATAAAAATGGGAATTGGCTTCTTGCCTTGCTTGTCGCTGTGGCAGTAATTGCCATTCTCATGCTCTTTCTCTTGATTATGGTTATGCCTAAGCAACGTTTGATTCAAACTCTGACAGATAAACTCAATAGTGTGACGCGTGAATCTCTTAGTGGGATTCGTGTGGTGCGTGCCTATAACGCTGAGAGTTATCAAGAGGATAAATTTGAAAAGGCCAATACTGATCTGACCCAAAACAATCTTTTCATCGGTCGTTCTTTTGCCTTACTGACACCGGTAATGACTGCTGTATCTAGTGGTTTGACGCTAGCTATTTATTGGATTGGTGCGCATCTGATTGAAGATGTTAAGATTCCAACAGATCCAACGAAAATTGCTGGTGCCATGGAAGACAAGGTCCATCTCTTCTCAGATATGGTTGTCTATTCGTCTTATGCCATGCAGGTTGTTATGGGATTCATGATGATGATTGTCGTTTTCTTCCTTCTTCCACGTGCCGTTGTAGCAGCTGGCCGTATCAATGAAGTTCTAGATACCCAATCTTCAGTCTCTTACCCTGAAAATAGTTCTGAAAAACCTAAAGACGTGGGCACTGTCGAATTTGATGATGTTTCCTTCCGTTATTCTGAAACTTCAGAGCCTGTTTTGGAGCATGTTAGCTTCAAAGCTAAAAAGGGTGACACGGTTGCCTTTATTGGTTCGACTGGATCTGGTAAATCAACGCTTGTCAACCTTATCCCACGATTTTATGATGCCACGCAAGGAACTATCAAGGTTGACGGTGTGGATGTACGACATTATGACCACGAAACCTTGCACAATATAGTCGGTTATATTCCACAAAAGGCTGTGCTTTTCTCAGGTAATATCACGTCAAATATGACAATGGGAACGAGCAATAATAGTCCCCTTGATGATGCGAAGATTTGGGAAGCTCTCGAATTGGCTCAAGGAAAAGACTTTGTTGAAAATAAAGAAGGTCAACTTAAGGCAGAAGTGGCTCAATCTGGGTCTAACTTCTCAGGTGGTCAGAAACAACGTTTAGCTATTGCGCGTGCACTTGCCCGTAAGCCTGAAATCTTGATTTTTGACGATTCCTTCTCAGCTTTGGACTATAAGACCGATCGTAAACTGCGTCAAGAATTGTCTGAAAAAACACAAGATATGACCAAGTTGATTGTTGCTCAACGTATCTCTACTATTATGGATGCTGATCAAATCTTGGTGCTTGACCAAGGTAAGGTTGTTGGTCAAGGAACCCACAAGGAACTCTTGGCTAATAATGAAGTCTACCAAGAAATTGCTTATTCACAATTGTCTAAGGAGGAGTTAGAAAATGGAAAATAAGCCAAAAACATCGTCCTATAAACGCTTAAAACCCTATATTAAAGGTTTCCCAATTCCCTTTGTCCTTGCGATTGTTGGAGCAATTATTTCAGCAGTCATTACAGTTATTGGACCAGATAAGCTTAAAGAAATTACCAATACTATTACTGAAGGTATTACACCTACCAAAATGGGGACGATTCCAGGTATTGATTTGGATAAGGTGACAAGTATTGCTATGACCTTGGCTGTTCTCTATGCCATTTCAGCGATTGTGGGTTACTTACAAAGCTTTACGGTTGCGACGGTTACACAACGCTTTTCACAACGTTTCCGTACAGCTATCCAAAAGAAAATCAACAGTGTTCCCCTTAATTATTTTGACAGTCATTCTCAAGGGGACACCCTCTCTCGTGTGACTAATGACGTTGACCTTTTGGGACAATCGCTTAGTCAAAGTCTGGGTACTCTAATTACTTCAAGTATTCTCTTGGTAGCAGCCATTATTATGATGTTCTACTCAAA
>ERZ857750.4627-NODE-4627-length-10064-cov-2.433210_pt1 | contig 10064 bp, 8 predicted proteins | sample MGYA00519915_ERZ857750 | MGnify/ENA primary metagenome ERZ857750 (study PRJEB31778, sample SAMEA3449358) | human gut metagenome | biome: human gut; feature: human-associated habitat; material: faeces | place: United Kingdom | collected 2010/2012 ... | reverse complement strand
AATGTTGCTAGTAATGTTGCTAGTAATGTTGCTAGTAATGTTGCTAGTAATGTTGCTAGTAATGTTGCTAGCTCTCCAGATAAGGAAAGGCGCAGAAGATTATCATCCAGCGAATTACACACAGCCATTCTGCACACATGTGTTGATTTTGAATCGCTGGAAACCATAGCTAACAAAGTAGGGAAGAGTCTACGATACCTGAAAAACAGAGCCATACCCATCATGGTTGCCGAAGGGTTGTTGGAACGTGAATATCCCAATATGCCGAAACATCCCCATCAGCGATACCGTGCAAAAAAGAGATAGCCAGCCATGCCGCGCCGCCGAAAAATAACGATCCGGGCCTCCGAGCTGGAGTGCTTCGAGACGCTCGTCCGAGAGCTGCAACAGCGGCCGGAGTTTGCCGGATTCGATCCGTCGAGCCTGCACGTCTGGGCTTACGAACGGTATGAGCCGAAGCTGAAGGATGCCGACGCAATCCTCCGCCGCTTCGACTACTGGCTGGGCGTACACAAGAGCGAGCGCTATCTGATGGCAAACGGCAGCCGGCTCTTCAACAAAAAGGAGCTTGCCGAGGCGCTGGGCGTCGCACGTCCGACACTCGACCGGTGGATTACGAACGGATGGCTGGAGCCGTGCCGCGTTCAGATCTCAAGCAGCGGCGACACCCTCTTTGCAGCCAACGCCGTTCGGGAGGTACTAATAACGTTTTCCAATGAATAATTCGTCAAACAAAGATCAACACTATGCATTGGATTCTTCCGGAAACATTAGACACATAAAAGATGCTAATCCAAGCAATGACGAATTTTTTTGTCTTTTTTGCCATCGTCAAATGATTGCAAAGCAGGGGAAAATACGGCAATGGCACTTTGCGCACAAGGCTCTTTCTCCTAACTGCAGCTATGAAAGTTACTTACATTCATTGGCAAAACTTTTAATCCTACAAAAACTCAGAAGTGAACAACCTTTCGGAGTCGAAATTAAAGTTCCTTTCACTTGTAGAAATAAAGAGACCTGCATATGGTACGAAGATTCATTTGATGAATCTTGCAACTGGACTGGATACAAAAATTATGATTTAAAAAAATTCTATAACACATTTGAAGTTGAAGCCTTCTACGATAACTTTCGTGCAGACATTCTCCTTTCAAATTCCATTAAAAAGTATACACCGGTCTTTATCGAAATATATGTTTCACATCCTTGCGAACATCAAAAGATTGACTCAGGAAATAAAATCATAGAACTAAAGATCAACTCGGAAGATGATATAAAATCAATCATCAATAGCCCCATCATCACAGAAGACGGAGATCTTATCAGATTATATAATTTCAAACCGAAAGGAGACTTTACCGGTCCACCTCAACATCCCAAGCAATTGGTGAAGTTTTCAGTTTTTGAAAGCTATAAAATGTATTGTGGGAATACGGACTGTCAGACATTCTCATGTCACAGAAACAAAGCTATCTTCGAGTTAACCTCCGACTTTCATCCCGACTTTCTCCCAGAATATTCTCTATATGATTATGGAATCGTAGAACTATACGATTTGGATCCTAACCTCAAAGTATGCAACCTCTGCCGCTATTATAGGCCCCGAGACATATTATTCGACGATCTGTTCGACATAAGAATCGATAAACGTCCAATTTTTTGCTGCTTATACAAAAAACTCGGGACTGATAAATATCGAGACCCATCAGATGCACGCACTTGCACTGCATTCCGGAAAATAGATGGAAAAACAATGGCAGAGATTAGACAAGAATATAAAATGGTAAAACCAATCATTTGGAAGAAACCAAATGATTAGAAGGCCTATTTTGCATCGGGTGGAATCCGATTACACGGCAGTGCCAACCGAAGCAAACGAATGCCAAAATCCGGAAACAGACAACGGCATGTCTTCGGTGTGGCACCGGTTGGCATCGGTTGGCGCTGATTTGTAACACCATTCGCCGTTTTCGGGAGGGGCTCGGAAAGCCTTTCTTTGCGTCATCAACCAAATTCAAATCGTTATGACCAAGGAAATCTTTCTGAGCGGCATGACCGCCGACCAGCTCTCGGAGATGATTCGCGAATCGCTGCGCGACGAGTTGCGGCAGCTCCACCCCGAACCCTCCGCCGAGACGCCGAACTATCTGACCCGCCGCGAGACGGCCCGCCGCCTGCGCATCTCGCTCGTGACGCTCAACGACTGGGTGAACCGCGGGCGGATCCGCGCCCACAAGATCGGCGGGCGCGTGCTGTTCCGCGACAGCGACGTCGAGGCGGCACTGCACCGGATTGTCCCCATCAAAAGCCGATAGCCATGAGGACGACACCAGATTGCATCGGCATCCGGGAGTATCTCCTCCGCCGGGGACTGCACCCCCACCGCGAAACCGCCACCCACGGCATGTTCCTCTCGCCGCTGCGCAAGGAGCGCACCCCCAGCTTCAGCGTCCGCTACGACAAGGGGCTTTGGTACGACTTCGGGCTGGGTGAAGGGGGTACGCTTCTCCAGCTGGTCATGCGCCTCGAAGGGTGCGGCATGGCAGAAGCCATCCGACGCCTCCGCAAAGGGTCCGCAGACGAAGCCCCCTACCAGCCCTTGCCAACCGCCTCGCCGCGCGAAGACTCCCCGCTGCGGATTCTCGGTGTCGGGGAGATTCGCCACCCGGCACTGATCGGCTATCTGCGCGAACGCGGCATCGCCCCCGCCGTGGCCGGAGCGCTGTGCCGCGAGGTTCACTACGCCGTCGGCGAGCGGCGCTTCTTCGCCATCGGCTTCCGCAACGATGCCGGAGGCTGGGAGCTGCGCAGCCCGCAATTCAAGGGGAGCAGCGCCCCGAAATCCATCACGACCTTCGACCGGCACGGCGACACGGCGCTGCTCTTCGAGGGCTTCTTCGACCTGCTCTCCTACCTGACACTGCAACACAAGCCGGAGCCAATCGTCGACACCGCCGTGCTCAACTCCGTGGTCAACCTTCCCCGCGCCCTTCCGTTTCTCACACGCCACGCGACGATCCACGCCTTCCTCGACAACGACGAGGCGGGGCGCCTCACCCTTGAACGGCTGCGCAGCGCCCTGCCCGATGCGACCGTCATCGACCGGGCGGAGAGCTACCGAGCCCACAAGGATCTGAACGAATCGCTCCGACCCTCCGCGAAGGTTTCCCGCACGCCGCGTCGTCGCGGCCGCAAGTTGTAACGTCGCCCGGAATGACGCCGGAACCGTCGCCCACCCATCGGCCGCTTCGCGCCCGCGGCTTTTCCCCCGAGGAAAAAGCCATAGCCTATTAGGGCTTTTTCCGACGCATCGGCCCGCCGACGCTGAAAAAGCCCCAATAGGCCAAAGGGTCAAGCCCCTCTGGACACCCCCTGTCGTGCTGCGCACGCCGACCGCCGAGGCGGTCCCCTCTTCAACCACACAACCCTCCGAAAAACGTCCGTACCATGGGATATGCCGTCCTGCATCTCGACAAAGCCCCGGGCAACGAAGCGGCCATGACCGCCCACATCGCCCGCACGAAGATACCCACCAACGCCTCGCCCGAGCGCACCTGCCTCAACGAGGAGCTCGTTGAGTTTCCCGAGGAGGTGGCCGACCGTACGGAGGCGATCAACTACCGACTCGAACACGCCGGCCTCACGCGCAAGATCGGAACGAACCAGGTGCGGGTGATCCGCGTCATGCTGACCGGTTCGCACGACGCGATGAAGCGCATCGAGGAGGAGGGGCGGCTTCCAGAGTGGTGTGCCGACAACCTCGCCTGGCTGCGCGAGACCTTCGGAGCGGAGAATGTCGTCTCGGCCGTCGTGCACCGCGACGAATCGACCCCGCATATCCACGCCGCCGTGGTGCCCATCGTCACAGGCGAGCGCCGCAAGGCCCGCACCACCGCATCCGAATCCCCGGGCAAGCGGCACTACCGCCCGAAATCCGCCGCACGGCCCCGTCTCTGCGCCGACGACGTCATGTCGCGCGTCCGACTCAAGCAGTATCAGGACAGCTACGCCGCGGCGATGTCCAAATACGGACTGGAGCGCGGCATCGACGGCTCGGAGGCGCGCCACATCACCACGCAGGAGTTCTACCGGCAGGCCATCGCCCAGCAGCAGGATCTGCAGGAGAACATCGACGCGCTGCTTCGTCTCGAAGAGCAGAAGCGGAAGGCCGTCGAACTGCTCAAACAACAGGAGCGGCAGGTGCGCACCGAATACGAACAGACCGCCACGCTCCAGGCGCAGAAGAGCGCCGAACTGAACCGCACCGAGGCCGAGCTGAAGAGTGTGAAGGGCGAGCTGAAGGGTGCCCGATTGAAAAGCGCCGCGGCGGAGGTCGGGTCGAATATCGTCGAGGGGATCGGGGCGATGATCGGCACCTCGCGTATCAAGCGGCAACAGCAGGAGATCGACCGTCTCAACGCGGAGAACGCCGCCCTGCACGAACAGATCGGGACGCTGAACCGCGCCAACCGCGAGGAGAAGGCCCGGCATGAGCAGGCCGAACAGCAGCTGCAGGCGAAGCTCGACCGCATCGAACAGTGGCTGCCCGACACGCAGACGCTCATCCGCTGGGGCGAATACTGCCGCGACATGGGAATCCCGGAGTCGGGCGCCCGCGAGATCATCGCCATGAAACCCCTCTACGTCTCGGGCGAACTCTATACGCGGGAGTATTCGCGCCGCTTCGACGTCTCGAATACCGAAATCCGCCTGCAACGCGACCCGAACGGCCCCGGAGGCTTCCAGCTGCTCATCGACCGCCAGCCCGCACACGCCTGGTTCCGCCAACGGTATGTGGAACTCATGACCCGCCTGGGCTACCCCGTCCGCCCCGAACGTCCCGTCATCCGACGACATACCATCAAACGGTAACACCCCGCCGCCGCGTCGTTTTTGTATGAAAAATTGCACGGACTTTCCCGAAAAACCGCTATCTTTACTTGAAATATTCTTTTCCAATTACCTATGGCAACCATGAATACGGCCGATATCGGCTTCGAGAAGGAGATCTGGCGCGCGGCGGACAAGATGCGCGGCAATATCGACGCGTCGGAATACAAGTCCGTCGTGCTGGGGCTGATCTTCCTGAAATACATTTCCGACAAGTTCGAGACCAAATACCGCCAGCTCGTCGACGAGGGCGAGGGCTTCGAGGAGGACAAGGACGAATACACCGCCGAGAACATCTTCTACGTCCCGGCCGAGGCGCGCTGGGAGACCATCGCCGCGCAGGCCCACACCCCCGAAATCGGCACCGCCATCGATAACGCCATGCGGGCCATCGAGCGCGAAAACCGGCGACTGAAGGACATCCTGCCGAAGAACTTCGCACGGCCCGAGCTCGACAAAAGGCGTCTGGGCGAGGTCGTCGACCTCTTCACCAACATCCGCATGCACCAGCACGGCGACTCGAAGGACATCCTCGGCCGCACCTACGAATACTGCCTCTCGCGCTTCGCCGAGGCCGAGGGCAAGCTGGCCGGCGAATTCTACACCCCGGCCTGTGTCGTCAAGACCCTCGTGCAGGTGCTGCAACCCTTCCGGGGGCGTGTCTACGACCCCTGCTGCGGTTCGGGCGGGATGTTCGTGCAGTCGGCGCGCTTCATCGAGAGCCACGCCGGCAACATCAACAACATCTCGGTCTACGGCCAGGATTCGAACCCCACAACGTGGAAGATGGCGCAGATGAACCTCGCCATCCGGGGCATCGAGGCCGACCTCGGGCAGTACAACGCCGACACCTTCTTCCACGACTGCCACCCGACGCTCAAGGCCGACTTCGTGCTGGCCAATCCACCCTTCAACCTCAGCGACTGGGGCGCCGACAAACTCTCGGACGACGTGCGCTGGAAGTACGGAACCCCGCCGAACGGCAACGCCAACTTCGCATGGATCCAGCACATCATCCACCATCTGGCCCCGACGGGGCGTGCGGGCGTCGTGCTGGCCAACGGCTCGCTTTCGAGCCAGAGCGGCGGCGAGGGCGACATCCGGCGGCGGCTCATCGAAGCCGACCTCGTGGATTGCATCGTGGCCATGCCTCCGCAGTTGTTCTATACGACACAGATTCCCGTCTCGATCTGGTTCTTCAACAAGGCCAAGACGCAGCCGGGCCATACGCTCTTCATCGACGCGCGCAACCTCGGGACGATGGTCACGCGCAAGCTGCGCGAGCTGACCGACTGCGAGTCGGAGGAGCCGGCCCGCCGGGGCGACATCCAGCGCATCGCCGACACCTATTGGGCCTACGCCGAGGGGCGTCTGGAGGCGGAGCAGGGCTTCTGCGCCGTGGCGACGACCGCGGAGATTGCGGCGCAGGAGTTTATTCTGACGCCGGGACGCTATGTGGGTATCGCGGCGCAGGCGGAGGATTCGGAACCCTTCGCGGCGAAGATGGAGCGGCTGACGGGCGAGCTTTCGGCTCTTTTCGCGCAGTCGCATACATTGGAGGCGGAAATCCGCCGGCAGTTGGAGAGTATCGGGTATAAGTTGGAGGATTAGAGTATGGATACGGTATTTACAAAAAATAGTTTACGAACATTGGGAAGGCGTCTCAGGGATACAGATTGTCCGAAATCAGAAGATATTTTCCTTTTACAACAATATAGAGTAACTTATAAAGAAGTTATTAAAAGAGTTTTTGGGATAGTATGCTCTGAAGCAGTCAAAATCAACAATGAAGCAATTTGTTCATTTCGTATAAAACGAATAGATTCTATTATTAGAAAATTGCAACGACTAAAGGGCCAATTAGAATTAAAATCCATGCGAGATATCGCGGGATGTCGTTGCATACTTTATTCAGATTCGGAGGTCTTCAAATTAATGAAGGCTTTAAAGCAAACCCCTTTAGTCTTAGCTCAAGAGCCTAATATTTATATTGGGAAGAAGAAAAAAGAGTCTGGATATCAGTCTATACATATGTATGTTACTGTGCCTGAATTCCCTAAACAATATGTAGAAATTCAAATTCGTAGCATCGCTCATCACGATTGGGCAACTTTTGTAGAAACGTTAGACTTATTATACAATACTAAGATTAAAGAAGGTATAAGCACCAATGAAGAGCAATATAACGATTTATATAGACTTCATCAGATTTTAGCAATTCCAGAGGCTCAAAGAAATCGAGAAGAGAATGAAACTATCATAAATACTGTCATCAAATATGATATTATTGGAAACTTAGATAGCGTATTAGTAAAGAATATTGTTCATGTCAGACACCAATGGGCAGATATGATATCACAAATATCAAATCCGTCTTATTTCTTTATTCGTACAGATACGATGAATCAGCCTAAAATATCTGCTTTTACATCTTATTCTGAAGCTGAAGATTTCTATTATCAATCTTTCGAATCCGATTCGAATTCCAATATGGTCTTAGTTAGCATGCCCAACGCATCGTTCGATATGATTAGTATCGCATATTCAAATTATCTTTTAATAAGCCATAAATTCACTCATCAACTTCATATCATATTTGCAAAATATATAGAGGATTATTTCCCAAAAAATCCATCTCTTGCAATCAAATTCTCCCATTATTATAGAAAAAACTCATCAAAGATCGCCGGATATATTGATCTCGAGATCCAAGACATGAAACAATCCATACATAAATACGATAAGTCTATAATAAATGAATGGCTGACAGATGTGCAAGATAGATTACAAGATTTTCAAAATGACACCCAACTCATTACTCGCAAGAGCCTAAAAAGAGCCGCTATTGGGAACGCAACAGGAATAAAAAAAATATATAAATCAATTACATATTATTTGCACCGCATTTTAAAGGGATGATGCTACTACATTATTGTTTTTATAATACAAATAGAATACTATAAATATATAATACTATTTGTTATAAAATATCAACCAATATTTCATCAGAACGGTATATTTCCACTGAAAATATGCTACCGAATAAGGGCGGTGTATGCGAGGCGGCAAATGTGCCATCTGGAACGGTTATAGAATATAAAATTGGCGATATCCTAATCTCCAATATCAGACCTTATTTTCAAAAAATATGGAGAGCAGACCGTAACGGAGGATGCTCTGCTGACGTATTGTGTATTAGAGCAAAAGAAAATGTCGACAGCAAATACCTCTATTATCTGTTAAGCCAGCAGGCATTTTTTGATTATGTCATGTCCGGAGCCAAAGGCTGCAAGATGCCCCGCGGTGATAAGAAACAAATTATGCAATGGCCCGTAACCCTGCCGCCTCTTGAGGAGCAGCGGCGGATTGCGGGGATTTTGGGGTCGTTGGATGATAAAATCGAATTGAATCGGCGGATCAATGCGAATTTGGAGGCGCAGGCGCAGGCCCTCTTCCGGTCGTGGTTTGTGGATTTCGAACCCTTCCGCGACGGCCCCTTTGTCGATTCCGAATTAGGCAAAATCCCTCAAGGCTGGAAAGTCGGAACAATAAATGAAATTATACAGATTTTATCGGGATACGCTTTCAAATCGGATACGTTTACAGAAGCAGGCCCATATCGACTGATTACCATAAAAAACGTACAGGACGGTAGTCTTAATATTGACGGGGCTGCATATCTATCTGAGATACCAGATAAAATGCCACAACATTGTCATTTGGCTATTGGAGATATTCTATTATCGCTTACGGGAAATGTTGGCCGCGTTTGTATAGTAGACCGAGATGGTCTATTATTAAATCAGCGCGTAGCAAAACTGCAACCAAAGGATAAGCGAAATACTTTTTTCACCTATGCGCTATTCAGACAAGATAGTTTTAAACAATATCTAATACAAATTGCCAAAGGTACCGCCCAACTAAACTTAAGTCCCGTTGAAACAAGCGACACTAAAATTGTCTTGCCTAATCAAGACATATTATTACAATTTGGAGAAATAGGTCAACCTCTATTTGATAATATTGTCTCAAACTGTAAGGAAATCATTACTCTTTCCGCCCTGCGCGACACCCTGCTGCCCAAATTGATAGCCGGAGAAATAGCTATCGAATAACCCTTACTTACAAAACCCCTCACATGACACCCGCCGATGCCATTGCCATATTGGATGCAAAAATTGCAGATATAAAGGCAAAAATCAATAGTGCCCCATTATATAATAGCCCGATCAGAAATTATATCGGGAACCCTGGGGATTGTTTGAAAAAGGATGTCATAAAAACCTTGCAAAAGATTGGAGGTCGAGAAAGTACGTTGCAGTCAATAGCAAGTGTATCGTTCGAAAGTCGCTTTTCCGGATATTTTGCGGGTCAAGTTTATGGACACCGTGAGGCAGAAGCCGGTTTGGAACAATGTTTTCAAAAGGGCATCAATGCAATCGTATCCATTCTGCAACAGGAACGGGAACATTTCATCCGAATCAAACAAGATCAGGACAAGCAAAAAGAGAGTGCCATTCAAAAGAGGTACAACCGAATATCGCTGATAATCTCCATCGCGGCTATTATATTGTCGGCCATATCCTTGGGATTCACGATTTTCTCGTAACTTTGTAAAAAAGTGAATTTATGCCCTTCACCGAAGCCCATTTCGAAAACGCCATCCTCGAAATCTTCCGAGACCTGCTCAGTTACGAGTACCTCTACGGCCCCGATGTCGTGAGGGACTTCGCCGAGCCACTCTGTCCGGAGATTCTCGAAGATGCACTCGTCCGCATAAACCCCTCGCTCCCCCGCGCCGCCATCGACGAGGCAATCGCCCGCATCCGAAACATCGAAAGCGGTTCGCTCGCCCGCAAAAACGCCCGGTTCACCGACATGCTCCAGAACGGCGTGGCGGTCAACTACTTCGACGGCAAAGAGCAGCGCGCCGGGCTGGTGCGGCTGGTGGATTACGACCTCCCGATGCGCAACCGGTTCACGGTCGCGAACCAGTGGACGGTCGAGGAGCGTTCGGTGCGAAGAGCTGACATCGTCGTCTTCGTCAACGGGTTGCCGCTGGTGGTCGTCGAGCTGAAATCCCCCTCGCGCGAGGCAACCGACGTCTCGGAGGCCTACGCCCAGCTGCGCAACTACATGCAGGAGATCCCCTCGCTGTTCGTCTACAACGCCTT
>ERZ857750.4618-NODE-4618-length-10081-cov-7.355576_pt1 | contig 10081 bp, 10 predicted proteins | sample MGYA00519915_ERZ857750 | MGnify/ENA primary metagenome ERZ857750 (study PRJEB31778, sample SAMEA3449358) | human gut metagenome | biome: human gut; feature: human-associated habitat; material: faeces | place: United Kingdom | collected 2010/2012 ... | reverse complement strand
CACACCTCGAAAAGCTCGTATTTACGAGCTTTTTTTGCGTTTTGAGGGTAAAAATTTCAGGTGTAAAACCGTGGATGCTTTTTCGTAAAAAAAGGATCTGAACCCTCAACAATTAAACATCGTCAAACAAAACGGCAGACTTTGAGCAGATTTTGCTCTGAGCCTGCCGTTTTGTTATGAAAAAAATTCACAAAGTTTTAAAGGCTGTTTTGTCTAATATCACGAATTAATGTGATGTTAAACGAAACAGTCTTTTTTGTTAGCACAAGAGAGAGGGTGATTCCAATGTGGCAGGTATACCATTAAAAGAGATCAAAAATTAATTCAACAGGAGGCAATATGATATACAACCAAAACAAGGTAGAAATACTGAGACAGAGATATCCGGAAGGAACAAGGATCTGCGTTGACTCGATGGACGACTACTGTCCCTTTGAAAGCGGAACCTGTGGTACGGTTGAGTTTGTGGATGATGCAGGTACTCTCCATTGCAAATTCGATAACGGAAGAACGCTCGGAGTTATTCCCGATGTGGATAAGTTCCATAAAATTGATCAGGAACAGACTCAGACCGATGAGCAAACAGAAGAAATTACGGAAACTGAGGATATTGAAGAATCTGAAGAAATGAATATATCAATGTGACGGTCAAGTTTTGAAAAAAGCTTGGCCGTTTTTTTTATTGCAGAAAGGAACGTGGTAAATGATAAAATATTTTGATATTTTCGCAGGTATCGGCGGATTTCGCTCAGGACTTGAAAAAGCAGGCGGCTTTCAGTGCGTCGGATACTGCGAAATAGATAAGTATGCTAAAAAAGCATACGAAACGTTGTATGATACGGAAAACGAGGTGTATTACGATGACGCAAGAAAAATTGACCCAAACGAACTGCCCGATCTCGACCTTATATGCGGAGGATTCCCTTGCCAAAGCTTTTCGATCGCTGGAAAACGAAAAGGATTCAGCGATACCCGAGGAACTCTCTTCTTTGAGATTGCCAGGATTGCCGCCATTAAAAAACCTAAGTATCTGCTCCTTGAAAATGTTCCCGGACTGCTATCGCACGACCAAGGCAGGACGTTTGCGACCATCCTCAGTACGTTGGATGAATTGGGGTACGATGTCGTATGGGAAGTGCTTAACAGCGCAGATTTTGGTGTACCCCAATCCCGAAAAAGAGTGTATATTATCGGATTTCATAGAGAAAAGTGTTCCGGAAAAGTATTGTCTTTCACAGACGCAAATCCAAAAACTCTTGTCAAAAGAATTTCAGGCAGAGAGGGCAACAGAGTATATTCAGCCGACGGACTGAGCATAACCCTTACAAGTCAGGCAGGCGGTTTCGGAGGAAAAACGGGTCTTTATGAGATAATCGGCCTGCCGATAAAATCAAAAACTAAGTCGGGCTATCAGATAGCTCTGCCCGGTGACAGTATTGACCTTGCATATCCAAATATGAATTCAAGGCGTGGAAGAGTGGGCAAGGAGATAGCCCATACCCTTACAACAAGCTGTAATCAGGGATATTACGCATTGGGGATAGATATGAATCCTGAGCCGAAAGTCACAGAGCTTGCAAGATGTATAACCGCAAGACAGGACAGCGGTATTGGTCATCACAAAGGCGAAAAATCCGGAGTTGTCCTCATAACAGACCCGATAGCCGTGCTTGATCCTGCAAAAGCAGAAACAAGACAGCAAGGCCGAAGATTTAAACTTCCCAACGAGCCGATGTTTACTTTGACCGTTACCGACAGACACGGGGTTGTGTACTGCGGGTATATCAGAAAGCTTATGCCGTTGGAGTGCTGGCGGCTGCAGGGGTTTACAGATGAGCAGTTTGAAAGGGTGAAAGCTACAGGAATGTCTGACGCTCAGCTTTACAAACAGGCAGGAAATGCGGTGACAACTAATGTTATTGAGGCTCTGGCAAAGTATATTTTAGAAATTGAAAAGGAGAATACAAATGGATAATACGATAAAAACATTTGTGAATGAGGAGTTTGGCTCGGTGAGAACTATTGAGGAAAACGGGAAAATACTTTTCTGCGGCTCTGATGTTGCAAAGGCATTAGGGTACAGAAGGCCAAAAGATGCGATAAATGCTCATTGTAAGGGGGCTGTAAAACGCCGCCTCCTTACAAACGGCGGTGTACAGGAAATGAAAATGATATCCGAAGGTGATGTGTACCGCCTTATATCCCACTCCAGACTTCCCTCTGCTGAGAAATTTGAAAGCTGGATATTTGATGATGTACTCCCAACTATACGCAGAACAGGCGGCTATGTTTCAAACGAAGAAATGTTTATTGAAAACTACCTGCCCTTCCTCGACGAACCGTACAAAAATCTTTTCCGTCTGCAGATGACGTTTATCAGCAAATTGAATGAACGGATCAGAAATGATAAGCCACTCGTGGATTTCGCTCTGCACGTTGCCGACAGCGAGGATCTCATAGATATGAATGCTATGGCAAAGCTTGCGGCTGATAAAAATTTCAATATCGGCAGAACAAGACTGTTTCGCTGGCTGAAAGAAATGGGAGTGCTTATGTCAAACAATCTGCCGTATCAGAGATATATCGACCGAGGATATTTTGCGGTCAAGGAGTCGGTGTTCGAGGTCGAGGGTATGAAAAAGACTTATCGGCAGACGTTTGTGACGGGAAATGGTCAGCTTTTTATCATAGGTCTGCTGAAAAAATATTACGGGAAGGAGATGTCGTGATGTCAAAAAAGCCAAAATGTCCGCTGATAGGTCAGGACGGAAATATATTCAATCTTATGGGCATAGCCTCAAAAACGCTGAAAAGGAACGGAATGTATGATGAGGCAAAGGAAATGTGCAGCAGAATAACATCTTCGGGCAGTTACTATGAGGCATTAAATGTTATCGGTGAGTATGTTGAGATCACGTCGACCGATGATGAACAGACAGAAGATGAGGATATGGAAATGGAGATGATGTAAATGACGTATTTGTTCATTGGAATGATGATAGGTGTTATCATCGGAACAACGATAGGTTCTCTTGCCGTGGCTTTTAAGTCTGCTGAAAAAGAGATCGCACGTCTTGATAAGGAGGTCAAAGATGCACACAAACAGAGTTAAAGCCAAAGTAGACTTCAAGTTCTGTATGGGTAATATTCCTGCAATGCTGAGAGCAACAAAGCCTGTGCTTTCGGAAAAGCAATACAAGGAGCTGTGTAATGAGGTCAACCAAGCAGAAGGCTACCTTGAACAGAAACGCATAATATTCAGCTATGTTGACCCGATAATCAAGGGCTGAAAACAGCGTAAAATCTAATATTTATTAAGGTCGTTTTGCCAACAGCAGATAAATAAATCTGGTGCTTGCAAAGCGACTTTTTCGTTTGCATACTTCTTTTCTGCTGTTTGGCAAGGAAAGGAGCTTAATGAACAGTTTTATGTCTTGGGTAGGTGGGAAGAAAAGTCTTCGTGATGAAGTGCTTGCAAGGTTTCCAACCTACTATGAAAGATATATCGAGGTGTTCGGCGGTGCAGGCTGGGTGCTGTTTCACAAGCCGCCCGGTGCAGATTTTGAGGTGTACAATGACTTTAATTCAAATCTTGCAAATCTTTACCGCTGCGTTCGTGACAAGCCTGCAAAGCTGAAATACAAGCTTAGGTATGTGCTTGATTCAAGAGAGGATTTTGAATATTTGGCTATACTTCACAAGCGTGGTATTTTCCCTAAACTTTATGATGTTGACAGAGCGGCTAAGTTTTATCAGCTTATACGTTACAGCTATGCAAGCGGTCTTGACAGCTTTGGAAGTCAGCCACATTCAATGTGGTCTGATTTTCCGATGATAGACCTTGCGGCAAGGCGTTTGCAGAAGGTAGTTATCGAAAACAAGGATTTTGAAAAGCTTATCAGGCAGTATGACAGACCTGTAAGCTTTTTCTACTGTGATCCGCCGTATTTTGCTACAGAGAATTACTACAAGGACGTAGGTTTTACTGCAAAAGATCATATCAGACTGCGTGACGCTCTTCTTGACATCAAAGGCAGATTTTTGGTTTCGTATAACGATTGCCCTGAGATCCGTGAGATATGGCATAAACCAAACATTCACATTGAAGAGATAAGTAGGCTGAACAATTTGGCACAGCGGTATGACGGCGGCTGTCAGTATGCAGAGCTGCTCATATCAAATTATGACACAAGCGAACGTGCGAAAGCTATCAAACAGCTTTCGCTTTTTGATTAGGAGGTTTTTATGAAGAAGATAATATTGGCACAGGTTTTAACGGCAAAAGGCAAAACAGAATTTTCTGGACTTTATGATAGGCATGGAAATGCTGTAACGGTAGAGGTCGAACGTGACAGCAGCGGTGTTTCACTCATCGTATGGCAGAATGAGCAGAAAAAGCAGAATTTTGACTGTGGGATATCCGAAGAAGAGATACAGCGTACCTGTGCGATGTTTGATGACTGCGGCGATTGTCCGCTGAAAGAGTATTGTGAAAGTGAGGCAAAAGAATGAGGATACTTGTGTTTGAACCTCTGAAAGAACCATATGTAAAGGATATTGAAGATGATATCCATGCCATGCAGGAAGTTGTGGGCGGCAGCATCGAGCCAATATATTTTGAACCAAAGCAGGACGCTATTTGCTGGTGCAACGATGAGTTTCTGCTGAACGGTTCAAAGCCTAACAGGATAATTGGAAATACACTTGTTCACGGCACTTTCTATATTTCAGGCAATTATCGTAACGAATACGGCGAATGGGATTCCTGTTCACTTACTGATGAACAGATAGAAAAGTACAAGCAGCAGTTTGATCATATCATAGTAGATCTGCCTGGTATCGGGCTGGTTGCTGTGAGAGAAACAAAGCCGGAAGTGATCCAACCGCTTGAAGAATATGAAGAAGAACCGGAGCTAAGTATGTAGTTTGCTAAAGCATTTGCTGTGTATCTTGTAACAAAGGTAGAACTTTTGCAAAAAGTATAGATTTGTGGGCGGATATATGATATATTGCTTGACAAGGAGCGTGATGATATGAAAAGAGCGATATTAATTTTGATACTCTGTGCGGTGTTTTTATCAGCCTGCGGAAATGCAGCGGAAACTGCCGAAAGATCAGTAAGCGTCGACACTTCGGCAGTGAGCCAAACTACGACTGCGGTCACAGTTTCCGCAGTAACATCTGCAAAGGAAGAAAAGGATACAAGCGAAGCCGCAACTACTACTTTTAAAACAAGTTCGCAGACGGTATCCGAGACTTCAAAACCGACAAATATCACAGTAACTACGACCAAGAAATCAGATCCGTCAGGTTATTCGGGAAATTCCAGTCAGGAACAGAACAATTCTGCACAGAATAATAACGGTCAGGAAAATAACTATCAGCCTGTGCAAAATGATCCGCAGCCAGATAACTCGCCGTCCGATAATAACCGGAGCAATAACGGAGCGGAACAGAATAACGATCCGACGCCTCCGACTACAACTGCAAAGCCTGCGGTAACAAATCCGCCCACTACTACAACTCCAAAGCCGCAGATTACAGTACTGCAGACTGAACCGCCTGAAGTTGTAATTGAAGATACAACAAACTTGCAAAGTGTTCTGAATTATGTAAATTCACTTGGAAGAACAACCGATGAATATTACAATATAGGTGCAGGGTTGAGTCACGATGGTTCTGATTATGGAAAAGCCGAAGCGGTGTATAATTGGATTCGGGATAATGTCAGCGGAAATTGTCAAGTGTTCTCAGTGGCAACAATGTATGCCTGCAAGGGAATCGGGCTTGAATGTCGGTATGCGTTTTTCTCCTCCGATGACTGGTATGGACACATGGCAAATCTGGTAAACGTGGGCAGAGCATGGTATGTGTTTGACACACAGGGCGGCAGATTTTTAAAGTCGGATAAATACGGTGATATTACCCAGATATTTGATGAAAATGACAACACGATTGAACTGTCGGTAAGCGAATCTGCTTACTAATTAAGTAAACAACAAAGTTGCAATAAAGAGAGCCGATTGGGCTCTCTTTCTTTTGCGCAAAATCAAAGGAGAAATGCAATATATGTTTAAAATTAAATCGAAAATATTAAAGAAACTCAGCGCAGGGTTCATGGCAGGACTCTGTGCTTTTTCTATGTTCGGTTCATCTATGAGCGGAGCTATCACAGCAAGTGCCGCAAGCACACCTATGGAAAACCCGACCTTCCCGTCAGCGGATACGGTGATCGCAAAGGCGGCGACTTTGCTGGGTACGCCGTATACCTATGGAAACAAGGGCTACTGGCATGCGTATGTTCAGGGTCAGTACACTCCGCTTTCTGTTGAAACGATAAATAATCTCGGCATTGACTGTTCGGGTCTTGTGTACTATACTCTTACGCAGCTTGGATACAAAACATCGGGGTTCAGTTGGAACAACCCTGTGCCTGTTGACACAGATCATTGGCTTACAGTCAATGATAACTGCACCATAACTTACGACGGAAAGACTTCAAAGGTCGAAGTCGAAAAGAAAAACATCAAGACAACGGACCGCCCGTATTGGGAGTGTGCTGATGGTTCGGTTATTACAGCAGGTTCTGTGGTGGTCGCTCAGAATCCGGGTGGTGAGGATCACGTTTGGATATATATGGGTGAATTTGATTCAAGAAATGATGTAATAAGCTATCTGAGATCTATTGGTGTTTCAGAAAAACTCATAAACTCAAAGACAGTTGGCGACGGAAAAGGTGCAGGCGGAAAGCATTGGAGAATAGAATCCAGCGGTTCGGAGGGCGTTGTTATCAACAACAAAACTGACGGTAAGACTGCTACCGCTATGAATATGTCGGCGTTCAGGATAACAAAAAATGATGTAAAATTTGAAATAACTAAGGTTCTTGCTTCAGACAGAACGGTTAAGATTTCAGGCACAAGCAAGGTAGACGGCACGGTTGCAAAATACGGAGTATATACCGATAAGGCTTGTAAAAACAAGGTCGGCGAGATCACTATCGGCAAGGACGGAACAGGTTCCGTTCAGTTACCTGAAAAGCAGTATTACGTTAAGGAGATCTCCGCACCGACAGGTTACAGTATCTCTGAAGAAGTGTTCGCATTAAAGGCTGACGAAAATATATTTGTGACCGAAGATTTTACGAGAGGCAAAATTAAGGTCAATAAGACCGCCGATGACGGGATCGTAAGCGGCAGAGAGTTCAAGGTCACAGGAAACGACGGCAGCAGTTACACCAAGAAAACCAATGCAAACGGCGTTGCCGAATTTAGCGGATTAAAGGTATACAACACATCTACGGGCAAATTGATCACCTACACCGTATCCGAGATCAATGTAAATACAAGATACGAAGTTCCTAAGGCTCAGAATGTTACGCTGACAAGCGGAGATGTTGATCTGACTGTGAATGTGAAGTTCAACAATCAACTTAAAACGGGCTCGATAAAGATAAACAAGCACTCTGAGGATAATCAGAACGATGATAGAGAGTTCACTATTACGGGCAACGGTAAGACCTACACGATTAAGACAGGTTCGGACGGTGTTGCAATTCTTTCTGATATTCCTGTTTATGACAGTAATAACGAAAAAATCACCTACACCATTTCAGAAAAGAACGTACCCGTAAAGTACGTTGTTCCTTCCGATCAGACAGCAACTCTTACTGCTGACGCAACCACAACTAAGACATTCAAAAATATCCTCAAAAAGTTTACAGTTGAGGTAACAAAGCAGGATTCTGAAACAGCATCAGAACAGGGCAACGGAACACTTGCAGGAGCAGTTTACGGACTGTACAAGGACGGCGAGCTTGCCGATACCTATACGACCGATGAAAACGGATATTTCAAGACAAAAGATTATGTATGCGGAAACTACACTGTTCAGGAAATTTCGCCAAGTGAAGGCTATCTCCTTGACGAAACAGTTTATTCAGTGGGTGCAGAAGCTGAGAATTATTTCATTGAGCATAACCCACTTTCTATGACAGTGACTGAGGACGTTATCAAGGGAAATATCGCAATAATCAAGCACAGCGATGACGGCTATACTCAGATTGAAACTCCAGAAGTTGGGGCAGAATTTGAAGTGTATCTGAAATCGGCCAGCAGCTATGAGAATGCTGCTGAGAGTGAACGTGATTACCTGACGTGCGATGAAAACGGATTTGCACAGACCAAGGATATGCCATACGGCGTTTACACTGTGCATCAGACCAAGGGTTGGGAAGGTACGGAGTTTATAGCTGATTTTGATGTGAATATCAGCAAGAACGGACAGACCTATCGCTATCTCATTAACAATGCAAAGTTTGAAAGCTATATCAAGATTGTAAAGGTGGATTCCGAAACGGGAAAAACAATTCCTTACGAGGGTGCTGGCTTTGAGATCTATGATTCAAACGGTCAGAAGATTTCTATGACTTTCAGCTACCCGACGCCAACCACGATCGACACTTTCTACACAAACAGCGAGGGCTATCTGATCACTCCCGAAGTTCTTCCCTACGGTGAATATTCGCTTGTTGAGGTTCAGGCTCCCTATGGCTATGCACTTGACAGTACGCCCGTGTCTTTCACAGTTTCTGCTGATAACGCAGAGAAAGAAAACTCGTTTACTATTGTCAAAGTTGAAAAGCAAAATACCGCTCAAAAAGGAAAAATCAGCGTTCGGAAAACAGGCGATATTTTCACAAGCGTGAATATGGCAAGCTCTGCTTATACAGACGAAAACGGCGAGCTAGTTGTCAATCCAACGACTTACACTCCCGTGTTTGCAGACGGAGATCTCAGCGGCGCAGTATTTCAGGTGATCGCTGTAGAGGATATCGTTACACTCGACGGTACAACAAGAGCTTATGCAGGAGATGTTGTTTCAGAGATCACGACAGACGAAAACGGCTATGGCGAAACCGAGCCGCTTTATCTCGGCAAGTATGAGGTCAGAGAGATAAAAGCTCCTTATGGTTATGTGCTGAACAATGAGCCTAAAGATGTTGAACTGACATACGCAGGGCAGGAATTTGAGGTGAGAGATACTGTGAATACAGCTTTTGAAAATGAGTATCAGAGCGTGAGGATCTCGCTTTCTAAGGTTATGGAAAATGATAAGCTTTTCGGGATCTACGACAATGACTACTATACAAGCGTTCGTTTTGGGCTATTTGCCGCAGAGGATATAACGGCGGCTGACGGTACGGTTATTCCTGCTGACGGACTGCTTTCAGAGGTTTCACTTGATGAGAATATGACCGCAAAATTTGATGTACAGATACCTTTCGGCAGGTATTATGTTCAGGAAATTGCAACCGATGAACACTATGTTCTTAACGGTGAAAAGTATCTTGTGAATTTTGAATATATGGGACAGGATATTCAGAATGTGGATATTGACTGCGGACAGTTTGTAAATCTTCTCAAGCGTGGCAGGATAGAGGGACATAAGACCGATGACAAGAGCGAACCTCTTGAAAATGCGGTGTTCGGGCTGTTTACTGCCGACTGTGTGAAGTTCAGCAGAGATACTGCAATAATGACTGCCGCTTCAGATAAAAACGGATATTTTGTGTTCGACGAAATCCCATACGGCGAGTATATTGTCAGAGAAATCGAAGCTCCGACGGGATATATTCTCAGCGGTGAAAGCTATCCCGTAACTGTTTGCGAGGACGGCGAAACTATCACAATTCGTACAGTTAACAAGCCTATTACCGTTGAAGTGTCTAAGGTTGATGTATACGGCGAGGAATTAATCGGCGCAGATATGCAGCTTGAAAATGCTGACGGTGAAATCATTGACGAATGGATTTCCGATGGTACAAATCACGTTGTTTCAAAGCTTGGTGCGGGTGAATATGTGCTTAAAGAAATTGCCGCACCCGACGGTTATGTGATTGCAACTGACATTAAATTTACTGTTGATGTTTACGGCAATATTACGGTAGAAAACGTTGAAGCCACAGTGACTTCGGAGAACGGCAATCCGCTTATCACTATGGTGGATGATACGACTAAGGTACAGATTTCCAAGCAGGATATTACCACAGGTGAGGAACTGCCCGGCGCAACGCTCCAGA
>ERZ857750.4617-NODE-4617-length-10084-cov-30.423970_pt1 | contig 10084 bp, 9 predicted proteins | sample MGYA00519915_ERZ857750 | MGnify/ENA primary metagenome ERZ857750 (study PRJEB31778, sample SAMEA3449358) | human gut metagenome | biome: human gut; feature: human-associated habitat; material: faeces | place: United Kingdom | collected 2010/2012 ... | reverse complement strand
AGCAAAGATAGGTTAGGCTGCAATGTGTGTCAAGGCGGAGAATAGAATGGTTACACTATATGGCTGAAAGCAGGAACTTTTTATTTTTAACTCTCAATCTACAATTCTGTTTTTGAGATAGTCTCTTAATTTAAGGATGAATCAAATTTTTTAATGTTAACTATTCTTCAATAATTGCTTTTATAATTGCTCCATTACTTTTTTTCATTTCTATATACAGTCCTCCTCCCATTATAATTTCATTGTTTTTAGTTTGAGGAAATCCATATATTATCCATATTTTATCTTCTATTAATCTTATATGAATAGGTGTTAGGTTTTCAATATTGTTTTTGTTCATCTCATATAAGATTGGTTTTGCAATTTCAAAAGCTTTTTGCGCTGTTTCAACGCTTTTCCCATCATGGTTGTTAGGTATAAAATAACAGTCTTCATACTCTTTATAGTTACGTTCTAATGTTGAATCAACAACATATTCAGAACTTACTTGGTGTTTGTCCTGTGGTTTATAACTACAGCTATGAAGTAATGTTAGACAGATTAATAAATATAATTTCATACTACTATTCTAATATATTGTTTATCCAATTTATGAAATTAGACCATATAGATGTATTTTCATTGTTCATATTGCGTTCTTTTGGGGTGATATTATTCTTTCTACTTGGGTCTTGGGGATCACTTGGTAAGGATTTCGATACAACATTTACTGCATCTGTAGAAGGTACATATTCTAATAATGTTCCATTTGGAGTTGCTAAATATCCATTAACATTTAACTTCTTATTGATTTGCTTGTCTTTAGACGAAAACATATTATCAATTACCATATATTCTTTACCTTGTTTATCTTTAATTCGACCATTATAATCTCCGTGAGAATGAATAGTTCCTACTACTTTCTCGCCATTAGGTGGATTACTTATTTGTGCATTATGAGCATTCCCTATTTTGGCTTCAGAATAAGAATATCCTTGTAGTTTCCCATTTTTTCTGACTTCATAAATAGAAGAACCCATTTCTTTTTTTCTGATAATAGAAGTACCGTTATAATATGTACCCCAATCTTTAGCAGCTTCTTTTTTTGTTTTAAACAAGTCTCCTGGCGCAAATTCTAACCCCCATTGGTCAATATATAGTATAGGATTATTATTACAATATATATAAGGGCTTATGGAATAATATTTCTCTTGGATCGGGTCTTGCGAGTGCCATCTTCCGATAGCCGGGTCATAATGCCTTGCACCATAGTCGTACCAGTTGAGTCCCTTCCGTGTGTCAAGTTCCTTTCCGTTGTACTTGTAGGGTTGTACATTTCCGGTGCCGGCAAACATACCTCCGAAGGGATAGTAATGGTTCACTTCCTCCACCTTTCCGTTCCGGTCTGCCACTACCCGGTTGTTTCCCTGATGGTCCTGCAGGTAGTAGTGGTACATACCGTCGGGCAGGGATACATATCCGTATTCCGTAACCAGTCTGATGGGTTTCCCGTTTTCATAGATCAAATTCCCTGCATAGTCGGTGGTGGTTGTCTTTCCGTCTGCCCTGTGTACCGTGCGGAGCTTTCTTCCTTCGGCATCATAGAGGTATTCGGTCGTACTTCCGTCTCCGAACTCGATGCGTTGTGGCAAATTTAGAAAATTATATTGAATATCCTCGATGTTCCGGTTCAAATCCTGAGTAAGATTTCCGTTTTCATCGTAGGTGTATTCCGTTTCCCTATCCGCCCCGTCCTTGAATTCAAAGCCGTTGCCATATGCAGAGCCTGCCGCATTGTCGGTAACTTTCTTCAGTCGGTTTCCGTTGTAGGTCAGCGCGAGGTTGTCCACCGGTCCGTATTCCTGTGCTCCGGTCTGTCCCATTCGTCTGATTCCGAGAATGTTCCCCGTCTTGTCGTAGGCGGTAACCTCCTCATTGAACCGGTTGGGATTGTATGCAAGCTGTTCCCCCTCTCCGTATTCCGCCTTTTTCATGCGGTCCAGTCCGTCGTAGGTAAACCTGTATCCTCTTGTGGTCTGTTCCTCTCCTGCCTTCCAACTGATGCTGCTGATGTTTCCGTTGTAGCAGGGTGTTCCTGTTCCGTCCGTATAGTGCAGTTCCTCCCTGAAGAGCGGGCTTTCGATGGCGGTCATCCAGTTTCGGATGTTGTAAACATATCCGGTTCTCAGGTTGTCCGTTCCGTTTCTCCGGTCTGCCACGATTCTTCCCAAGTCGTCATACACATTGTCGCATACCGTTTCCTCCTTATCGTTGAGCTGGCAATGTATTGTATAATAAAGTAAAATCCCTCCTATTGGGAATTCTATATAAAAATAAAATTTCTAATGGAGGGATTTAAAATTGGTATTGATTTTTTGTTGATTGGGTTAGGCTACGAGCATGTGGAATAGGGATTAGCACATTGCATTTCAGGAGGCATCCATCCTATATATGTTTTTCCATGTAAAATGCGTTTAACTTTTAGCCAATCTTTACAACATCCTATAACTGTATAGACTTCTGGATCATATTCTTTTATGATACAATTTATATCTGATTCTATGTTGGGAGATTTATACAGTTTTAAATTGCCTTGATATGCGCGGGAATAAATACCGATGTAATTATTAAATTGTATCCATCCAGTAATATTTACTGTATTATATAAATCAAATGCTTGTACATATATCATATCATTAATTTGTTTTTTAATCTGAAAAGATATAATGTTTTCATTCGATTCATCATTTTTTAGATAACTTAAAATTTTTCCTTTTGAATAATTCTCATATACAGCGATTTCCCCTTTGAACGCAGGATTTAAAAATGTAGTTACATTACATTCCCATTTTTGACCAAAAATGGGAAGTGAACATAAGCATAATATAAATACGTAGATAAATTGTTTCATTGCTTAATATAACGTGAGTTCGAAATAAGAATAAAGATATTTCACTGATAATTAGTGGTATAGCGATAAAGTGTTAAATTTATAGTGCTGAATTATAACATTTAAACGATTACCACTATGTTTCTAGAGTCTAAAGTTACAGAGATTTATTGTATGGCCGATGATTTTTGCAAAGAATTTGTGTTGCAACAGGAAAAATATATGATTGAGGATAAGAAGACCAGGCATCGTAACAAACTCAACCGTATGAGTGATGCTGAGATTATGGTTATTCTAATCCTGTTTCACTCCAGTGGTTTTCCGTTGTTTCAAGCCTTACTATAAGGAATATGTCTGCAAACATCTGAAGCACTTTTTCCATGTCAGGTTTTCTATGACCGTTTTGTGGAATTTGAGAAGGAAGTATTGCTTTCCATGACCATCTTCATCAAAAAAGTACTGCTGGGAACCTGTACCGGCATCAGTTTCGTCGACTCCACTCCCTTGCGTGTATTCCGTAACCAGAGAATCCTGATTCATAAGACATTTGAATGGCTTGCTGAGCGTGGAAAATGTTCCATGGGATGGTTTTTCAGATTTAAATTACACCTGATTATCAATGATAAAGGTGAAATTTTTAATTTCATATTTACTCATGGAAATGTAGATGATCGTGAACCATTGAACAGGGTAAGCTTTTGGAGAATATCAAAGGGAAACTATGCCCATGCAAGGGATATATCGGACAGGCTTTATTTGAAAATCTCTTTTTTAATGGTATTCAGCTTATCACTAAAGTTAAAAGCAACATGAAAAATTCATTCATGAGTATTGCAGACAAGATATTGCTCAGAAAAAGAGCTTTGATTGAAACAATCAATGATAAACTGAAGAACATCGCACAGATTGAATACTCCAGACATTGTTCATTCAATAACTTTATAGCCAACTCCTTGTCTGCTATAGCAGCATACTGCTTTCTTGAAAAGAAGCCCGCCATTGACATAAATTTTATCAATGACGGACAACTTGCTATTTTTTAATCTTATATTGAACTCACGTTAATATATTTCTTTTTTATTTATTACCGTTATACCGGGTATATTCCCATTTACCCCCATTAAATTCGTTTTTTCATAACTGCTACGATGGAGGCGTACTTTGAAATCTTTAATGCCTGACATTGTGGAATTAAAACGATTCCAATCAGTTGGGGCAATTAATAAACATCCAGCAGAAACGTTTCCTCCTGCAAAACCATTGTTATTGGTTCTGTGAATGAATATTCCAGTTTTGTAACCATTGCCATTGGCATCTATTTGTGAAGGAGCATTGGGGTTTATTTGTCCATCTATAGTAGGAATAGCCCCTCTATTGTTTAATGTCCAATGAGATGTTAGTACTCCAGATTTTCCTTGTTCGTCATAGTTGGCGTTATAAATACCCTCATCTATTGCTCCTAAGTGTATAGGATTGGAGGACATCGTGTATCCAATAAAGGAATGGACATCATTTTCTCCTTTACTACCATATATTGTAACTTGGGCTGTTATTGCACCTTCTCCGTCAATGTAGCCTGAAAGACCGTTTTTTGTACCTAATTTCTCTTGACGAGAACCGGCAAAATCTACTACGGTTTTTCCTAAATAAGTTTCTCCTTTCTTTGTGTTAGCTTGTGATGTAGCATTAGCATCCCAATAAATTTGTTTATTTCGATCCTCTACCCAATCATCCAGCATACCGTTCGGATCAATACGATTGACCGGATTATTGCTTGTGTAGCAATATGGAGACAAATTAATCCGTTTCTCTTGCATCGGGTCTTGCGAGTGCCATCTTCCGATGGCCGGGTCATAATGTCTTGCCCCATAGTCGTACCAGTTGAGTCCCTTTCGTGTGTCCAGTTCCTTTCCGTTGTACTTGTAGGGCTGTACGTTTCCGTTGTGGGCGAACATACCTCCGAAGGGATAGTAATGGTTCACTTCCTCCACCTTTCCGTTCCGGTCTGCCACTACCCGGTTGTTTCCCTGATGGTCCTGCAGGTAGTAGTGGTACATACCGTCGGGCAGGGATACATATCCGTATTCCGTAACCAGTCTGATGGGTTTCCCGTTTTCATAGATCAAATTCCCTGCATAGTCGGTAGTGGTCGTCTTTCCGTCTGCCCTGTGTACCGTGCGGAGCTTTCTTCCGTCGGCGTCATAGAGGTATTCGGTCGTACTTCCGTCTCCGAACTCGATGCGTTGTGGCAAATTTAGAAAATTATATTGAATATCCTCGATGTTCCGGTTCAAATCTTGGGTAAGATTTCCGTTTTCATCGTAGGCGTATTCCGTTTCCTTGTCTGTCCCGTTCTTGAATTCAAAGCCGTTGCCATATGCAGAGCCTGCTGCATTGTCGGTAACTTTCGTCAGCTGGTTTCCGTTGTAGTTCAGTGCGAGGTTGTCCACCAGCCCGTATTCCTGTGCTCCGGTCTGTCCCATTCGTCTGATTCCGAGAATATTTCCCGTTTTGTCGTAGGCGGTAACCTCCTCGTTGAACCGGTTGGGATTGGCTGCAAGCCGTTCCCCCTCTCCGTATTCCGCCGTTTTCATGCGGTCCAGTCCGTCGTAGCAAGGTGTTCCGGTTCCGTCCGTATAGTGCAGTTTCTTGCTGTTTTATCCAGTTAACGATGACTATAACTGTACTTCATAAAAAACATCCCAAAAGTTTTGTGTTTAACTTTTGGGATGCACTTCAAACTTGATATATCTTCTTGGATATATTATTTCTCGATTAGAAAAATACTTTGTAATTTGAAAAAATATTTTTCATCAATCTGCATGTTTAAATATTGTTCGACCTCTCTCTTTTTTATAAGAACAATTCTTTTTTGATAAAGATTTGATTTTTCGCTTGTTTGAGCAATGAAATATGAAAATTTTTTACCAGCTGTAATATTTTTAATAAATGAGTATCCTATACTAATAGGTTGTTTATCTAATAAGTTCTCATACATCATTTCAATCAAACTAAAATCGCCTTTTCTTTTTTTAAAAAAATCGTGTATTAATTCAAGGTTTGATTTCTTATTTATTGGAACTAATGATATCCAAGTTAAATAATCTTCGCTTGAATTATTTGTTATTTGATACTTATCTATTGTTTGAGTTTGTTCAGTGATTCCATCAAAATAGCAAAATGATATGGTGTCAATATGTATTTTATCCTGTGCATTTAAACCCATAGTAAAAAACAGAAAAATCGAAAAAAATATGTAACTTATTATTTTCATGTTCCTTGCATATTTTCAATAGTTTCTTTTTTAGAATTTATAATCATTTCCATTAAAGTTTTATTTCCCTCAATCCATTGCCCATTAATAGGTTGATGGCTTGCACCTTTATGGTTTCCACCATTCAGAATATACAATAGTGCGTGTCCATTTGCTTCGTGGCTATAATTTTCTGCTGCACCTGCTGGCGATAAATTTTTATTGATAATAACAATAATATTTCCATTTGGTGAGTTTTGTATACCATCTTTATCAGGGAAGAGGGTTTTTCCCATGAAGCCGCTTTCGCCAGTAGAAAGCCCACCCATTGTTTCTCCTTTTACATCTTTATCAGATTCTAAATCATATTTTGGGTCAAAGGAATTATAGGGCATTGTTTCAGTTCCTAATTTCCCATCTTGTCCCATAAAAGTAAACTTATCATCAAGCACAACTTCTACAATTCTATCTGAATTAACCATTGTTTTCAGATTGTTGAAGTTTAAACTCTTTCCACCATACGAATTTAACAATGTTCGGTCAATCATTCCATCCTTATTTAATCTAACATAACTACGAGCTTCTTTGGGTAATGTGTTTTGTATCATTATTAACTCTGCAGTTCCTGCAGGTTTTACATCACACCCATTAGGGTCAATGTATTTTACAGGATTATTTGCACAGTATGCATACTGCGATGTACTATAGTATTTCTCCTGCATCGGATCCTGCACATGCCATCTTCCTATAGTCGGATCATAATTCCTTGCCCCATAGTCGTACCAGTTGAGTCCCTTTCGTGTATCGAGTTCCTTTCCGTTGTACTTGTAGGGCTGTACGTTTCCGTTGTTAGCGAACGTACCTCCGAAGGGGTAGTAATGGTTCACCTCTTCCACCTTTCCGTTCCGGTCTGCCACCACGCGGTTGTTTCCCTGATGGTCCTGCAGATAGTAGTGGTACATACCGTCGGGTAGGGATACATATCCGTATCCGGTAAGCAGTCTGACGGGATTCCCGTTTTCATAGATCAAATTCCCTGCATAGTCGGTAGTGGTTGTCTTTCCGTCTGCTCTGTGTACCGTGCGGAGCTTTCTTCCTTCGGCATCATAGAGGTATTCGGTCGTACTTCCGTCTCCGAACTCGATGCGTTGTGGCAAATTTAGAAAATTATATTGAATATCCTCGATGTTCCGGTTCAAATCTTGGGTAAGATTTCCGTTTTCATCGTAGGTGTATTCCGTTTCCCTGTCTGCCCCGTCCTTGAATTCAAAGCCGTTATGGTTGAGTTATTAATCTTTGTTTAAAATGAAAATGAAGTTGTCTTTTGTTCATTGTTGAAAACTCAGAAAAGCTTTATGAGCCATGCGAATCAAGAATTAACACCTTGGTTCGCATGGGTAAATAGTTAACATGTTTATTAACTATTCTTTAATTATTATTTGTTGGATAATTTCATTCATAATTTGTGATTTATTAAAAATCGCATCCAGTTATACTACTATTAATTTCAGGGTTTGATGGTAGATATACAATTATTAATGAATCTCCAACTTTTTTGTTATTATCAGTAATTGTCCTTCCATAATAATACTTTTTCTTAATTTTGAATTCATAATATTGAGTGAATCGTCTCCCAGTTTTGTAAATGATTCCTACAACGCATTGTCCATTTCTTTTTAATAAATATCCCTTATAAAGATTATTTATGCTTATTACTCCAATAAATATTACTGTAATGGCTATGATAATATTATTACGTGTGAATATGTTCTTATCCTTTTGTTTATTCCTTTTTTTCATCATCTTCGTTTATTATTTCTTTTCCAAAATTAGAAAACATGATTCCTGGCATTTCATTTATTTGTTCTGAAATGGTTGTGTTTACTTCATTTATCATTTGATTCTTTTTCTTATTATTAGCTCTAACCTGTTGTACCTGTGAAGAAGAAAAAGGTTTTCCTTGTTTATGTTGTTTGGCTCTTGCATTTTTTACTGCTTTATTGGTAGTTTGTGTGTCCATGATGTTTATTTTTTTATTCATTTTTATTTCTCCTCCCAACAATCCAATAGCTGTATTGCTAACAACTTCCGTAGTATTGTGTATCTTTAGACTGACTCCTTCTTTAGATGATGCATTGATATCTACTGCATTTTGAAGGGCTTCAGAACCTACACTCACCGCAGCTTTAGCAAATGCATTTCTTACAGCAGAACCTCCACTGGTGATGAAGCCTTCTCCTGCTGCAATACCTATATCTGCTATATCGATATTGGTAAAGTCTGAGAATTGAATTTTTGGGTCGGTGAGAATATTTGTAGCAACTTGTCCTATATACTCAACGCCGGCTCCGACAGCAGCTCCAATGAGATTAGTAAGGAATGGAATTTCTCCATTTTTGTCAACATAGGCAATTGGATTGTTTAAGCAATATATATAAGGAGACCATGGGTTAAGGTTTTCTGCCATCGGATCCTGCACATGCCATCTTCCTATAGTCGGGTCATAATGCCTTGCCCCATAGTCGTACCAGTTGAGTCCCTTTCGTGTGTCAAGTTCCTTTCCGTTGTACTTGTAGGGCTGTACGTTTCCGTTGTTAGCGAACGTACCTCCGAAGGGGTAGTAATGGTTCACCTCTTCCACCTTTCCGTTCCGGTCTGCCACCACGCGGTTGTTTCCCTGATGGTCCTGCAGATAGTAGTGGTACATACCGTCGGGTAGGGATACATATCCGTATCCGGTAAGCAGTCTGACGGGATTCCCGTTTTCATAGATCAAATTCCCTGCATAGTCGGTAGTGGTTGTCTTTCCGTCTGCCCTGTGTACCGTGCGGAGCTTTCTTCCTTCGGCGTCATAGAGGTATTCGGTCGTACTTCCGTCTCCGAACTCGATGCGTTGTGGCAAATTTAGAAAATTATATTGAATATCCTCGATGTTCCGGTTCAAATCCTGAGTAAGATTTCCGTTCTCATCGTAGGTATATTCCGTTTCCCTGTCTGCCCCGTCCTTGAATTCAAAGCCGCTGTTGTATGCAGAGCCTGCCGCATTGTCGGTAACTTTCTTCAGCCGGTTTCCGTTGTAGGTCAGCGCGAGGTTGTCCACCAGTCCGTATTCCTGTGCTCCGGTCTGTCCCATTCGTCTGAGTCCGAGAATGTTTCCCGTTTTGTCGTAGGCGGTAACCTCCTCGTTGAACCGGTTGGAATTGACTGCAAGCTGTCCCCCCTCTCCGTATTCCGCTGTTTTCATGCGGTCCAGTCCGTCGTAGGTAAACCTGTATCCTCTTGTGGTCTGTTCCTCTCCTGCCTTCCAACTGATGCTGCTGATGTTTCCGTTGTAGCAGGGTGTTCCTGTTCCGTCCGTATAGTGCAGTTCCTCCCTGAAGAGCGGGCTTTCGATGGCGGTCATCCAGTTTCGGATGTTGTAAACATATCCGGTTCTCAGGTTGTCCGTTCCGTTTCTCCGGTCTGCCACGATTCTTCCCAAGTCGTCATACACATTGTCGCATACCAGCTCCTCCTCCTTGTCGTCCATGCGGAAGTACACCTTGAGCAGCCTTTCCATCGTGTCGTACTCGTAGCGTAGCGTTTCTTTCCGTTCTTCCTTCTCGGGTGAACGGTGGACTTTCATCACCAACCGTGGCAGTCCGGTGAAGGTATATGCGGTATATTCTTCACCGGTCTCTCCCAAATGGTTTTTCAGTCTTTTCTGTACGCATCTTCCGAAGCTGTCGTAGTACAGTACCTCCATTCCGGTGAGTGTTCCGCTTCCGTCCGCTGCATAGCTCGCCGTACCCGTCTTCAGTCCCGCCGCATCCGGCTTCTGTGTGTCAGGATATACTTTTCCGTACTCCAGTCTGTCTTCCGGCAGGAGTTCTTCGTCATCGAGAAATACATAGTTGTCGTAATAGTCGTAACCATTCTATTCTCCGCCTTGACACACATTGCAGCCTAACCTATCTTTGCTC
>ERZ857750.4607-NODE-4607-length-10108-cov-2.645280_pt1 | contig 10108 bp, 7 predicted proteins | sample MGYA00519915_ERZ857750 | MGnify/ENA primary metagenome ERZ857750 (study PRJEB31778, sample SAMEA3449358) | human gut metagenome | biome: human gut; feature: human-associated habitat; material: faeces | place: United Kingdom | collected 2010/2012 ... | reverse complement strand
AACCCCGCCAGGGCCATGGCGGTCACCGTCTTTCCGCTGCCGGACTCGCCCACCAGGCCCAGAATTTCTCCTTCATCCATGTGCAGGGAGATTCCCTTCACCGCCTCCCGCCCTTCCGGCGCGTTGCGGAAGCGAATGTGGAGGTCTTGAATGTCTAACATGCCCGTCCCTCCCTCTCAGCTTCTCCGGCGCTGCTGGAGCCCTTCCGTCAGCAGGCTCAGCCCCAGAATCATCAGTACAATGGCCAGGCCCACAAACAGGGCATACCAGGGTGCCCGGCCCAGATAGGTCTGGGCCTCCGACAGCATTCGCCCCAAGGAGGCGTCCGGGGGCTGCACCCCCACCCCCAGATAGCTCATGCTGGCCTCCGCCAGCACCGCGTTGTTAAAGCCGATGGCCACAATGGGCAGCAGCACCTGCACCGTGTTGGGGAGGATATGCCGGAAGATAATCCGCAGGTGGCTGGCCCCCATGAGCCGGGCCGAGGCCACATAATTCAGGTTTCGCTCCTTGGCCACCTCCCCCCGCACCACCCGGGCAAAGGAGGGGATGAACAGAATGCCCAAAATTAAGATGATCTGATACTTGCCCATCCCAAACACATTGATGAGCACCAGCGCCAGCAGAATGCTGGGAAAGGCTGTGATGGCGTCGCACACCCGCATGAGCACCAGGTCCGCCGCCCCGCCGAAATATCCGGTGAGGCAGCCGATCACCGTCCCGATGATCCCGCCAATGAGCACGACACACAGGGCAATAAGGAACGTACTCCCCGCCCCCTCCATGACCCGTGAGAGAATATCCCGGCCAAAATTGTCCGTGCCCAAAGGATGGGCCAGACAGGGGGCCAAAAACTTGTCCGCGCCGGACATTCCCGTGGTGTCATAGGGGGTCCAGACATAGCCCACTAAAATGAGCACCGCCATGACGCCCACAATCACGCCGCCGATGAGCAAAAAGAAATTGGGATGGGGCTCCCTTCCCCCCGCCGGATTCCGCTGGGCTTTCTTCGGCGCTTTTCCGTCTCTTGCCAGAAGCACATTCCTTCCCTCCCCTCTGTGTCTTGTCTCTCTTGGGGCAGGCCCCGGGGTCTATTGGATTCTGACCCGTGGGTCCATATACTGGTACAGGATGTCCGCGATAAAGTTGACCACCACCACCCACACGGCCAGCAGTACCACCACCGCCTGAGCCACCGGGAAGTCCCGGCTGCCAATGGAGGCCAACAGGAGCCGGCCAATGCCCGGCACCGCAAACACCTGCTCCACCACAATGCTCCCCGCCACCAGTTCCGCCGCGGTCACCGCCAAAAAGGCAATGACGGGGATCATGGCGTTGCGCAGGGCATGCTTTTTCAGAGCATCCACCCGGGTCCGCCCCCGGCTGAAGGCGGTGCGGATGTAATCCTTATTCATCTCATCTAGGATAGAGGAGCGAAGCATTTTAACGGTCATCGCCATCCGGGACAGGGCCACCGCCAGGGCCGGGAAGAGCATGTAGAGGAAAAATTGCCCTGGGCTGTCTGCAAAGGACACAAAATTTCCCGGTACAAACACCCGCAGGGTGATCCCGAAGACAAAGCACAGCAGGATACCCACAAACACCGGCGGAATGGACATACAGATCTGATTGACCACCGTGATGATCCGGTCCAGCCTGCTCCCCTCCCGCCGGGCCGTGGCAATCCCCAGGGGGAAGGAGGCCGCCACCGTGATGGCGAAGGCCAGCAGCACCAGGGCCGCCGTGGCCGGCAACTTCTCCAGCACCATGTCCTTGACCGGCAGGTTGTAGCTGTAAGACTCCCCCCAGTCTCCCTGGACGAAATCTGCCACCCACCGGCCATACCGGACCAGCACCGGGTCGTCCAGTCCCAGCTCCGCCTCCAACTGTGCCACCTTTTCCGGCGTGGCGTTGGTCCCCAGCATACTGGTGGCCGGGGACCCGGGAATCACCTGAAAGGCCAGGAAGGCGAGAAGGGAAACAATGAACAATGTAATAATGAGAGTGAGGAGCTTGCGCAAAATATATTTCATCCTCTCGCCCTCCTTTCTCTTTCAGGCATGGCCCAGGGGGCCGGATTGGTTAAACAGACTGGACATAGTGGACGGTAGACAGGTCCATCACATACAGGGGATAGAACTGATACCCGTCCAGGTCAGACTTGATGAGCACAAAGTCCGCCAGGTCCTGGATATAGACATTGGCCGCGGTCTCCGTGAGCAGTTTGGCCGCCTGCTTGTACAGCTTGGTCTGCTCCGCGTCGTCGGTGGTGGTATTGGCCTTTTCCATGATCGCATCGTACTCGGGGTTGTCGTAGTTGATCATGTTGTTCTCATTGTCGCTCATCCAGCGGTTCAGCAGAGCGCCGGCGCTGAGGGTAGCGGCGTCAAAGCCCACCACGGTGCTCTCAAAGTCCCGTCCCATGTAGGTCTCCGAGAGCCAGGTCTCCCATTCCACCGGTTTGATGGTGGCGGTGATCCCCACCTGGGCCAACTGCTCCACCAGCACCTGCGCCACATTCATGTGGGGGGTGTAGTTAGAGGGCACGGTGATGGTCATGGAGAACCCGTCCTCGTACCCGGCCTCCTTCAGCAGCTGCTTTGCCTTCTCTACATCATAGGTGTAGTAATCAGCCAAGCTCTCATCGAAGTACTTGGTAAAGGCCGGATAGATGGAGGAACCCAGCTTCTTGCCATGGCCCTCCCCGGTGAGGTTCAGAATTTCATCCACATTCACCGCATAGCACATGGCCTGCCGGACCTTCTCATTGTCAAAGGGCTCCACATCATTGTTCAGGTACAGGGCCTGGACCAGGTTCATGGTACCCTCCAGCGTCTTGTAGGCGCCGCCGCTGACCGTGTTCACCTGGTCAATGGTCAGGTGGAAGGCCATGTCCACCGACTCCGCACTCAGGGCGGACATAAGGGCATTGGCGTCCTCGTAGATCTTGAAGGTCACCTGGTCCAGGTAGGCCTTCTCGCCCCAGTAGTCGCCGAACTTCTCCAGAATCAGGTTCTCCTGCACAGAGCGGGAGACAAACTGGAAGGGGCCCGTCCCCACCGGCGCGGTATCCTGCTGGTCATACGCCGCCGGGACAATGTACACCATGCCCACATAGCTCAGGAAGTCCGGGTTGGCTTCCGACAGGGTGATGGTGACGGTGCTCCCCTCGGCGGAGATGTCCTCCACAGAAGAAAGCGCCGCGGCCAGGGCGGTGTCCACCGTGGTCTCGGCGCAGGTTTCAAAGGAATAGATCACGTCCTCGGCGGTCACAGCTTCCCCATTGTGGAAAAGCACCCCTTCCCGCAGGGGGAAGGTATAGGTCAGGCCATCCTCCGACACAGTACTGTCGGATGCCACCGCCGGCACATACTCGCCGCTGACATTGGGCTTGACCAGGCCCTCGTAGACGTTGAATAAGACCTCTCTGGTTCCTGCTGCCGTCATCTGATACGGGTCAAGACTGTCTCCCAGGTCTTGAGAAATTCCGACCACCAGCTCACCGCCGGTGACCGGCTCTCCGGAAGAGCTCGTTCCATTGCTGCCGATCCCGCCTGCTTCCTCAGACTTCTCGTCTCCGCAGGCGCAGAGTACAGTGGTCAGAAGCAGGGCCGACAGGAAAAGTGCGAAAATACGTTTTTTCATGAACTTCTCCTTCCGCCGCGTTTTCCCCGCGGCGTTACAACAAAAATAGCATCTCCCATTATTAAATTGTCGGTTGCAGTGTACCACCCTTTGCCCCAAATTACAAGAAAAACTTTTTTCCGCGGGCCATTTTTTTGCGGCTCTCCCTGCTCAGACCCTATTTTTGTCTTGCGGACGCCGGCATCGTGCAAAAGCTGCGTACCCGGAAGCTTGAAACTCTATTGTTTCTAATCTCATCATTCCATCGACACATCGTTTTCTCCCTCCAATCTAATTCCCCTACTTTCTTAATCTATCGCACAGCGGCAGCAATTCTTCGATTTTGGCAACGATGCGCTTTTGCACGCACCATGATACCGTCTTTGGACACACTTGTTACCAGACCGATCTTTCCATTATAAAACCGATGTTCGCCGGAAGAATCATTTTTGATAATGTTTGTCCATTGCAATTTGGCTGTGCAGTTGCAATTGTCCCATTTCTCAACTGAGTCCAGTACAAATGTGTTTGCATAAAGTAGTACAGGTATTCAGGACATAGCATATCACTGTATCTGGTTCTAATCAGGTATCCTGCATATATTGCTTCCTCTGGAATTTCTTTTACAATATATGATTTCCCAACAGTTCCTCCTGTTCTGGCAAACAGAATATCATTGCTTGACAAAAGATATGTCGGAATTTCTTCTTCCTTAATATCACAAAATGGAATTGAATCCCAAATAACTTTTCCGCCTTGAATGTCACTGATACGAACCATTCTAATTCTGCCAGACTTCTTTGCTGGAGCGTTATATCCATATTGTATGGAAAAGGATAAATTTCCCCAGCGCACCCACTTCCAGCTCTCCGGAATATCAAAAGGAATTTCATCTTCGGAAATCTCCACCAATGGTTTTTCCTTTTTGATTTTCTTTTCCTGTATCAGCCGTTGCTTCTCTGCCTGAATCTGCTGATAGAGCTCCTCGCCGGTTCCTTCCTCGGCTCTCTGCTCCACCAGCTTACCCTGAATGGCATACTGGAGAATGGATTTCTTCATGTCCTCCGGGAATTTGGCGTTAAGCTGCTCCAGATTCCCATAAGACACTGCATAGCGGTCAACCAGAGGCAAAAGTTCCTCAATCTTTGCAACAATGCGCTTTTGCTCGGCAAGGGGCGGGAACGGCAATATATACTCTGCCATCCTAACCATGGTCAATGTAGAGACCGTCGTTCCGCCTGAATTGCTCTTAATCTGCTTTCGCATCAACTCAGAAGCCATCAAGTACTTTAGATACTCTGGTAGGATGTGTCCAAAGTTTTCGAAACAAATAACAGAAGCGTCCTTGTAATAGAAATGGTCTTCGGGTCTAACGATATAAGTTTTCCCAAGCGTGCCAACAGCTGTTACCATTAGGTCACCAGAGTGAGGAACACCTGATTTTGAGAGTTCTTCAAACAATTCTTCCGAGATAAACAATTCATTGTCTACAAAACCATTTTCCGCCAATTTTACAATTTCTCTCGCTCGATAAAATGGTATACCTTCACTTTTCCAATCAGACTGATGGACACGTCTTGCTGAAACAATGTTTATTACTTCACCCCAGCGCACCCACTTCCAACTCTCCGGAATATCAAAAGGAATTTCATCTTCGGAAATCTCCGCCAATGGTTTTTCCTTTTTGATTTTCTTTTCCTGTATCAGCCGTTGCTTCTCTGCCTGAATCTGCTGATAGAGTTCCTCGCCGGTTCCTTCTTCCGGTCTCTGCTCCACCAGCTTACCTTGTATGGCATACTGCAAAATGCTCGCTCTCAACTGTTCCGGTGTCACTCACTCACACCTCCCGGCAGCAGGGCTTCCAGCTCTGCCAGCACCTTGTCGATTTCCGCATTGAGGGTGGTTCGTCTCTCCTGATACTCCCGGATGGTGTCCAGCGGGTCAAGAATTTCTTCCTCCTCATGGGGATAGCCGCACAGGTCGATGTTACAGCCCTGTTCGTTCAGCAGATACTCTGCGGTAAACTTCTGTGCCTTGAAGTTTTCGCCATCTGGAATTTCCTTTCGGTCATTCCACCAGGCAATGCAATCATCAAAATGTTTCAGCTCCATGGGCTTCGTCTTGGAGAAATGCTTTCTGTCAGACGGAATATCCACCCGATAAAACCATGTCTCTTTGGTCGGCTTGGTGTTGTCAAAAAACAGCAGATTGGTGGTGATTGCGGTATAAGGGCTGAACACAGAGCCGGGCAGCCGGACAACCGTGTGCAGATTGAACTGGGAAATGAGCTTCTTCTTGATGTTCACCTTGGCGTTGTCCAGACCGAACAGGAAGCCGTCCGGCACGACAACAGCAGCCCTGCCTTTCTTCTTCAAGCGGTACATGATAACCGAAAGAAAGAGGTCCGCGGTCTCGGCGCTTGCCAAATCGTCAGGGAAGAAGCCCTGAATGGACTTGTCCTCATGCCCGCCGTAGGGCGGATTCATCAGGATCACATCAAACTTGTCCTCGTCCGTGTAGTCCAGCAGATTGTGTTTCAGCGAGTTCATGTGGTAGATATTCGGAACCTCAATGTCATGCAGCAGCATATTGGTCACGCACAGCAGATAGGGAAAGGGCTTCTTCTCAACGCCATAAATGCTGTCATCAAGCTGCTTCTGCGCGGTGGTGTCCGTTACCTGCCCCGAGAGCTGCCCCAGCCACGAAGTGATAAATCCACCGGTGCCGCAGGCGAAGTCTGCCATCTTTTCGCCCAGCTGCGGCTTTATCATCAATGCCATAAACTCGGTGACTGCTCTCGGCGTGTAAAACTCACCGGAAGAACCGGCAGATTGCAGCTCCCGCAAAATCTCCTCATAGACAAAGCCAAAAGCGTGGCTTTCCTTCACATCGTCAAATGCAATCTCGTCAATGACATCAATGACCTGACGAAGATAAACGCCGTCCTTCATATAGTTGTTGGCGTCCTCAAAGGCGGATTTGACAATGGCTTTCTTAATTGGCGTATCGGGTGTCACCTTGATCCCCTCATAGAGAACCGCATCCCCGTCCTTCACATCATTGCCTTTCAGCACCGGGAACAGAATGTTGTTGACGAAGTTCAGCAGCTTGTCCCCCGTCATGGCGTGACCGTTGCTGTCGGCTTTTGCCCAATTTCTCCATCGCAATGCTTCGGGAATGATGGATTCGTAGTCGTCCTCGTTCAGCTCCCAATCATCTTCCTTTGCGTCATAGACTTTCAGAAAGAGCATCCACACCATCTGCTCAATTCTCTGGGCGTCACCATTGATCCCTGCGTCCATACGCATAATATCTCTGATGCGTTTTATAAATCCTGACTGCATCGCCATATTAAACTACCTCAAATTCATAGATACTTTCTTCCAGCTCCCTGATGGCTGCTTCGTACTGCGCCTTGCCGCCAAACAGCTTGACGATCTTTGCGGGCTTCCCAAAGTTCGCAAAATCGGCAAGGGACAGAACCTTAATATCCTCAACCTCGGTAATGCCCTGATTCATGTACTTATCCAAAAGGATACCCAGAACCGCCTGCGCTTCGGCAGAATACTTGCTGAAGAAGTCTTTTTTCTTCACCTTGCTGGCCCGTTCTTCGCGGGTCAGCGGCTTTTTGCCGTATGCCACATAGCAGATGAAATCGAAATCGTCCACATCTTCCATCCCTTGGTCTGCCTTCAACGCTTTGAGGTCAATGCCCATCGCCGTGAAAGATTCCTCAATGGTTTTCTTCTTGTCCGACGCTTTCCACTTGCGGATAAAATCGGACAGGGAAGCGTATTCACCCTTGATGTTGGTTCTGGTGTAGTCGATAATATCCTCCTGCTTAAGCAGCTTGCCATTCGCATCATAGACAGAAACGGTCTTATTGATAATCTTTACCTTGCAGCCGTCCCTGTCCACGATGGGCGTTTCCACAGGATCATCGGGAGGATTCTTCCCACCACCGCCGTGGCCGCCGCCCTTTGGCTTGGCGCCGCCATGCTCAAAACCCTCGTGCTGCTCAACCGGACCGTCCCACTCAGGGTCGGTGAACAGCCTTGTCACATTCCGAAAGTCCATCACGACAAAGTGTGTCTTGCCCTCCTTTTCTCGGATACGGGTTCCTCGTCCGATCATCTGTTTGAACGTGGTCATGCTCTCCACAGTCTTATCAAGAACAATGAGCTTGGTCATCTTGCAGTCTGCGCCGGTGGAAAGCAGTTCCGATGTGGTTGCAATCACGGGATATGGTTCGGATACAGAGATGAAATAGTCAAGTTTGGACTTGCCGTACACATCTGAGCCGGTAATTCTCACGCAATAGTCCGGGTTCTCCTTCACCATATCCTGATTACAGTTGATAAGGGCAATTCTCATGCGCTCTGCATGGTCTTCGGACGCGCAGAACACGATGGTTTTCTGCATTCTGTCGGTGCTTTTCAGATATTCCGTAATCTCTCTGGCGACCTCATCAATGCGGTCTTGGAGAATGATGGTGTAATCATAATCCCGGTTGTTGTAAATTCGGTCTTCAATGACATTGCCAAAAATATCGGTCTGTCCCTGGTATGGTCTCCAGCCGTCTCCGATGTTGGTTGTAATATTGATGACCTTAAACGGGGCAAGGAAGCCGTCCTCAATGCCCTGTTTTAAGCTGTAAATATAAACCGGCTCTCCAAAGTAGTCGATATTGGATACCTTTTCACTCTCCTTCGGGGTGGCGGTCATTCCGATCTGCGTTGCCGAAGTAAAATACTCCAAAACCTTACGCCAGTTGCTGTCCTCCTTGGCACTGCCGCGGTGACACTCGTCTACAATAATAAGGTCGAAATATTCTGCCGGTATCTGCCTGAAATGTTCTTCGTCATTCTGCCCTACCATCTGATGGTAGAGGGCAAAATTCACTTCATGGGAAGCAATCTTGCTCAGGCATTCCTTATCGGAGAAGTCCACCTTGTAGATGGTCTTTTCAAGGGGGGCGAAGTCCTGCAAAATGCTTTGGTCAACCAGAATGTTCCGGTCTGCCAGATATAAAACCCTCTTTTTTAGGTCAGAACGGAGCAGCCGATAGACAATCTGAAACGCTGTATAGGTCTTGCCGGTTCCGGTAGCCATAACAAGCAGCAATCTCTGCTGTCCTCTTGCGATTGCTTCCACCGTTCTGTTCACAGCGTTTCGCTGATAGTATCTTGGCGGATAAGTGCTTTGAGAGGAATAGTAGGGCTGGGCTACAATTTTCTTTTCCTGCTCGGAAATGCCCTTGCCACCATTCAGCTCCGCATAGTAGCGTGCAATCAGTTCATCCTGTGTCGGAAATTTTTCCAATGCAATCTGCTGTTCCTGCCCGGTCAGGAAATCATGCTCATAGAACGCGTCGCCGTTTGACGAATATGCAAACGGCAAGTCCATCATCTGAGCGTATGTCATCGCTTGCTGCAATCCATGAGATACAGAGTGGTTGTTGTCCTTTGCTTCCACAACGGCAATCGGCTTGCCATCGTTTAAGTACAGCAAATAATCGGCAAACTTGGGTTTGCTTCGAACCACGATATTGCCCCTGATGTTGATGCGGCCATCTGTGATTCTTGTCTCCATCGTGATATGACCTTTCCAACCTCTCTGAATGGCCGGCGTTATGAAGTTTAACTTGATGTCTTCTTCGGACATCTGTTTTTTGCCCAATATCGTCATAGCAAAACCTCCCAATTCATTCTTCGTGCTGGCTATTCTCCGGTCGTTTCGAGAATATTTTCTATATGGCAGTCCATTACCTCCCAGATACGAAGCAGAACATCTGTGGTAATGTTGTCCCCTTTGCCGAGCTTTGCAAGGGAAGCAGAGCGAATGCCGGCTTTTTCCTCTCTTGATCTATAAGCCTCTTCCAGAGCTTATTGCAACTGATACGCGCCATCGGAAGCTCCCCAACCAATTCTGTTAATATTTTTTATATTATACCAAAAATCCACAAATTCCTCCACTGGTTTCGCAAATTAAATATTTTGTGATAGAGACAATAAAAATCGTATTCTGTTTTCCTGATCGCAAAAGAAGCGGCCACCGACTATTGAACAATCGGTGGTCGCTTCTACGGACTCCGTCCATCGTTTCGCCAATACTCCAGAATTCCCTAAAGCATGCCAAAATGCCTCAGTGCATCCATAATGGCCGCTTCCTTTTCCGGCGGGCACTGCGGCGCTTTGGCATCTTCCTTCTTCGACAGATGATAGTCTTGGCCAGCCTCCAACCCGCACTTCCGCTTGACCTGGGAGATATACAGGGACGATACCTTCAAGCCAGTATGCTCCAGTACATACGCTTTGATCTCGTCACTCGTCATAGATGACTTTGCTCTCCGCCGCAGTCAAATCCAGCTCATCTCAATTCAACTCCACCTCGATATGCTGCTTGGTGTTGAGTTTGGACAAAAGAACTACCGTCTCAACGGTATTCCCTTTGTCCCACAAAAGTTCCGTAACTTCCCCGCCAT
>ERZ857750.4604-NODE-4604-length-10119-cov-12.547099_pt1 | contig 10119 bp, 8 predicted proteins | sample MGYA00519915_ERZ857750 | MGnify/ENA primary metagenome ERZ857750 (study PRJEB31778, sample SAMEA3449358) | human gut metagenome | biome: human gut; feature: human-associated habitat; material: faeces | place: United Kingdom | collected 2010/2012 ... | reverse complement strand
CCACCATCAGCCGCATCAACCGCTGCATCCAGTACGGCTCCGGCGGCTACCGCGAGACCATTGAAAAGGTGCGCGGCATCCAGAACCCTAAAAAGCAGGAGTAACACCGGCACACCCGGCAGACATAGAATGGGGCGTACACCGCCCCTGACCGGACGAATGAAAGGAAGGTTTTATCATGTCTGCTGAGAACTGTATCGATACCACCCGCTGCCCCTGCCCCTGCCTGCCCAAGGTGACGCTGGAGCAGGCGGTCGTTGACCTTGTGGAGAGCATCGCTCTGCAGGAAAATGCCCTGAGCCACATCCTGTGTGCCGAGAGCCGGAAGATGGACGCCGCCATGAAACTGGACGGTCTGGACCTGTGCAAGCTGCTGGAAGTAAACGATTCGGCCACCAACATGGTGCACGCCGTGGCAAACCTGGAGCTGGTGCTCAAGGATAAGCTGGAGTTCGTCTCCAACAACCTGTACTATCCGCCTGTGGATGCCGCAGCGAAGTAAGAAGATGCTGAAAGGCCTGTCCGGATGCCGGGCGGGCCTTTTCTCTGCTTGAATGCATAATTTTTGTAAAAACCATTTGTTGGAATTGCTGATAACGGGATTCTGTGCTATACTATACAATGTATCACCATGAAAGTGAGGAAATTTACAAATTGCTGAACTACGATGCGATCCTGTTTGATGTGGACGGGACCCTGATCGATTCCGCTCCCGGTATCATAAATACATTAAAAGAAGTCTTTGCCAAGATGGGCGTGGACACCACAAATGTGAACCTGCGCCGCTACCTTGGCCCGCCGCTGCGCAAGAGCTTTGGTGAGCACTTTACCGACCCGGCCCTCATTGAAAAGGCCACCGACCTGTACCGCGACAGCTACGCCGTCAAGGGCAGCCACGAGTGCGCCGCCTACCCCGGTGCAGCAGGGATGCTGCAGCGCCTGAAGGATGCGGGCCTTGTGCTGTGCACCGCTACCTCCAAGCCCACGCAGGTCGTTACGCCCATTCTGGAAGAAAAGGGCCTTGCAGGCTATTTTGATTTTATCGGCGGCGCGTCCATGGACGAGAGCCGCGACACCAAGACCGACGTGGTGCGCCATGTGCTGGCCCAGCCCATGATGCAGGGCAGGCGGGTGCTGATGGTGGGCGACCGCAACGACGACATGCGCGGCGCTGCGGACTGCGGGCTGGATGCCGCCGGTGCGCTGTACGGCTACGGCAGCAGGGAAGAGCTGGAACCCTTCCACCCGGTGCTGCTGGCCGAAAGCTGCGCCAGCCTTGCAGACCAGATCCTGAACGGACAGGCATGACCGGAAGGCCCTGTACCGGAAACTAAGTGAATGGTGAGAGATATGAGAAATACACGACCGGAAAAGCAATCGCTTACTCCTATGCAGAAGCAGGCTGTGCTGGTGTGCAGTGTGTGCGCGCTGGCAGCCATTCTGACCATTGCCATTACCATGACGCTGCTCAAGCGCGGCAAGACCCCTGCAGCCCCGGGGGAACAGCCCTCCAGCGAGGTGCTGGTGCCGGGCGAAGAGGATATCTCGGATCACTACCAGATCAGCGAGACCTCTGCCGCCCTGCTGCCGGAGACCGCCGACGCGGGCGAGAGCTACCAGAAGGAAACGCTGTTCCTCGGCGATTCCAACACGGTGCGCCTGTACGCCAACGGCCTGATCAGCCTGCAGCAGTTCTGCGCCAAGGAGGGCATTGGCACCCATGCCGCCCTGAACGAGGGCATCGTTACCTTTAAAAAGGACAGCAACACCTACACCATCGCGCAGGCCGTGGCCAAAATGAAGCCCCGCCGCGTGGTCATCATGCTGGGCACCAACGATACCGGCATGAGCGTGGACGAGTTCATCAAGAACTACACCGCGCTGGTGCAGGCCATTCAGGAAAGCTACCCCTACACCGACATCATCGTGAACACGGTGCCGCCGGTGCCTGCAAACCACGCAAACTACCCCCACATGGACCAGACCAAGATCGACGACTTCAACATGGCCCTGCTGTCCATGTGTGAGCAGATGGGCCTGAAGTTCCTCAACAGCGCCGAAGCGCTGAAGGATGCCAACGGCTATGGCCGCGAGGATTACTACCAGACCGGCGATATCCACCTGAAGCCCGTGGGCCTGAAGGCCATGCTGAGCTATCTGCGCACCCACGCTTACCAGACCGACGACCGTCGGCCCGACACCGCCAACATCCCCACCCGCGCCGAGTATACCCCGAACCCCAGCTCTGCGGTGACAGCACCCAGCAGCTCGGAGGCTGCAGGCTCTTCCGAAGAGCAGGGTGTGCTGTATCAGGCCAGCTACCGGGTGGACAAGACCGGCGGCACCCTTTCCAGCGGCAGCGACAGCGGCAAGACATCCCTCTCCTATGAAGTGACCAGCGCCGCCCAGTCCATCAGCGTGACGGCTGTGCCGCAGGACGGCTATGTGTTCGTCAAGTGGAGCGACGGCGTGACCCAGAAGACCCGCACCGATACGAACTTCAAGCAGAACGTGGACGTGACCGCCGTGTTTGCAGCGGCTTCCGTGCATATCAGCAGCACCGGCAAGGCCGTGCTGGGCGATTCCTACACCTTTACCGCAAAGCTGGGCGGCAAGCACCTCACTGCCGACAGCATCCGCTGGTACGCCAACGGTGCGGAAGTGCCGCAGGCGGCGGGCAAGACCACCGTCAAGGTGGAGATCGACCCCTCCATGCTCAACGCGACCTTTAAGGTGTACGCAGTGGCAAGCTACAACGGCTGCACCGTTACCAGCAACGTCCTGAATGTGACGGTCAGCGGCGTAAGCTCCGGCAGCTCTGGCAGCACGTCGGGCAGCAGTTCTTCCGGCAGCAGCTCTTCCGGTGCATCGTCCGGCACCACCTCCGGGGCATCCTCCGGGGCTACATCCACCTCCGGCAGCTCGTCTCACAGCTCTTCCGACAGCTCATCTCACAGCTCTTCCAGCAGTGAGAGCACGGCTTCCCCGGCAGGCTCGGCTTCTGCTTCCAACGGAACAGCCAGCTCTTCCCACAGCACCAGCTCGTCCCACGCGGACTCTGGTGAGAGCAGCTCGGCTTCCCATAGCAGCTCCAGCAGCGAGAGCAGCTCTGGCAGCTCCCATGCGGCTTCGGAATCCAATGCCAGCAAGGAAGCCGCCAACGAGCAGTCCGCATCCACGGACTCCGCGTCCTGAGGCTGTCACCCCGGCCTGCTGTGCCGCATAGGCTGGCAGGAAGGGAGGCGTTTGCATGTACTACGAGGAACCCCGCATCCCGGCGCTGCCCGGGGAAGAGAACGTGACCGACGGCAGCGTGGACGATTACGGCACCGACTGGGAGAACGTGGACAACGGCGCGCTGGAAGAGGAAATGGCAAAGTGTGCTGCCACCCCCTGTGATGTCAAAACCACCTGCCCGGACAACGACCCGGAGCAGACGGACGTACCATCGTACGAAATTGTAACAGAATGATGTGAAGCCAGCTCTGTTTACGGCAGGGCTGGCTTCTGCCTGTTGTTGAGCGCATGGCAGCTGAGGCCATGGCAGAAGGAAAAGAGGGAAGGTTTATGGCAAAATATTATTGCGTGCTGTTCGATGCAGACAACACCCTGCTGAACTTTGACGCAGCCGAAAGCAAGGCACTGGCCGAAACGCTGGTGAACTACGGCATTGAGCCGGACGCAGAAACGGTGCAGACCTACCGCACCATCAACTCGGAGCTGTGGCGGCAGCTGGAAAAAGGCCAGATCAAGCGGGAAAAGCTCATGGCGGAGCGGTTCACCCGCTTCCTCAAGGCCATTGATGCCGCCGGTGATGGAGCCGAGATGAACCGCTTCTATCTGGAACAGCTCTCCACCCACCCGGACCTGATGGGGCCGGAAGTGCTGGATGTGCTGCGGGAGCTTTCCGAGGTGGCAACGCTGGCCGTTGTGACCAACGGCTTCCAGAAGGTGCAGATCCGCCGTCTGGCCGAGAGCGGTGTGCTGAACTTTATGGAGGACGTGTTCGTCTCCGAGAAGATGGACAGCGAAAAGCCGAATCGCAGAATTTTTGATGCGGCCCTGCGCGCCCTTGGCGTGGAGAACCGCGAGCATGTGCTGGTGGTGGGCGACGGCCTGAGCAGCGACATTCAGGGCGGCGTGAATGCGGGCCTTGACACCTGCTGGTATAACCCCAGCCACGCCGAGAACCCCGGCAAGGTGGTGCCCACCTACGAGATCGCAGACCTGAAAGAGCTGTACCCGCTGGTGATGGAGCAGGAAGAGCTGGCCAATGTGGGCCTGAAGAACCGCCGCCACCAGTGCTGAGCCAATAAGCGGATGGAGAACGGGATCATAAAACTATGCTGATACATTTGGAAAAACTAGGCAAGAGCTTTGGCGAGAAGATCGTGCTGCACGATGTGACCGCCAGTGTCGAGCGGGAGGACCGCATCGGCATCGTGGGCCAGAACGGCGCGGGCAAGACCACCCTGCTCAAGATTTTGACCGGCGAGTACCAGGACTACGAAGGTGAGTTCAGCGTGACCCACGGCGTGACGCTGGGCTATCTGGAACAGAACGCAAAGCTGGATGCCACGCTGGATCTCTACGGCGAGATGCGCTCCACCTTTGCCCCTGTGCTGGATGCCATGGCCCAGATGCAGGTGCTGGAACGCAAAATGGCCGCGCAGCCGGACGACACGGAGCTGCTGGCCCGGCACGACCAGCTGCAGAACATCGTGGATGCCGCCGACGGCTACAACATGGATGTGAACATCAAAAAGGTGCTGTCCGGCATGGGCTTTGCGCAGGATACATGGCAGAAGAACATTGCGGTGCTCTCCGGCGGCGAGCTGACGCGGCTGCGGCTGGCAAAGCTGCTGCTGGAAAAGCCGGACGTGCTCATTCTGGACGAGCCCACCAACCACCTGGACTTTGCCACCATGGAATGGCTGGAAAACTACCTCAAAAGCTATTCCGGTGCGGTGCTGGTGGTCAGCCACGACCGCTACTTCCTCGATAACGTGTGTACGAAGATCTGGGAGGTCTCCTACCAGACCATGACCACCTACAAGGGCAACTTCTCGGCCTACCTGCCCCAGAAGGAAGCCGCCGATGCCCTGCGCCAGAAGCAGCACGATGCAGATGTGGCACTGGCCGAAAAGCTGCAGGACTACGTGGACCGCAACCTTGTGCGCGCCTCCACCACCAAAATGGCCCAAAGCCGCCGCAGGCAGCTGGAAAAGCTGGAGATCACCGAAGCGCCCAAGGACGAGACCAACCAGCTCAAGTTCCGGTTTGAATATGACGTAGAACCGTGGAACGAGCTGGTGCTGCTCAAGAACCTGACCATCAAAATAGGGGAGCGCACCCTGCTGGAACCCTTTACCTACACGGTGTGCCGCGGCCAGCGGCTGGTGATCGCAGGCCCCAACGGCGCGGGCAAGTCCACCCTGATGCAGGTGCTGGATGGCAAGCGCCGCCCCTCCGGCGGCATGGTGCGGCTGGGCACCGGCGCACGGCCCAGCATCTTTGCCCAGCAGCAGAACCGTCTGGGGCAGGGCCGGGTCATCGATGTGATCTGGAACAAGTACCCCCGCATGACCGAGCTGGAGGTGCGCAGCCATCTGGCAAAGCTGGGCTTCCGGGGCGAGACGGTGTTCAAGCCCTGCGAGGCGCTTTCCGGCGGCGAGCTGGCCCGCCTGCGCTTTGCGGAGATCGTGCTGGAACGGCCCAACCTGCTGTTTCTGGACGAGCCCACCAACCATCTGGACATCTACACCCGCGAAAACCTTACCGAGGCCCTCATGGCCTACACCGGCACGCTGCTGCTGGTCACCCATGACCGCCACCTGATGAACAGTCTGGCCTGCCCCATCCTCTACCTTGAGGACGGCAAGGCCACCCTCTACCCCAGCTACGACGCCCTGATGGGCCGCAACGCCCCGGCCCCTGCCGTGCAGAAGGCCGCCGAACCGGCCAAGACCGGCTACGGCAGGGAGCAGCGCCGCCGCCGCGCCGAGCTGCGGGCCAAGATCAAGGCCTGCGAGGACGAGATGGAAGCCTGCGGTGCACGCGAAGTGGAGCTGGACAACGAGATCAACTCCCCGGAGGTGTACAACGACCCCGACCTGCTGCGCCAGAAGAGCGACGAGCTGAGCGACCTGCGCTTCCATCAGGAAGAGCTGTTTGCCGCGTGGGAAGCTGCCATGGAAGAGCAGGAAAGCTACGAGCAGAGCCAGCAGACCGAAGAGTAAAGGAGGGTGCAGCATGCCCCAAAACAGACGCAGTTACGAAAAAACGCGCCGCATCGCCCTTTCCGGCCTGCTGTTTGCGCTGGCCATGGCACTTTCGTTCATTGAGGGCACGCTCACCATCCCGGGCCTTTTGCCGGGCATGAAGCTGGGCCTTGCCAACATCGTGGTGATGTACGCGCTGTTTTTCATGGGGCCAAGGCAGGCGCTGGTGCTGGACGTGCTCAAGGCGCTGTTCGTGTTTCTGGTGTCCGGCTTCACGGCGGGCTTTCTCTCGCTGTGCGGCGGCCTTTTGTCCCTGCTGGTGATGTGGGTGCTGTACTATCTGCTGCCGGTGCGGCCCACCTGGTTCATCCTGTCCGTATGCGGCGCACTGGCCCACAACATCGGCCAGCTGCTGGGCGCAGGCGTGATCATCTCGTCCTCGCTGTCGTTCTACTACGCGCCGGTCATGCTGGTGCTGGGCCTTGTGATGGGCGCACTGACCTCCATCACCCTCAAGGCCCTGCTGCCGGCTCTTGGCAAAATGGGCTTCTCCACGCAGGAAAAGCGGGGGGAATAACCAACCGTCCATGCATCACAGTTGCATTTTGGCCGGAAATCAGTATAATAAGGAAACAACCTGCTATTTTAAAGATAAAATCTCTTGCATACAGCGCTGCCGCCGTGGGAAAGTGCGCGGCAGCCGGGAGGTGTTTGCACTATGAGTGAAAAAGTTACCATCAAGGTGGAGCGCAAAAAGCTGCATCTGCCCACCATCGCCCTGCGCGGGCTGGTGGTGTTCCCCAACAATCTCGTCCACTTTGAGGTGGGCCGCGAAAAGAGCATTGCCGCCGTGGAGTGGGCAATGGCAAATAATTCCAACGTGTTTCTGGTGGCACAGAAGTCCATGGACACCACCGAGCCGCAGCAGGCAGACCTGTTCAGCTACGGCGTGGTGGCCGAGGTCAAGCAGGTGCTGCGCGTCTCCGGGGACCTTGTAAAGGTCCTGGTGGAGGGCAAGTACCGCGCAAAGCTCAGTGCACTGGATGCCAGCGGCGATTTTCTGCTTTCGGAGGTGCGCCCGGCCCCGGTGCGCGCAGGCAAGGCCGACGATGCCGTGGAGACCGAAGCGCTGCTGCGCGCCCTCAAGGCCGGGTTTGACGAGTACCTTGGCATGAACCCGCGCCTTGGCAAGGATGTGGTGTTTGCCATCGTTTCCAGCGACGACCCCGCCTTCCTCAGCGAGTACATGCCTGCAAACCTGCTGTTCCGCTACGAGGACAAGCAGGCTGTGATGGACGAGGGCACCCTGAACGGACGGCTGAAAAAGCTCATCGAGATGCTGCGCCGTGAGTGTCAGGTGATGAAAATTGAAAAGGAGATCGCGGAAAAGGTCAACGAGTCCATGGACAAGAACCAGCGCGATTACTACCTGCACGAACAGCTGCACATCATCAGCGACGAGCTGGGCGAGGGCGACGACACCCACGCCGAGGCCGACGAGTACCGCCGCAGGATCACGGAACTGCACCTTGCGGAGGACAGCGAGAAGAAGCTGCTCAAGGAAGTGGACCGCCTTGCCAAGATGCAGGGCTCCAATCAGGAGGCAACGGTCATCCGCACCTATCTGGACACCTGCCTTGACCTGCCGTGGAACACCTTTACGGTGGACGACCTTGATATCAGCCGCGCACAGCAGATCTTGGACCGCGACCACTACGGCCTGAAAAAGGTGAAGGACCGCATTCTGGAAACGCTGGCCGTGCGCAAGCTGGCACCGGACGTGAAGGCACAGATCATCTGCCTTGTAGGCCCTCCGGGCGTGGGCAAGACCAGTATTGCACGCTCCATCGCCGAAAGTCTGGGCCGCAAGTATGTGCGCATCAGCCTTGGCGGCGTGCGGGATGAAGCCGAGATCCGCGGCCACCGCCGCACCTACATCGGCGCGATGCCCGGCAAGATCATCACTGCCATGATCTCTGCCAAGAGCGCGAACCCCCTCATGCTGCTGGACGAGATCGACAAGCTGGCAGGCGACTTCCGCGGCGACCCGGCCGCAGCCCTGCTGGAAGCGCTGGACCCGGAGCAGAACAGCACCTTCAACGATCATTTCATCGATATCCCGTTCGATCTGAGCCATGTGCTCTTTATCACCACCGCCAACGATCTGGGCAGCATCCCCGGCCCCCTGCGTGACCGCATGGACGTGATCGAGCTGCCCAGCTACACCCGCGTGGAAAAATACAACATTGCCCGCAAGCACCTGCTGCCCAAGCAGCTCAAGGCCTGCGGCCTGACCGGCAAGGTCACGCTGAGCCAGAGCGCGCTGTACGGCATCATCGACGGCTACACCCGCGAGGCCGGTGTGCGCAATCTGGAACGCACCATCACCAGCGTGCTGCGCAAGTGCGCCCGCAAGATCGCCGCAGGCGAGGTGGAAAGCGTCTCCGTTACCGGCACCATGCTGGAACAGCTGCTTGGCCCCCGCTTTGTCAAGCCCGACTTCCTCAACCGCACCAACGCGGTGGGCATCGCCAACGGTCTGGCATGGACCAGCGTGGGCGGCGAGACGTTGCCCATCGAGGTGCAGGTGATGGACAACGGCAGCGGCAAGATCACCGTCACCGGTTCGCTGGGCGACGTGATGAAGGAGAGCGCTCAGCTGGCCGTTACGTGGGTGCGCGTGCACGCCGCCGAGTACGGCATCGACCCGGAAAAGCTCAAGAAGTGCGACCTGCACATCCACGCCCCGGAGGGCGCAGTGCCCAAGGACGGCCCTTCTGCCGGTGTCACCCTGACCACGGCGCTGGTGTCCTGCCTGTCCGGCATCCCGGTGCGCGGTGATGTGGCCATGACCGGCGAGATCACCCTGCACGGCAACGTGCTGCCCATCGGCGGCCTGCGGGAAAAGAGCATGGCAGCCTACCGCGAGGGCATGAAAACGGTGCTCATCCCCAAGGACAACGAACCCGACCTGTATGAGGTGGACGACGAGGTGAAGAAGAACCTCACCTTCCTGCCCATGCAGAGCCTGACACAGGTGCTGAACGCGGCCCTGCTCAAGCCCCAGAACGCAAAGAAGGCCAAGGCTCCCAGCCGCACCCATGCAAAGAAAAAGGCGGCAGACGCCGCCATCGTGCCGCCCACCGCAGAAAAGCCCCAGCCCGGCGCGGTGTGCTGAGAATAATAGAAACCCTCTCAGTCACGGCTTGCGCCGTGCCAGCTCCCCCGAAGGGGGGAGCTTAAGGGATGTTTTCCACCAGATGAAAGAGCTCCCCCTTCGGGGGAGCTGGCGAGGAACGAAGTGACGAGACTGAGAGGGTTTGACGTACCACAAGAAAGGAAAGCTCCATGAATTACAACAAAGCTGATTTCATTGCCAGCTACGGCATTTCCAGCCAGCTGCCCGAGAGCGACCGCCCGGAGCTGAGCTTTTCGGGGCGGTCCAACGTGGGCAAATCCAGCCTTATCAATAAGCTGTGCAGCCGCAAAAACCTTGCCCGCGTGTCCAGTACGCCGGGCAAAACGGCCACCATCAATTTCTATTCGGTGGACGACTGCTATTTTGTGGATCTGCCCGGCTACGGCTACGCCAAGGTGAGCAACGCCGACCGTGAGCGCTGGGACGACCTCATCAACAGCTACTTTGAAGCACCCCGCCACCACACCCTGTTGGTGCAGCTGCTGGACTGCCGCCATGCGCCCAGCGCTGACGATGAGCAGATGCTGCGCTACCTGCACTATCACCAGATCCCCTACGTGGTGGCCCTGACCAAGGCCGACAAGCTCAAAAAGAGCCAGCTGGCCAAGACGCTGGAAGACTTTGAGAACTTCTGCCGCCCCTATGGCTGCCAGAAGGTGGTGCTGACCAGCGGCGAAAACGGCTACGGCATCCCGGAGC
>ERZ857750.4603-NODE-4603-length-10123-cov-4.202026_pt1 | contig 10123 bp, 20 predicted proteins | sample MGYA00519915_ERZ857750 | MGnify/ENA primary metagenome ERZ857750 (study PRJEB31778, sample SAMEA3449358) | human gut metagenome | biome: human gut; feature: human-associated habitat; material: faeces | place: United Kingdom | collected 2010/2012 ... | reverse complement strand
CCTGTATGCCCGCTTGGCTGTCGTGGTGTTCATGCTTCCTATGATACCATGCTTTACAGACTTGCATATGGGGATGTAAGACAGAAGCGCCTTATATCCCCATAGCTAAAGCAAGGGGTATTACGGCGCATCCTGATAATCGCGTGGATTATCGGCGTCATAGGCGTGCTCATTCTCGAAAAGTTCGGAGACTAAATTGCAGATCAGCGGCAAGACAAACAATATTGGCTACGCTCACGCGAACGATGGTGGAGCAGACCTACGTTCCAACGAGGACACGATCATCTGCGCGGGTAGTCAAACACTCGTACACACAGGCGTATACATGGCTATTCCAGCTGGATACGTCGGCCTAATCTGCCCACGCTCAGGCTTGGCGTTGAAACACAACATCACCGTGATGAACGCGCCTGGTGTAATTGATGCCAATTATCGTGGCGAAGTCGGCGTAATCCTCAGAAACATGGGCGAACAGGCGTTTGAAATCCATGAGGGAGACCGGATAGCGCAGATCGTGTTCCTACCATACGCGCACATGCAATTCGAGCCAGTCAACGAACTGGATTCTACCGAACGTGGCGATAAAGGATTCGGCAGCACCGGCAGATGAGCCGACAGCAAGAACACTCGCCAAACGGATATTCGACAACCCAAGACAGGAGCAATCTTGAGAGTCTACGTCGTCACTGCGAACGTTATGGACAGGGACGAATACAGGGATTACACGCTCGAACCGGTAGATAGGTGGCATCCGTATTTCACCATGAGCAGGAGACTGGCTGACCAATACGGCGAGTACGTGAGCATAATGGGCGTCTATTCCACATTCGAGCAGGCGGATCATCGTTGGGATGAACTCGACCGTGAAGGCTTCGATGTTTTCCCGATCGATGAATTCATCGTGGACGCGAACTGCTGGAAATACATAGGAGGCTACGCGGAATGAGCGAGACAATCAAAATCAGTGGAAAGTGAGCGCGTCATGCGAATCTACCTAGTAACTGCGAACGCACAGGATCACAACGAATACATCGAGTACCGGGATCAACCATATAATCCCGATTCGTTCACTGACGCCCCAATGCACATGGGCGAAACGTCATGCACTGCGGGATTCGTAAGTATCATGGGCGTTTACACGACATGCGAACAAGCGGAGACACGCGTAACCAAGCTTGCCCGCGAGAAATTCCCGGACTTGCGAATCATCGAGATTGAAACGGACTCGGACTGTTGGCAGTTCATTGGGGGAGGTTGGCTCTGGTGAGCAAGCAGACAATCATCACAGCGGACCATCTGAACGCCACGCACTTAGGCGAGAAGATAATCATTTTAGACAATTGCGAAATCGTCATGTCAGGGAAACTCAAGGAGTTAAGAGCGACGCAATACTCCATGCCGGTGTACAGCAACGATATCGAAGCCGTGCCCGACGGCTGTGGGAACATCACCATTGCCCCGAAACTGAATTACGAAACTGTCACCGACATCATCATGCACCTGTCGAATCAGCTCAATGACGATATCAAGGCGACCGTTCATGGTGACACGGAACTGGTAATCGAAGTCAACGGAAAGTAGGGGAGTATGGCAGAGGACACCACCAGTAAATCAACGAACGAACTGCTGATGCGCGTGTTGCAAGTCGAATCACCGGAACTGTTCGACGGAAGCGACTATCGGCCGGTACGAGTAGTCGGCTACGATTATTCGCCATTCTGCGAAGCGGTCTGCGAAACCTGTGGCGATGACCCCGAAATGCTGACCATCGCATTCGAGACGAAAAGCGGCGAACGTTACAGCGAATACTACGACTATTTTGGACTGCCGAACATTTTGGAAGCATTGGACAAGTGGGATAAGCAGTATGGGATGGATAATGAAATAGGACGGTGTTAAGGATGAAGTGGTTCACTAGTGACTTGCATTTCGCGCATCCGTTCGTGGCCGCGCTACGCGGATACGCGCTACTCGGATACGCTAAGGATGCATCGATCAAACAACAAGCCGAACATGAGCATAAGCCGCTCAAGAACTGTGTTAACTGGCGGAAGCATGATGCCGACATCATCAGAAGCATCAACACGTATGTTGGCGAGGAAGACGAACTCTACATCCTCGGAGACATCAGCTCCGGCAGCACGTGGAGCGTCGATCAGGCGATAATGCGCATCCAGAATCTACAGGTTCCACGCAAACGCAGACACTTGATCCTCGGCAACCACGAAATGTACGGTTCCACCCGCACGCTGGAAAAGTTGGCAAGCGTGTTCGTGGAAGTCGGAATGGTCGGCATCACCGAAATCAGAGACGAGTGGGGCAACAATCCACACACGGTATTTTTAAGCCACTTCCAATGGCGTGAAGACTTCACGCAAAGCAAACCCCTAGGCGCAGTCTCAACCAATTGGAACGCGCCGGAATTAGCCGAATACGCGATACCACGCATGAACAACACGCTGCTTCTGCACGGACACACGCACGCGCATGACCCGCTTGAGTTCGGCAGGCATCACAATGAGATCAACGTCGGATTAGACGCATGGCGTTTCGAGCCAGTCAACGAAGCCGAATTAGTGGACAACTGGCTACAAACCGCGTCAGGCAACGTCTGAGTGGTCTACAATGGCCCTGTTAACAACAAATGCGTTTAGCGAGTGTTCGCCAAACGTTGGAAACCGGCTTCATCATCCTCGGGATAACGGAACCGCGCTTCGATGCCCCGCGCTTCAAGGATCGCGGCTATCTCCCTGCTGCGGGCATTGACGATGGCGTAATCGCCTTGGTCCCGTCCGTAACGGTCGTAGTGTTCTTGCGAACGGTAATAGAGCAGGTCCACGTGGCTGGGCGCGTGTCCTTGCGTTTCCGTCATTTCGTCCACCGCATCCAAAGCGCTTTCAACCGCCTGGATGTGCAAGGCAAGCATATGTCCAAGCCAGGCGCGCACGTCAGCCGGCGCTTCGGCATCGCCTGGCTTCTCCCACCGCTTGACGCTCAACACCTTGACACCGGCCTTGCTTGCGAGCATCTGCTGGCTGATGCCGCAACGTTCCCTCGTCGCACGGAACTGGGCCTTGCCTAATGTTTTCTTCTCCAAAACCTACCCTCCTTGACCTGTCGCCTGTGCATCCGGCACATGCCACGCATCTCGGCAAGACGGTCGCAATCGGGAATACTGCATCGCACGTTGTGCTGACGATAGTATTCCCTCAAGCTGATGCCATGATGCTTGCTCATGTGTGCCGCCAGATTGCCTAGCTTCTCGCCGCAGATTGGACACGGCCAGCCATCAGGGGAATCTCCGGGCGCAAGGTCTTTCTTGCGACGGTAAATCCACTGGTTGTAATGGCGGAAACAGTAGTCTCCGCATTGCGCGATCATCTGACAATTCGGAACCGCGCACTTCCTGCGTGGTTTTTGTGATACCATGATTACCAGCCTTCCAAAAGAGGTTCTTCGTTGAGGTTTCATTTGCAAACTCGACTTCAACAAGTTTCCACGAGAGTGGACTTCAAGGGTGGTTGACTACATGCCAGCCACCCTCATTTTTCATGCGCGGAGTCCATTGTTAAGGGCGTTGATGACGGCTTCCTCGCGAGTGCGCCCGCTACCGCAGTTCCCTGGGCGCCCCCACTTGTCGGCGATGGCCCAGAACGTTTTGACAATGACCTCACACCGCCCATAGTCGGCAGGCGAGAATGTCAGACTTATCCGGCTATCGTAATCGTCGTAGTAGTGGTCAACCGGCATTTCGCGCTTCTCCGCAAGACTCATGGCCTCGCGCACATCCGCGATGGTGGTACCGGTTTCCTTTGCGATTTCCTTGTAGCTTCTCATTTCAGAATCTTTTCTCACTTGTTGTCAACATTGACATCGATAACGAACTGCGCGTAGAAGCGTCCATTCCGATAAATCGGACGTCGAACCGTCGGATTGGTATCGGGGTAATCTTCCCGCATCACATCCAACGCTCGATTCACGCCAGCGGATATGCCATCATGCGGCATCCGCAATGAATGATGCTTATAACTGCCGTTAGCGTTCGTGGTGAACCATTCAAGCGTAGCCATCTGCGTTTCAACATCGGCGTCGAAGCGGTCAGCCGTATATGTGAACTCTCTTGCAATCATTTTCAGTCTCCTTGAGTCTGTGAGGATGCCTAGACGCATCCTGTTGGAAATTGTTTTAGAATATTGTTTGCAGCGTGTCAAATCCGGCGTTTCCGAACCGGATTCATGGATAATCCATCATTCCGGCACGTCCACACTGTCGAAAACCTTGTCATACGCTTTCGTCACGCATTCCAAGCCTATGCGATACGCGCTCACGCGATCATGGTCAGACTCCGCCATGCGGCGCTGCCAATCATGCGGGAACGCCACGCTAAACAACGTCTCCCGCACGTCCGGTTTGACAACCTCGATTTTCTGCGGGAACATCGCATCAAAAGTGAGGACACACAAGGCGTAAGCCACCTGCAACGTTCGGTCAGACACGTAGCGGAAAGACTGTTCCGCCACGCGGTCAATCTCTTCCATAGACCACGGAACGGTAGCCGCCAACTTCGCGTACTCTTCCGCATCCTCATAATCCAAGCCGCCATTCATCGAATTGTCCTGAACCGTATCCACCAGGTATTCGTACAGTTCACCGATGATGCCCGCCGTGGAATGGACGAACACAGGCTCAAAATCAATAAAATAACTGCCGAACCACAGGCCGCAGACATGACCGACATAGCCGGTAAGCTCACGCGGCAGCATATTCACGTCAATCATCACAACACCTCGATTTCATCGTTGAACCCCATGAACTCCTGAGTGGTGAACCCGCCATCCTTGACAACGCAGTACAACCAACCCTGGAATCCACCCAAGCGCGCATCACGCATCCCACGAATCAAGTCACGCAGCCACGCGCACACAAGATACGTTTTCGACACGGGACGCCAATAACGCTTACGCTCGACCACATCAAAATGGTCATATGCATACATTTGCTGACCAACATGAAAATCAGCCCACAATTTCAACGTTTCCATGACACTCACGCCTCCCTCGAATCAACGTCACCGAACAGTTCATACGAACGGAACTCTCTCAGCGCCTCAAGCATCATCTTGCGCGTCAATCGATAATCCGGCACGCTCTTATGAAAATTACCGTCGAACCGGTCAGCAGCAACGTAAGCGTCACGCGCTTTAGCCGTATCGAATGGGACAACAGTACCAATCGGCTCATGGTCGAAATTGGAAGTGTTGACACCGTAAGGCCAATAAACAGCGTAAAAATGACGGGACATGGTAGAATCTCCTTGCAAATGGTTTGGTTGAGTTAATTACTGTTTGCAATGGCCGGACGGTACTGGAATATCGTCCGGCCAAACTTTTGTTAGAACAGGCAATCCATATGACGCGGATCAGGCAGATTGTCGGCAGCGGCGTTGATAACCGTGCTGAGATACGCGGTTATCAATGCGGGACGCTTGCCGATCTCCTGTAATACGGCTTGAATGTTCGACTCGATGGACGAATAGCCGGTAGCATCCAAAGCGGCCTTGACCTGCTGTGCTGTGATGACGACACGTGACATTTCATGCCACCTCGACAATCTCATGCTGAGCGAGGTACGCAGCCACGGACTCTTCCAACGTTTGGTCACTGCCACGCTGGTAGTAGTCGCGGTACGCAACCACGCCACTCTTACCGTCGAACGCGACATATGCGACGCGACGGCCCTTGGAATCACGGAAACCACGCGGCTTATGCGCATATCCACCAAACACGTCGGAAAGCTCCTTGACCGACTTGCCACCTGGAATCGTGACCACGCGCGCCTTGACGCCATGCTGCGCAATCACCTTCGGCGTCTCCTTGGACGGAATCGGCGGAACTTCGGGAATCTCAACCGTATCCGGTTCAGGCTCAACCGTCTCACCCGCAGCCGATTCAGTCGGGGTGAAAGAACGTAACGCGCGGATAAACGCCGCCGCCTCACGGTCAGACGAAACAAAATCCTCACGATACGTGTTGAACGCCTCAAGAACACCACGCGGATACTCATGATTGTCGAAAGCATCAATATCGCGCCCGTAATCGATGGAACCACCGTTAGCGTCCGCAGCGTAGAGAACACCATAGATTCTATCGAACTCGCGCTTGAACTCAACAATCGTATGACCACCAAGATCACTTATGGGCTGCTTAGACTGTTCCACGGTCTCAGCCGGTTCCGGTTCCACCGGCTTGACCGGTTCCGGCTCAAGAATCGGCTTATCGTCAACAGGCTGGACAACAGGCAGATCATCATAAGTCTCACACATATCAGGATGATCCTGCTCCATTGGAGTCAGAAACGAAACGTCACGAGACACAACCATGCCGCCATGCTCCCACGACAACACCCAGCCATGCTCACGGTCAACATCAGGCAGACTCACGCCGTGAGCCGTATAATCACCGCAATCATCGGACGTAATCAATCCGCCACGTTCCACGATTGACGGCACGTCACCAATCTCACGAACGGCCTGAGCATAATCCACTCCGTTAGGGTCAAGCCATACGCCGCCCTCGGCACGATACACGGCGGCAACACCACGCACCGCCTGAGCATTCTTCACGCCCGGAATCATCCGCCATGATTCAACACCATCCTTCATCTCGAAACGCCACACGCTAGGCGTGTTGACGGAATCAAAGAACATGAAGACACTGGACGAATTGACGGCCCACAGGCCGTTAACCTTGTTAGACATTTTAAAACTCCCTTGTATAAAAACTTGATTATTTGATGGGCCGTTCACCGCACGGCCCTGAGCGGTTTCACCATTCCAAAACCTTGCTACCGTCAACCAAAACGTATGACGTGCCGGTATGATTGCCGTCAACGCTTCCACGCCACTCGCAAATACGCTCGTAACCGTCCGAAGTGCTACCGTCCTCCATGCCGCACTGCGGGATATTGGACAACTCGCGGTAGCTCGCTAGGTCAGCTTGGCCGTAATCCTTCGTGGCATAAGTCTCACGCCACCACGTCCACCGCTGCTCAGGCGTACCATGCGGATCAGCCACCGGCTGATCACTCAACACTGGCGAACAGGCAACACCAAAAGCCAACAGGCCAAACAGGACGGCAACAAGCAGAGTAACCTTCTCACGCATTTGCAACACCCGCCTTGATATAGCCGATACCGGTAAGCGCCGCATGAGTCCTCGCATTCCACCACGGCTGAACAAGCAGCCTGATAAATGCATAAGGCGAACGCCCCGCGAAATACGTTTTGCGCAGACGGTACGTGTACTCCCCATCCCAACGGAACGGAACACGCCGCCCGTCGTTAATGGTCAGACAGTCGGGCGAAAACGTGAGCTTGTTATCAAGCACGTACACGTCTACAGTCGCGTCGATCCGCTTGAAAACATCCTCAATGTAAGGTTCGCGTATGAAGAACAAGCCGTTGCGTCCAGGAGCGTCGGCATGAGGGGCGAACACGTAGTAAGTCTTACCGTCGTTCCATTTGACCTCGGTCACGAAAGTGAGAGGTTGGAATGGTTTATTATCGGGAATCTTGTCAACGTCCTTGTAGTCGCTGATAAAAAATTGGTTACTGCTGCACATTTTAAAGCACCTCGATTGTGTTGGAATGTAATGCCCGAGCGGACTATATGGGCGTGATTTGATAGGCTCACGCCCGAAGGCCAGGGGGAAGAATCAGCGCAGGAACTCGGCCACAGCTTCCGGGAACTCCTCATCGAAAAGATACTCTCGATAGCAAATCTCAAGTTTCTCCGCATCATCCAGCGGCGCGTCATAAGCGTAATCACTGTGGATGAATCCGTCCCAATCAGCGGAAAACATGACGCCATTAATGTTTTCGGTTGACGTGGCCGTGTTGCATGTCCACGATCCGTTATCATCGCCAGTCACCACCGGGAGAATATCATCACGCCGGTTGTCACACCACTGTTCGGTAGGTGTAACGCCTTCGTCTTCCGCCATGGTAGACAGATTGTTGACGATGGAAGAACGCACCTCACTGCGGTAATCATCTGCGAAACTCATTTTAGATACTCCTATCTAGCGGCCCTGCTAGACTTAGAGCCGCTTGGTTAATTGATTGGTTACATTTGCTGAGCAATTGAGCCGGATAGGTTGCCGCCTACCGGCTCTACTCATTCGTGGGCTAGACGCGTCATAAAGACAGCGACTAGCCCCAGCGGATTACTCAATCCGCAGAAGTTTCAGAATCAGAATCAAGAAGTTTCCTAGGATTGCGCACCTTGAGCACGTCGCAAATACGAATCGCGACTTCGAGACTCATGCCGCTTGTCTTACGTGCGCCAGTCTCAAAAGCCGCTACACGCTGCCGTGTCACGCCGATTTTCTCGGCTAGCTGCTGTTGCGTCAGTCCGCGTTTCATTCTCAATTCTTTCAAACCCATGGCCCTACTCCTAACTTGGATTAGAGGCCATTGTAGACCACTCATACAGCGCGGGACAATTCCATGCCGGACACCGCGCCACGTTAGCGACTCTACGACGGTTCGGCCTTGCATGATGTGAGGGTGCATCATGCCTAGTCGCGGTCCGTCGCGTCTTCGTCGCGTCCACTCTTCAGTTGTCAATCATCCATGCCGCGCCTGTTAGGGGGGCTTCGTGTCACCATCCTTGCGGTGGTGGTCTCCGTGGTGGTGGCCTCTCGTCCATCTCTGTTCCTTTCGTTGTCGTTTGCTTGATGGCTCTCACTATACACGCAACCAATTGATTGCGCAAATTGGGATATTGAGACACCATGAAAATCGTTGGAAACACTAGCGTTCATCGGCGTGTCGCAACCACGACACAACGACACGCAAACACACCATGCGCAGCGCCACGTCACGGCCACGACACCACCACAGACATGAGACACCACAGACACAGCCAGGACGCCACGACATGACCACCACGGACACGGACGGCCACACCACCACGGCCACACACACGACGGACATGCACGGCCATGCACGACGGCCACAGGCACGGCACGGCCACGTCACACATGCAATTGCGCAAACAAAGGAACGCACCCGCGCGATACCACACGACACGCAACACGTCAACCGAACAAACATTCGAGCGAACAGACGTTCGATAGAACACATGTACCAATGTTGCACATACAACAAACCCCCGGGTGGGGGAGTGTCCCCCCGGCGCAAAAAGCAAGGCCGCTGGGTCTCTGGTTTAAAGGCTGAATGTGATTTTCGAGGGTATTTGGAAAAACTCGGACATGTCGCGACGGGTTGGAATGGTGCGGTTTTTGCGGTGCTGGCGAGTGGTGGGGACGAGCTGGTGTGGCATATTTAGTTGCTGCAACCGTTGCTGCACCCTACATATTGTGTATAATGTTCCTTGGATTGATGTTGATGGCGGTGAAGCTAGCTTAAGCCACATCAACGTCTGGCCGTCCACTCACACGGGGAGTGTGAGGATTCTAGATGAGGTACGGTCAGCAGTCCGACCGGTCTATCCTGGACGTGACCTATATGGACTCGTACCTATTATTTTGGGCTGGTCTGCAATCCTGTTGGCACAGCCTTTTGGTTGTCGGGTTCGATTCCCGAGGTTTGCTCTAGGTTTCATGGGGGTAGCTGCCTGTGTGACCGATGGTATTGCTCGAATATCCCCGCTGGAACATGTGGGGGATAAGAGGCTCCCTGCCTTAATCAGGCGGTTGATGACCGAAGGGGAGGCACGGCCAAACGGGTGCATATATACATACACGTTCCTTGCCGTTGGTGGTAAAAGCCAGTCCACCATGCCGAACGTCCTGACGACTTGGACGTTAACTAAGTCGGGTTTGGAATGTTGGCAGAGTGGTTTAATGCAACTGTCCCGAAAGCAGTCGCACTGTGAAGTGCCGGAGGTTCGAATCCTTCACATTCCGCGTTGGGGAAGTAGTACTACCCCCGAGGGCAAGCGCCTACCGCTGGTGTTGGCTTGTCTGGAGATGAAAGCGGCGGACGCTTCCGTAACGGCGACTTGGTGGGGGTGGTCATGCTTCATGGGTGTGACCGTCCTCGCATATGGCATTGGTGCAACTGGATAGCATGATGGTCTCCAAAACCGTTGATGTTGGTT
>ERZ857750.4599-NODE-4599-length-10126-cov-2.567272_pt1 | contig 10126 bp, 9 predicted proteins | sample MGYA00519915_ERZ857750 | MGnify/ENA primary metagenome ERZ857750 (study PRJEB31778, sample SAMEA3449358) | human gut metagenome | biome: human gut; feature: human-associated habitat; material: faeces | place: United Kingdom | collected 2010/2012 ... | reverse complement strand
AAGCATACAACGGGCCCGGCATCATTGTCTTTACTGATCCGGACCACGCTGGTGAGCAGATCCGCCGCAGGATAATGGAGAAGTTTCCGGAGGCGAGACAGGCGTTTTTAGATCGCAAAGCCGCTACGAAGAAGGGCGATATAGGCATCGAAAACGCAGATCCGGAAAGCATCAGAGAAGCTCTTCGAAAAGCACACGGTTCTTTTGATGCAAAACCGGCTGCGCCGGTTTTTTTGCAGAAAGATCTGCTGGATGCAGGGCTTATCGGACAAGCCGACTCGGCAGCGAGAAGAGAAAAACTGGGAAAGATCCTGGGGATCGGCTATGGCAACGGGAAGGTCATGCTGCAGCGGCTCAACAGCTTTGGAATAGAAAGAGACGCCTTCGAACAGGCGGTTCAGGAGTTATAGATGAAATTATATGCCCCCTCGACTATCGAGGCAATCAAGGAAAAACACAGGTTTCAGCTCTCGAAGAGCCTGGGACAGAATTTTATTACGGATAAACACGTGATCGAACGGATCGTAGAAGGCGCAGACCCGAGCGAAAAAGATCTGGTCATCGAGATCGGACCGGGGATCGGTGTGCTGACGGCGGAGGCTGCTCAGCAGGCAGCGAAAGTCATAGCTATCGAGATCGACAGTAAACTCATCCCGATCCTGGGGGAGACTCTGGCAGAGTACGATAACGTTGAGGTCATCAATCAGGATATTTTGAAGACCGATCTCAATGGGATCATCGACGAGCAGAGGCAGCTGGGGAATTCCACCGGTGATGTGAAGATCATCGGCAATCTGCCATACTACATCACGACGCCGATCATCATGCACATTCTGGAAAACTCCATCCATGCAGAGAGCATAACGGTCATGATGCAGAAAGAAGTGGCTGACCGGATCAAGGCATCTCCGGGGAACAAAACTTACGGGGCGATTTCTGCTGCCGTTCAGTATTACTGTGAGGTGGAGCAGGTGATTTCCGTGCCGAAGGAAGTGTTCGTGCCGAGACCGAAGGTGGATTCTGCTGTGCTGAAACTTACCATACGAAAAGAAACGCCTGTCGACCTTATCGATGAAAAGGCTTTCTTTGCCTGCATCAAAGCTGGATTTGGTCAGAGACGAAAGACTCTTCTCAATTCGCTGACAGGTACTTACGGTCTTTCAAAAGACGAGATCCGCACTATTTTAGAAAAAACAGGTATCGATCCGGTACGAAGGGCAGAAACTTTGGATATGAATGAATTTGCAGACATCGCCAATGGAGTCGCATCTGCAAAACAAACGATATAAAACACGTAGGAGATAGAGATATATGGAGAAACTCAGAAACTTTTACAGAAAATATCTGAAAAATTATCTGGTTTTGCTGTTTGTCATTGCGGTGGGTATTGATCTTGTGATCGAAACGCTGGCGCGGCATTCGCTGATCCAGAGTATGGCATTTTTATTTGGGCATCCGCTGGTGTCCATTTCTAATGTGCTGCTGATTTTTGCGATCGTTTCCCTGTCCATGTTGTTCCGCCGGCGAATTTTCGCTCTGGTTCTGCTGGGAATGATCCCGATGGCAGTTGGTATCGCCAATGGTGTGATCCTTTCCAACCGGATGACGCCGTTTACCGTTAAGGATTTCAGCAATTTGAAGGATGGTGCGGCCATCATCACCACATATTTTTCAACGGTGACGCTGATATTGGCCATAGTCGGGATAGCGCTCCTTGTTTTTGGTGGCGTGATTTTGTTCCGCAAGGCGCCGAAGCTTGATCGCAAGATCCAGTATAAACAGGTCATCGCCGTGATCCTTATCATCGGACTTCTGACAGTTGGCGTTATAAAAATCAATACCAAGACTGGTGTGCTGGATACATTCTTTGCCAATCTGGCGACAGGATACAGCGATAACGGCGTAGTATACAGCTTCATGGTGACGTGGATCGATACGGGTATCGACAAGCCGAGGGATTATTCAAAAGAAGAAATAGAGGGGATTTTCAGCAAGGGTGAACTGGGAGAAGATAACATCTATACACCGGGAAAAGATGATGATACCGATGTGAAAAGCAAGCCGAACATCATTTATTTGCAGCTGGAATCCTTTATCGATCCGACGCGTGTCAAAGATGTGAAATTCTCGAAAGATCCGGTGCCGAATTTCCGGAAACTTATGAAGGAATATTCCTCTGGATACCTGACAGTTCCGGCGGTGGGTGCAGGAACGGCCAACGTGGAATTTGAGGTCATGACCGGAATCAGTGCCAAGTTCTTCGGACCGGGGGAATACCCGTACAAGAGCGTTCTGACAGAAAAGACCTGTGAAGCGGCACCGTATGATTTCAAGCAGCTGGGCTATGGGACCCATGCGATCCATAACCACAGAGGCGCGTTCTATAATAGAAACAAAGTATTTGCCAACATGGGATTTGATACGTTCACTTGCCTGGAATACATGAACAATGTTATGAAAACGCCGAAAAACTGGGCTAAGGACAGCCTGCTCACGGAGCAGATCCTGGATGCACTCAACAGTACAGAAGGATCCGATTACATCTACACCATTTCCGTACAGGGACACGGCAAGTATCCGACGGAGCAGGTCATCGAAAATCCGGCGATCACAGTGACGCAGTACCAGACCGAGGAACAGCGGTGGGCGTACGAATACTATGCCAATCAGATCTATGAGATGGATCTGTTCGTGAAGGAACTGACGGATACTCTCAGCAATTACGATGAGGATGTCATTCTGGTGATGTACGGCGATCACCTGCCTGCACTGGATATGACAGAGGATTCCATGGCGGACGGAAGCAGTATTTTCCAGACACAGTATATCGTCTGGAGCAATTTCGACATGAAGAAAAAGAACATGGACATCAATGCCTATGAACTCAATTCGGAGATCATGAGCCGTCTGGGCATGTCGGTAGGCATGATGAACAAATATCAGCAGAATTACAAGGACGATATAAACTACAAGCAGAATCTTAAAGCGCTGTCCTACGATATGCTGTATGGAAAACGCTATATTTACGGAGAAACAAATCCGTTCAAGAAGACAGATCTTAAGATGGGGGTCAAGGACATCAAGGTGACCGATGTTGTTAAGATCGGTGAGAATTATTATATCAAGGGAGAAAACTTTACGGAATTCAGCAAAGTTTCTCTTGATGGAAAGATATTGAAGACTGTATATCTGGGACCGACGATCCTGGCACTTAAGGAAGAAGTGGACCCAGAGGATGCTTCTCGTATGAAAGTAAGTCAGGTTGAGAAGAATAAGGAGATCCTCAGCACGACAGAATAGCCTGCCAGCCTATAGCTGCATGCTTTGCAGCAGAGCACAGAGGGTGTCCAGATCCACCGGCTTGGACAGATGAGCATTCATACCGGATGCCAGAGTTGTTTTGACATCATCCGCAAACGCATTGGCCGTGGTGGCGATGATCATGATAGAGGCATGATCCGGATGCTTGCTATGACGGATCCGTTTGGTTGCCTCATAGCCGTCCATATCCGGCATCCTGATATCCATAAGGATCGCATCAAAATGACCGCAGGCAGAGGATGTAAACAGATCCACTGCCTCCTGGCCGGTAGACGCGATCTCACAGGTAGCACCCTTGAGATCCAGCAGATCTTTCATGATATCTGCATTAAAAGAATTGTCATCTGCTACGAGAATATGAAGTCCGGCAAGTGGAGTATACCTTACAGCAGAAGGCTTAACAGGTACATCCGCAGGCAGAGGCTCGTCATCTTCCGGATACCCTGATACTGCGACGATCGGAAGAGCATCCGGCGGGATTTCCAGATCGGCGTTCCCTTCGGATCCTAAAGCAGAGTTCTCTGTAAGAGCCCATTTTGTATCGCGCAGATTTAGTTCTATGGAAAAAGTGCTGCCCATATCCGGTGTGGTTTTGATCGAAATATGCCCTCCCATGAGATCGATCAGATTTTTAGTGATCGCCATTCCAAGTCCTGTCCCCTGAATATTTTCCTGTATCCTGTCGGTTTCCCGCGTGAACGGCTCGAAGATAGTGCGAAGGAATTCCTCTTCGATTCCGATTCCGTCATCCTCTACGGAGAATATCACATGGATCCTGCTGTGAGGGAAAGGCTGATTCATGCTGACGCTCAGACAGATATTTCCCCCTTCCGGCGTGTACTTTACAGCATTGGACAGCAGATTAAGCAGCACCTGACTTATGCGGACAGAATCACCCCACAACTTCTTACAGAAAACATTATGCTGCAGGATCGTAAAAGTCTGCCCCTTGGCATTTGCCAGCGGCAGGGTCATGATATTGAGTTTATCGAGAAGCTCCTGCAGATCGAACATCTGGATATTGAGAACTGTTTTGCCGCTTTCGATTTTAGACATATCCAGCACATTATTGATGATACCCAGAAGATGATGGCTTGCAGTCGTGATTTTACTGGCGTAGTCACGTACCAGTACAGGGTCATTCGCATCTTCCCGCAGCAGCGAGGAAAATCCGGTGATGGCATTCAGTGGAGTGCGGAGATCATGGGACATATTGGACAGAAAACAGCTTTTGGCTTCGTTGGCACTTTTCGCGATATTCAGCGCCAGTTCCAGCTGCATGTTGTTTTGATATTCGCCGCTACGGTCAGAAATAACCAGCAGCAGTTTTTGATAACCACGCAGAGTGACAGGATACAACGTTTCGTGATACCAGCGGTGTTCTTCCGTTTCCTTATGGATCCATTCGGATTCCACCTGCAGAATACCGGCACCCACTGCCTCTGACAGATCTGCAGTGAGAAAGCTGTTTCGGGTTATGATGGAACACTCTTTTAGTCTGCTCAGATCATTGTCGATGAGAGCTGGGTCGATCCCAAGCAGATTCTGGATGTTGGGACTCACATACTCCGGTGATTTCTTTTCCGGAGAATAGAGGATGAGGATGTCATGAGTGTTTTTCACGAGAATGGTGGACAGCTCCTCCTGATACTGCAGCTCTTCATTTTTGGCTTCCAGTGTAGAGCGGTAGCGACGAATCAGGTATTGAACGCCGATCACGGCCGCGATAAGGAAGAGGATACACAAGACCGCTATCGTCACGATCTGAACCTGTGGAATGTTGGTATTGACTGCCGTCTTTGGGACGGTACCAACTATCATCCAGTCCTGAAATCCTGTTGGCTGATAGATAAGATAGTAAGGGATACCGTTGGCGCGATACTTGATGACCCCGTCTTTTTTTGCTTTAAGATCCTTCGCAAAAGAATCCGTCTCTCCTGCGGAAAGACTGGTATGATGATCCAGATAAGATAAAAAATTCGTGGATGGAACTTTTTCACTTGCAGTGGAAAGCATGATATGTCCGGTTCCATCAAGCATATAGCATCGTGACTTTCCTGAGAATGCAGTAATGTTGAGAGCCTTTGCAAGAGCGGCGTTGTCATAGCTGACAGCTACTGCCGTATACGGGAAGCCATAATAAAAATTCTTTTGAGCAGGGATCGCAAAAATGGTCAGATGGTTCTCACCTCCCTGCACCGTATCCATTACAACATTCTGTTTCTCCTGCAGCAGAGGCCTGATCTGAGATCCGCAGTCCAGATGCCCGTATTTACGATCCAGTGTCACATAATCGCTTTGCTCGTTGAGAAAATATACCTCGCTGTAGCCCCAGCGATCCTTATCCGACTGAAAATACCTGTTCAGATCGTCTTTACCCAGATCATCCAGACCATAGCTCAAATATTCATTCCAGTCCATCAGCATGTTCCAGTTGGTATTCGTCAGAGAAGCAAACTCCTTCTGGACTTCCCCGTAGATTTCACGCAGATGGGTCGAACTATCCTCGTATATTTTATTGGAAATGAAACTGGCGTAGCCAATGCCGGAAATCAGTGCGATCAGCATGCAGATCAGGATAAAATGCCAGTAGTTTTTGCGAAGCATGGTAGTAAGGCCTCCTTTACGGTTTGTATTATAATGAGGACAAAACGGAGCAAACAAGACAGGATACGGGGAATGTGCACCTATACAACACCGTAAAAGACGTGTTTTGACGGCTCAGGTGTTGCTTTTCGTGAAGACGATATGTATGATAGGAGTCAGAAGGAGCAGATTATGATCAGAAAACAAATGGTACAACCCCTGGAAACCGAACGGCTGCAGCTTCGAGGATGGAAACGTTCCGATGCTCCGCAGCTCTATGCATATGCATCCAACCCTAACGTAGGACCAAAAGCAGGCTGGAAACCACATGAATCCATTGCCGAATCACGAAAAATCATCGAAACCGTTTTTCGCGAAAGTCGCGTGTGGGCTATTATCGAGAAGACTGGCGGCAGGATCATCGGCAGTATCGGACTGTCCGAAGACAGACTGCGTCCCGGCGTGCGAAGTCTGGAACTGGGATATTCTCTCGCTGAAGAATTCTGGGGCCACGGTCTCATGACAGAAGCTGCAAAGCGCGTCATCGCATACGGATTCGAATACGTGGGCCTCGATGTCATGATGATCCGCACCGGGGAAGAAAACATCGCCAGCCAGCGCATCATCGAAAAATGCGGATTTCAGTACGAGGGCACTCTCAGACGCATCTACAAGATCTATGACGGCACGATCAAACCCGTTCGCTGCTACACAATGCTGAGGGAAGAATACGATGGCCTCCGGCATGCCGGGGTGCTTTGAATCTGCAAAGGGAAAGGATGAGAAACATGGCAAAGAAAAAAGACAAACATCAGCATAAAACAAACGCAGTCCGGATCGTGGAAGCGGCAGGGATCCCGTATGAAATGCACGAATATGAAGCTCCGGAAGGATTCCTGGACGGCGTTTCCGTAGCAAAAGCACTGGGACAGGAGCCGGGATCCGTATTCAAAACGCTGGTCACCGTAGGACAGAGCCGGGAGTACTATGTGTGCGAGATCCCTGTGGATAAAGAACTGGATCTGAAAAAAGCAGCGAAGCATTTCGGCGAGAAAAAGCTGGAAATGCTTCCGTCCAAGCTTTTGACAGCCACCACCGGCTATATCAAAGGAGGCTGTTCCCCGGTAGGGATGAAGAAAGAATTTCCGACAGCTATAGATGCTTCTGCGGAGCAGCTGGAAAAAATCGCCGTCAGCGGCGGGAAAGTCGGACTGCAGATGGTGCTGCCGGTGAAAGATTTGCAGGAAAACACGGGAGCTTGTTTTGTGGATCTCACCGTGGACAAATAACCGGTCGGAGAGCCGAATACATAAATTGTCAGAAAACTCTTTGGTAATAAAAAACAAATTACAAAAGATTTTTTTGTGACTTAAACATAAAAATTTTCAAAAATCTATTGACATAAAGGACGCTCTCATGTAGTCTAATACAGGGCATAGAGGAACTGTGCCCGATTTGATTGAAAAAAATAACAGGTTTACATAACACTGATAACGAGAGGAAGTCGATAGATATGGCGAAACGGTTAAATGAAGCAGTAGAAATCAGATGGCACGGACGGGGCGGACAGGGTGCGAAAACCGCATGTCTGCTGCTGGCAGATGTAGCCTTTAGTTCCGGCAAGCATGTGCAGGGATTCCCTGAATACGGTCCGGAGCGTATGGGTGCACCGATTACGGCGTATAACCGCATTACGGACGAGCACTGCAAGGTCCACTCCAATATTTACAAGCCGGATTACGTGGTGGTCGTTGATGAAACGCTGCTGAAATCCGTGGATGTGACCAAGGGCCTTAAGGAAAAAGGTGCGTTGATCATCAACAGCAAGAAGTCCCCGGAAGAGATCCGGCCGCTTTTAAAAGGATATAAAGGGAAAGTCTGCACTATTGATGCAGAGAAGATTTCCATGGATGCGCTGGGAAAGAATTTCCCGAACACTCCGATGCTGGGAGCAGTGGTGAAAGTCAGCCACGTCATCGATCAGGAACGGTTCATCCAGGATATGAAAGAATCTTTTCAGCATAAATTCCGCGGGAAAGAAAATCTCATAGAGGGAAATATGAGTGCACTGAAGAAGTCCATGGAAGAGGTAAAGGTAGGATAAACATGAAAACAAGAGCAAAAGATATCAATGAGAAGATCACCTGGCAGGAGCTGACTACAGGCGTAGAAATCTACGAACCGGCCACTTCTCTGCTGGTGGAGACGGGTGACTGGCGTGTGGATGTGCCGGTGTTCAAGGAGGATAAATGCAAGCAGTGCCTGCTTTGCGTGCCGTTCTGCCCGGACAGTTCCATTCCGGTAAAGGATGGTAAACGCCTTGATTTTGATTTTAAACACTGCAAAGGATGCGGCATATGCGTAGAGGTCTGCCCGTTCGATGCGATCGATTTTGTAAAGGAGGAAAAGTAGATGGCCAAGCGTGACAGAATGTCCGGCAACGAAGCCGTGGCAACAGCAATGAGACAAATCAATCCTGACGTCATGGGTGCTTTTCCTATTACGCCGTCGACGGAGATCCCGCAGTACTATTCCCGGTTCATCGCAGATGGACTGGTGGATACCGAGTTTGTACCGGTAGAGTCGGAGCACAGTGCCATGTCGGTGTGCATCGGAGCATCGGCAGCGGGAGCACGTGCGGTGACGGCAACATCTTCCGCAGGGCTGGCATTCATGTGGGAGCTGCTTTATGTGGCTGCTTCGGCGAGATTGCCTATCACCATGGCGGTGGTAAACCGGGCGCTCACCGGACCGATCAATATCAATAATGACCACTCTGACTCCATGGGAGCAAGAGACGCAGGCTGGATCCAGATCTATGCAGAAACCAATCAGGAAGTTTATGATAATTACATACAGGCAATGCCGATTTCGGAGACCATCCGTCTGCCGATCATGATCTGTCAGGACGGATTCATCACTAGTCATGGTGTGTCGAATATCGAGTTACTGGAAGATGAAGAGGTCAAGGAATTCGTCGGTGAATACAAGCCTGAAAACTATCTGCTCAAGTCAGAAAACCCACTGGCGGTAGGTCCTTACGGAATTTCTCCATACTACATGGAAGCCAAGCGTCAGCAGGCACAGGCCATGAAGGACGCTATGCCGATCATCATGGATGTTGCAAAACGGTATGAAAAGCTGACAGGCAGAAAATATGGATTCTTTGAGGAATACATGATGGATGATGCGGAAGTTGCACTTGTTGTCATCGGTTCCAGTGCCGGCACCGGGAAAGAAGCTGTAGACCGGCTGCGTGCAGAAGGTAAGAAGGTAGGCCTGATCAAGCTGAGAGTGTTCCGGCCATTTCCGCGAGTACCTCTGGCAGAAGCTATGTGCAAGGTAAAGGCTGTAGCGATCATGGACAAGGCAGAGAGCTTCTCTAACAGTGGCGGCCCGCTGTTCAATGAAGCGAGAAACTCGCTGTACGATTTGCCGAACAAGCCGTACGCCATCAACTATATTTATGGTCTCGGCGGCAGAGATATCACGGTGGAAGACTACTACGAGATCTATAATGATCTGTTTATCATATATGATACCGATGATCCGGGCGACGTATACCGGTATGTCGGGGTAAGAGATTCCCGTTATGCAGAAGGCGGATTCGATCATAGAAAAGAGTCGGAATAGCCGGAGAAAGGAGAAGGAATCATGGCTTACAATTTGAAAAAGGAACTGGAAAAACCGGAACGTCTGGCCGGGGGGCACAGACTCTGTGCCGGATGCGGCGCCGGGATCGCTGTACGCGGCGTCCTGCGTGCGCTGGAGCCGGAAGACAAGGCGGTCATCACCAATGCCACCGGCTGTCTGGAAGTATCCACGTTTATTTATCCACATACAGCATATTAAGACAGCTACATCCACACGGCTTTCGCCAATGCGGCGGCGACTTGCTCCGGTGTGGAAGCTGCCTATAATGTTTTAAAGAAAAAAGGAAAGGTCAAGGAAGACTTTAAATTCATAACCTTCGGCGGAGATGGAGGGACTTACGACATTGGTCTGCAGTCTCTGTCCGGTGCCATGGAGCGTGGTCACGATATGGTGTACGTTTGCTACGATAATGAAGCGTACATGAATACCGGCATCCAGAGATCGTCATCTACACCGCGGTTTGCCGATGCGACTACTTCCCCGGCAGGAAAAGTGATCCCGGGCAAGCAGCAGAACAAGAAGAATCTGACGGAGATCATCGCGGCCCACAATGTTCCGTATGCAG
>ERZ857750.4595-NODE-4595-length-10131-cov-17.626836_pt1 | contig 10131 bp, 8 predicted proteins | sample MGYA00519915_ERZ857750 | MGnify/ENA primary metagenome ERZ857750 (study PRJEB31778, sample SAMEA3449358) | human gut metagenome | biome: human gut; feature: human-associated habitat; material: faeces | place: United Kingdom | collected 2010/2012 ... | reverse complement strand
TATCAAAAGCTTCTGAATAAATATAAGTCACTCCACAGTCGTCAAATTCCCGCAGCACAGCGAACAGATGTCTCGCAATGCTCTCCTCATCTGCCCTTGTTCCGATGCATTTTACAATTCCTTCCGGATAAGCCTGCATGCTCTCCTCAGTGGCGATCACGCCTACTTTTTCTCCGGCTTTGATCTTTTCATCCACCAGTGCACAGATTTTCTCCTGCACAGCCTCCGGAGATCCTTCCACTACCGTCAGATCCGCTTTCGGGGCATAATGGCGGTATTTCATTCCCGGAGCTTTCGGTTTGACTTTACTGTCTGCCTGGATCAGTCCCCGGTCCATCTGTACCTGACCGATCACCCTGCTTACCATCTCCTGATTGATATATCCCGGACGCAGAATCGTCGGGATCTCTTCTGTAAAATCCACGATCGTTGATTCCAGACCGATCCCAACCGGACCGCCATCCAGAACCATATCGATCTTTCCGTCCAGATCTTCTTCCACATGGGAAGCCATCGTCGGACTCGGGCGTCCCGATGTGTTGGCGCTCGGCGCAGCCACATAGCTGCCGCCTGCCCGGATCAGTGCCTGTGCCAGCGGATGATCCGGCATACGCACTGCCACCGTATCCATTCCTCCGGTTGTCTCATAAGGCACAATATCACTTTTCTCAAAAATCATCGTCAACGGTCCCGGCCAGTAGACAGAAGCCAGCTTCTTTGCACTCTCCGGTACCTCTTTTACTATTTTTTCCAGATCTTCCATATCTGCGATATGAATGATCAGCGGATTATCCGAAGGCCGCCCTTTTGCCTGATAGATCTTGGCAGATGCCTGCGGATCCAGTCCGTTTCCTCCAAGTCCATATACCGTCTCTGTAGGAAATGCTACCAGACCGCCCTGTTTCAGAATCTCTCCGGCTTCCCGGATGCCTTCCATATCCAGCTGTTGCGGATTCATACGAATCACTTTTGTTTTCATTTTCTTTCACCTTATTTCCTCACATCTGATAACAGTATACTAGAGTAACGTGCGATGGGCAAGTGTAAATTTATCACATGGTTTCTCATTCATCTATGATTCTGCGCTGCCTTTACTTTTCTCTGTCAAACTGTCCAGATATTCCAACGTCCCGCTGCAGATCGCCTTTGCCACTTTTTTCTGGTATTTCTCGTCTGTCAGAAGGCTGGCTTCCCGGTCGTTGCTCAAAAAACCACATTCTCAAAATGTCAAGAGGATGATAAAAACTTTTTTCAGCTTTTTATCATCCTCTACTTGAAGCAATTTCTCAATTTATTTCATTTTTTTACCCAAATACCATTGTATAATTCCCAGATACTCCGTCTTCTTTCCTTCTGAATTACATTTGCCATATTCGATCATAAGGTTCCTGATTTTTTCTTTCGTCCAGGTACCTTGGGGAATTGTCTTTGCAATCTCGTTAATTACAGCATTTAATTTTTCTTTTCTATTCTGAGGTAATCTGTGCCCTTCACTGTTCAGATTCAGGGTTTTATTTAAATCTTTCTGTATATCTTCATTTTCCGAATAGATTTCTCCTGACTTACTTCTGTATTTTATCTCAGACAGGGTTCTGCTGTCTCTTGGGTCTACAATTATTCTGACATTGCCTTTATGCGTATCACAGGTATCGTCTTTTTTCTTTTGCCCATTCATATGCCCCAGGCACACTCCAAGCATATTGCTATAATCCAGTCTTTCCAATTCTGTCAGATTATCTTCCGGATCCCAATGTTCAATCTTCATTTTTTCTTTTTCAATTCTCCGCATACAGTACGCACAAAGATATCCTTGCTCCCGCAGCAAATTTTCTCTAATATCATCTTTATTGCATCCATCATAATAAGCATGAGCCTGCTTTTTATATGCCGTCAATGATGCCGGTTCCTTCCCCTTTTGAATATATATCATATTAATCCCTCAGTTCCATTGTATCAAACTCATATCTTGTTCTCATCTGAATCAATGTTGGATGATCTGGTGCTGTTGCCTTCTCTAATTCTTCCAATATTTGTTTCGCCTCGCCATAATCTTCTTCATCCAGAGCATCATAAAACTGATTAACTCTCTTCTGCACTTCCTCCGGTATTTGTGTAGTATTCTGATAAGCCTGCAGTGCAGTATTGATATCCATTCCATAGTGCGAATACCCATACTGATACTCAGCCTCTTCGATATCAATAATCCACACATCTTTTGCTGATGCAAATAATATAGGAGAATGTGTTGTCGCTATAAACTGGACATTTGGAAATGTCTTTCTCAGAGAATCTATAATATTCCACTGCCATTTCGGATGCAGATGCATATCAATTTCATCGATTAAAACAATTCCTTTTGTTGCACATACCTCTGATCTTTTATTCGGATTTAATATTGCCATTCTATAGGCTATATCAAACACCATCCAAATCAAAGACTGATAGCCAGAACTTAAATCTGACACAGGAAGTACCAAATCTTCGGTCTTATACATTAAGTCTTCTAACTGTTTGTCATAGAAGACCTCATATGTTCCACCTGAATTCATATAACTCATAAAATCAGCTACTGCTTGTTTCACAGCCTCATATTCTGCAATTTTCTGCTCTTTCTGCCATGAAATCTGCTCCATCTTAATACACCAGTTTAAAAGCAGTTTTATATTAGAAGCTTCATATAATGTGTCAATATAACCTGCTGTTCTGGAGTATTTTTTTTTAAATACATTTTCTGTTTTCTCTCTTTTTTGAGACCATACTCTTCCTGCGCCCTGATAATTTAATATCGGATATTCCGCATCAGGATTCACTGACATTTCCTCTGCAACCTTACAAATTTTACGCGGCTGAATCGTACTGCGCGATGCTTTTATGCTTGTCCGTCTTCGAATCCATTCAATATTTTCACCGTTGATATCTGCCTTTAACACCACCTCTGTTGGAACCTCATAAATCTCATCACATGACCCATCGCCTGTCAACTTTATCACTTTTCTTATCTCATCCTTAGAAAAATGTCGTGTTGAGACATCACTAAATCCTGCGATAAATCCGCCTAATCCAACAGAAATCGCTTCTAATATAGAAGTTTTACCTTTTCCATTCTCCCCTTTAATCAAGTTAAATCCCGGTTTAAATTCTATAGATGCGTATTCAATTCCTCTGAAATTTTTTATATCTACGTTTTGAACAATCATTTTATATTATCTCCTATTAGATTCGCCCGGAACTACCGCAGCCCTTTTCAACATTTTAGAAAGCAAAGAAAATCTATATTTAGTTTATCATATACGTTTTTCACAATCAACGTCAACCTCTGTCTTTCTTCAATCATAACTCTGAAAGTTTTGCTTTATTATGGAATAAAATTTCACTTTTTTCACTTTTCTTTTTTCCCAATGCTATCTTTCCCAGCACCTTCCAGTGCCCATTCAGGTTTCCAAATGATTTTCATTTCGCTCTCCGGAAAAATCCAAATTTCTTTGGCAAAGACCTTCAAAACTTCACGTGTAAGCCACGAATCATCTGCTGTACTCTGAACCTCTTCCAGTAGATTCTCCAAATCCGTTCTTACCACCGCTGTTTTTGTCTCCGCTTCCACATCTTCTGTCTCAAACATTTCCCGAATATTTTCTTTCTTTCTCAAAAAAGTGTCTTTATCAATCTTTCCCTCCGCATAAGCCTCATAAATATCAGAGAGCATTTTCTTCTTTGAATGAAAGCTTTGAGAAGGAGTTTTTCTCTTCCCTCCCGTATTCTCTCGTGAAGACTTCTTTTCTTCTGTCTTTTGACTTATCTTCAATTTTAAACCAACTAAAATAAAATCAGCCATAGCTTCCTGCAGAACATTTTCTTCTATATATATTGTACGATGTAACTCATCATTGTCCTCACGGGAATATTTGCATAGATATTTTCTATTCGCCCCACCTTCCTGCACCATATTTTTCCCACAGCATCCACATTTTAAAATCCCACTAAACAGATGCCTTTTAATTTTTTCTCCGGGTATATACCTTTTTTGATTTCTTTGAATATAGTTTTTCTGTATCTGATCATAGATTTTCTTTTCAATAATAGGTTCATGCATATTTTCTACAATAATTTGTTCCTCCGTATTGACTTTTTTCAAACCTGCTCTGCCCATTTCTTTTCTCTCTACCCGATGATTCGTTATGCTGCCAATGACTGCCGGACTTTTAAGAATATTTCTTACAGAATCTGCACTCCATTTCATCTTCTGGATTTCCTCTTCCTGTATGCCTTTCGTCCGTATCCCCAATCTCCAAAGCCTTTGCCCCGGACATTCCACTTTTTCCTTATTTAAAACTCTCGCAATTTCCGACAAATTTTTTCCTTCCAATGCGAATGCAAAAACCCTTTTCACTGTCCCGGCAGATTCCGAATCTACTAATAATTTATGTCGGTTATCCGGATCTCTCACATAACCAAACGGTGGAATCGCACCCAAAAATAATCCTTTTTGAGAAAGATTCCTTTTCGTCTGTATTTCTTTTACTGATAATTCCTTACTATAGTAGTCATGTATGATATTTTTAAAAACGATATCCAGACCAGGTACATCCCCCTGATTCTGTTTACTGTCATAACCATCATCTACGGATATAAAGCGGATTCCCAACAAAGGAAATATCTGTTCCAGATAATTTCCAACCTCCAGATAATTTCTTCCGAATCTTGAAAAGTCCTTTACAACAATGCAGCTGATTTGCTCCTCTCTGACCAGCTTCATCATTTCCTGAAAGGCCGGACGATCCATATTCGTTCCTGTATATCCGTCATCAATAAATTCACGAATTTCCCCAGATGCTGTTTCCGGATGACACATTAAAAAATTCCTCAGATGAACTTTTTGATTTTGAATACTCACACTTGCGGTTTTCAATTCATCCAAATCTCTGTCTTCCACAGATAAACGAATATATAATGCAATGATCTTTTCCTTCATGCGCTGCAGCTCTCTTTTAATCTTTCATATAACATTTTCATCTCATCTTCAAATTGAAAAGTTATCTCAATTTTTGTATTTTCTGCCACAGTTATCTTTTTAACCAATACATCTATCAGCATTTTATTCAATTCCTCTGTTTTCAAAAAATTCTCATACACTGCAAAATAATCAGGATTGCCTAATAATTGCATTTTATATATTTCATACTTATCTGACAGTTCTTTTATTTTCTCCTGGGCTGCTTCTTTACAAGCTCTATATTCTGTCTGCTTCTTTATATAGTCTTCCATTTGTATTTTTCCTTCTGTCTTTTCCTTATATGTATCTGCTAAACGCCGGGTATACCATTCTACATTTTTTTGCGAATTCGCTATTTCCTTTTGTAATTGCTTTTGCTCTATCTCCGCTTTTTCTTTTCTTTTTCTATCCATATGACCATCTTCAATGGAAAACAAAAGTTCAATATAGAAATAGATTGCTTTTTTTAGTGCCTGGAATACTTTTTCCTCACTGATATATACAAATTTATAACAAGAACCGTCATTTTTTCTGGATTTTGAAGTTACATAATTATATGTAACCCTCTCATTTTTATAGACATTTCTTCCTCGATACATTTTTAGACCCTCGGCACTGAATATTTTATTTTTCAGAAGATCTTCTGTGGATGATACGTTCGTATATTTTTTTCTTTTTTCTCTGTTCGCTTCCAGTTCCTTCCTGCAGATTTTCTGTACTTTATCAAACAAAGAACGATCTATTAAAGCCTCATGGGTATTCGGAACAATCACATAATCCTCTTCTTTTTGCTTTTTTTGTGTATTCCTTCCCTCCGCAATACATTTCTGTTTTTTCCCCTGAACCATATCACCCGTATACATCTGATTGGCAAGAATGGTCTTAATGGTTGTCGCTTCCCAGGTCCGATGAGCGTATTTTTCATGATGGACTTTTCCCTTACGATACCAGTAAGTCATCGGAGCTATTTCCCGTTCCTCCTCTAAGATCTTTGCAATTTCCGTATTTGTCTTTTTCTGTTCTTTCAGCTGAAAAATCTTACGAATTACCGGCGCAGTTTCTTCATTAATTACCAGTTTATGTCCATCTTCAACTGATTTTTCATATCCATATGGAGGGATATTTCCAACAAATTCTCCTTTTAATCTTTGATTCTGTTTTACCGTAAAGATTTTTCTGGATATATCTTTTGCATATGCATCATTAATGATATTTTTTAGGGAAGCCATAAGATCACCATCAGGGTGAAGACTGTCAAAGTGATCATTAACAGCAATAAAACGTACATTAAAAAAAGGAAATACTGTTCGAATATATTGCTCTGTTTCAATATGATTTCTTCCCAACCGAGATAAATCTTTCACAATTACACACCTGATGATCCCTGACTTGATATCCTGCATCATTTCGCTAAATGCTGCTCTTGAAAAGTTCGTACCGGAATATCCGTTATCGCAATATATTTTTACAATCTTCAAATCCGGATTTTTTCTGACATAATTCAAAATCACCTGCTCCTGATTATCTAATTTGTGGCTGTCACTCTTTTCATTTTCTTCCTTTGAAAGACGTATATATACAGCACACTGATACACCTCATCTCTCGAAACTGCTAGTTTTTCAACCGCCTGCTCTTGTTTTCTCTTCCTGCTTACCCTTGCCATATTTCATGTTCCCCCTTCATTTTTTGTATCAGATAACACATATCATCAAATTCATCCTGATAGGTAAAACAGATTTTTATTTTTTTCTTCGACACTACAGATATGTGAGATATAAGCATTACAAGAGTCTTTCTGTCCAGTTTTTGAATATTTCCGAATTCCCGGAAGAGTTCTATACATCGTTGATAACTACTTGTTTTATTTAAAACTTGCTGCTTCTTTCGATCCAATTCCTGAATTGATTTATGTAATCGTTCTTCGTTTGTTGAATAGATATTTCTCAAATCCAAATATTCATCCTGATCAACTATTCCCTCCAAATAATCACGATATAAAGATTCATTCAGATTCTGATAGCGTAATAATTCGTTTTTTGCAGATGCAACCAGCTCCGTCAATGCATCTGTCTCTCGTTTTAACAAGGGCATTTCATCCACATGTTTCAACAGCTTATCTATATCAAGCAGTGTCTGAATATGTTTTTGAATTGATGTGAGCACCGCTTGTTCAAGATCATCCTCCCGGATTACTACACCTTTACACTTTATCGTTCGTTTTCTGTCATAGCAGCCATAATACGTATATCGGGTATGATTTCTCACAACTGTCCTTCGTATCAATGTATCTCCACATTTTTCACATAGAACCAACCCTGAAAATAAATATACTTCTCCTTCTCCTGTTGAAATTCTGGTATCAATTCCTGCCAATTTTTGCACAATATCAAAATCTCTTTGAGAAATAATAGCCTCATGAGTATTTTTTACCCGAATCCATTTTTCCTGATCAATTACTACAGTTTTTTTTATTTTGTAGTTGGGTCTTGTACTCTTTCCCTGTACCATCGTTCCCAAATATATTTCATTCGTTAGGATTCTATTAATCGCATTGAATGACCAGGAAGCTTCTCCATTTCCATGAAATCCTGATGCAAAGTTTCTGCTGTCCGGAGAATGCCTTTTATAATCATACGGGCAAGGAATTCCTTCCTGATTCAATATATCCGCAATTACAGCATTACTCTTTCCTTCAATTCTCAACTGAAAAATTCGCCTAACCACTTTAGCTGCAGGCCAATCAATAGTAAGCTGGTTTTTATTATCTTCTGCCTTTTTATATCCATACGGTGCAAATGCTCCTACATAATCTCCAATTTGACGTTTGGCATTTAGGTTTGAACGAATTTTAACAGAGAGGTCTCTGCTATATGCATCGTTTACCAGATTTTTAAATGGCAAAATAATCTGATCTCCGGGCTGTCTTTTTTCTGCACTATCATAATTATCATTAATCGCAATAAAACGCACACCTAATGCCGGAAAAATCTGTTCAATATATTTTCCGGTCTCAATATAATTTCTCCCAAATCTGGATAAGTCTTTTACAATAATACAGTCAATTTTCTTTTCGTGTATATCCGTTATCATTTTTTGAAATCCCGGACGTTCAAAATTGACCCCGCTATATCCATCATCGGAATATTCTTCTACAATATGAATTTCTGAATGTGATTTTTGAAAATTTCTGATAAGTTCTTTTTGATTTCTGATGCTGTCGCTTTCTGCTTTATCTCCATCATCCTGCGATAATCTTGTATAAGCCCCTGCGAAATAGCATTCTTTCTTTGAAGACTTCATAAGCCATCCTCCTTAACTTCCGAGAACAGCTTGTAAATATAAGATTTGTTATGATTTGTCCTGTTTTAATATTATCAAATCTTTTAATCTCTTTCAAGCTTCTTCTCAAAAAACTATCGTTTCAAAATAGCGCTCCATCTTGTCCTGAAGACTTTCTCCATCAGATTCAAAAGAAATCTCCACTTCCACATTACCTACTCGAAAGGCATACGGATTTCCTACTTTTTCTATAAAACTGTGAATTCTTTCCGCTTTGTTTAAAGAATTGTCTATCTCTACCTCTGACAAATCAACCAACTGTTCTTTTTCCATATGTGATTCTCTCCTGTATCTTTTCTTCCATAATATTCATACTGGTTTGTCCTATATTCATCCATGTCATAACAAAAGAATATAATAAAATGATTTATCACATTCTTTTATTGTGACATTTTATATGGCATCAGGCTGACTGTTTCCGTCAGCCTGAATTTTATTTGTCCCATCCCCTGCCATTCGGGAGTATACCGGGCTGGCTGGCACCATCATATCATCGCTGCTGTACCCTATCTCACAACACGCTGATCCCGGGCGCTACACCGGGCCGACAGCTCTTCGCTGCCGGAAGTATCATTATCTTCCTCATTTCAAATCAATCTGCCACCTTTGATCCATGTGAAATGCCGCTAACATACCTTTGCTTCTTCTGCTACGATTCCTGGCGTTTATCCTTTCGGACAGGTATTTCATGGCGAAGCTGCTGGTTTCACATCACAATACTGTGTCTCAGAATATGTACCTGTGTATACTGGCTATTCAGTTTTCAATCGAATATTTGTCAGCCGATGAAAAAATACTTGTCCAAATACTCTTTCATCGGCTGATAACCTATCCCAAATAATTTTCACGTAAACTACTCTTTAAACTCAGCAATATATCATGTATCACTGAAAGTTCATAATCACTGCAGTCTTCCAGTTCTTTCATAATCTGACAGCTTTTTACATCTTTCCGCACCATATCATCGCACTGAATCAGCATTGCCGGAAGCACCTGCAATGCTTCCGCTATTTTCTCCAGTCCTTCTCTCCCAATATTTTTTCTTCCGGTTTCTACTTGGGAAATATATGAAGTAGAGAGATTTGCTGCTTCAGCCAACTCATCTTGTGTCATATTTCTTTTCTTACGGTAAAATTTTATTTTTTGGCAACTTTCCATCGTTTTTATCCTCTGGCATTTTTCTTTGTATATGAAAATTGTAATCATAAACCTGCAAATACGGAAGAAACTACAGGTCACACTTTTCTTTACTTTTTGTGCGAGTTTTTATACGCAAAAAAAGAACAGCTTTTACACTGTTCCCAATCCTAACACTTCTTTTACACTTTTCTACATTATTTTGCTCAACGATATCTTTTTACTCTCCAAGTGCTTTTAACAATTCATATAACCCCTGATGCCCCTTTTTACTGCTATATCCCTCATCAAAGAGCCGCATAACATTTCCATTTGACCTATTAATTCATAATTAATATCTTCGTTTTCATCCACTGGTAATCTCATTGTACCAAACCCTAATTTTTTCAATATATCCATTCCTTTCACATCATTCAACTCAAAATATTATGATAACAGTCGCCATATCAATTTCTTCTTATAAGGAATTCGACATACTATAAATCACTGAGGGGAGAATGAAATGTTCTATTCACCGAATAACCGCATATATTGTCCACATTTTCAGATACAAATAAATATGTTTTTCTTCTGCGAAACACATCTACTCCTTGCTATATCTCTTGCCAACTACTACCAATTTACATTATCACTGTTCAAAGAGCTGATAATGGTAAAACTTTAA
>ERZ857750.4591-NODE-4591-length-10139-cov-20.652321_pt1 | contig 10139 bp, 7 predicted proteins | sample MGYA00519915_ERZ857750 | MGnify/ENA primary metagenome ERZ857750 (study PRJEB31778, sample SAMEA3449358) | human gut metagenome | biome: human gut; feature: human-associated habitat; material: faeces | place: United Kingdom | collected 2010/2012 ... | reverse complement strand
CGGTGCTGGGACCCCATATGCTCGGCGTCATCCATGTAGATGCCGAGGTCTCGCTTGTGTCCGAGCTGGGCCTGGCCTTCTTGTTCCTGCTTGCCGGCTTTGAGATCGACCCCAAGAGCATCACGGGCGTCGAGGGGCGCTACGGCTTGGCGACGTGGGTCGTCACGTTTGGTATCGCCTGGCTTGCCGTACGCTTTACCCCGTGGTTCTCGGTCAGTCATTTCGACGGTATCGCCGTGACGCTTGCCCTCACTTCGACGGCGCTCGGTACGCTCGTGCCCATCATGCGTGAGCGCTCGCTCACCGGCACGCGCGTGGGCGACTCGATTCTCGCGTATGGCACTTGGGGTGAGCTCGGCCCTGTGCTTGCCATGTCGGTGCTGCTGTCTGCCCGCACCGGCATCCAAACGCTTGTGATCCTTGGCTTGTTTGCGGTGGTCTGCGTGTTGCTGGCCGTGGTCCCGAGCCGCTCCAAGCGCGTCGGCAGCCGCTTCTTTGCGTTTGTCGAGGAACGCGCCGATACCACGTCGCAGACCTTCGTGCGCCTGACGGTGCTCATCCTGGTCACGCTCGTGGCGTTCTCGGCTGTCTTTGATCTCGACATCGTGTTGGGTTCTTTTGCCGCCGGCTTTGTCTTGCGCTACATCATCCCCGAGGGCAACCATACGCTCGAGACCAAGCTCGATGGCCTGGCCTACGGCTTTTTGATTCCGGTATTCTTTACCGTATCGGGCGCAAAGATCGATCTGACGGCCGTGGCGTCGCGCCCGGGTCTGCTCGTGGGCTTTATCGTGGCGTTGTTGATTATTCGTGCCGTTCCCATTCTCATCTCTATGAGCATTTGTCCTGCGACGCGCGATGTGTCGGCGTATGGTCGCATTACCGTGGCCCTGTACTGCACCACGGCCCTGCCGATCATCGTTGCCGTGACAAGCGTTGCCGTCAACGCGGGCGCGCTGTCGCAAGATATTGCGTCGGTCATGGTTGCCGCCGGTGCCATCACGGTGTTCTTGATGCCGTTGCTCGCGCAGCTCTTCTACCGCGTGGTCGACGCCGCGCCGGTCGCCGCCGTGGCAGAAGTTGCCGAGCATCCATCCGATGCGCTCGACATCCTGCGCGCCCATCACGATTTGGCGAGCCTGCTCGCACGTGAGCACGAGCTGCTGACTTCGCATGGCCATGGTCGCGTATTCGAGGGCTTGCCTACGCTCGATACGATTGCCGAGCGTCTTTCCGCCGAGGCGGCGAGCGGCCATATCGATGCCCGTATTGTGGACGCGGCACATCTTCTTGCCGATAAGACCTATGGAGACGAGGTCGACCCGTCCGAGCTGACTCCGCGCGAGCGTCGCCGCCTGGAGCGCGCCAAGCTCGCCGTGCGCGAATACCGCCGCCGCATGCTGGAGCTCTATGCAAGAGAAGAAGCCGAGGACGACGACAAGTAGCGAGGCGGCCCTTCGGAGAGACCAGGGACGGATGAAGTCCCTGGCGGAAAGTGCATCCCGGTTTGAAGGCTCGGAATGGGGCACGTTTTCCGGAACAAGGCCCTTTGGGAAGTGCATCCCGGAATAGACACTCAGAGCGGGACACAGTTTCCGCGAGAAGCCCGTTGCGGAAAGCGCACCCCATTCTGAGCCGAAAATCTGGGATGCAGTTTCCTTTTCGAACAGAAGAAGGCGCACTGCCTGCTATTGATGCAGGACGCGCGCCTCTTGCATAAAGCTCTGCTGAGGTTTGAAATTAGCTCGCTATGTAAATAAGGAAACCCTAATTCCCAATACTTCAAATTCTGAAATTAGACAATGCATTTCTTGAGTCTTAATTGCAAATATCGGATTAATTCGAAATAATAAAAGACGATTAAGCTATTTGATTTCAAAGGGGCGATGAAGCGATGGCGTACAAGACGCTCGAAAAACTCTTTTATGCAGATTCAAGCTCCGATCGTTATGCTTGCCATGACGAGCTACTGCGCGAGCGCCTTACTGCCGACGGCACGGTGCGGACTGGAATTCACCTTGAGCATGGTGAACTGTTCGCTTGTGTTCCTTTGAACCTGTCCGTTGCTAGCGAGCGGATCCTCAGAAAAGAGCGAAAGATTTCCAACCTGTGGAACAGCTTGCCTTATGTGGCTTTGGGGGCCTCGATTCGTTCGCTGGTGCTTGAGGAGGTTGTTTTCAGCAACGAAATGGAAGGTGTGCACAGCACACGGCGCCAGATTGAAGCGGCGCTGGAGTCTGCGGAGGATGCCGCGGCCGAACTTTGCGGTGCCGCCGAAAAGGAGCACACTCCTTTTATTGAATTCGCTCGCCTCTACCTTCAGCTGGTGGATGGTTCAAGTCGTCCCGGCAAACCCGAGGATATCCGCGAGATTTTCGATGCCGTCACTAAGGGCGTGCTTGACCCGAAGGACCGTCCGGATGGCAAGATGTTCCGTTTGGGTCCCGTTGTGATTGAGAACAATCGGGGCAAGATTCTCCATCAGGGTGTTTCCTCGGAGCCCGAAATCATTGACCTCCTTGGCAAGATGATAGAGTTGGGCAATCGCGAAGATGTCCCAAGCCTCTATGCAGCCTCAATCTGCCATTTTCTCTTTGAGTATATTCACCCCTTCTATGACGGTAACGGGAGAACGGGGAGATATCTTCTCGCGTTGAGCCTGAACGAGACGTTGTCGCAGCCTACGGTGTTGTCGCTTTCCAGGACGATTGCTGAGAATAAAACCGCATATTACAAGGCGTTTGACGTGGTGGAGAGGCCCCTTAATGGTAGCGATGCAACTCCGTTTGTTGCAATGATTCTTGATTTGGTCGAGCAAGCGCAAGATGCCGTTCTGAGCGATTTGGCTGAAAAGCGCGTACAACTCGATGATCTTAAGCGGGCGATCGATGAGCTCGACGATACGTTTACCGAAAGGGCAAAAGATATTCTGTTTTATGCGGCACAGATGCATATCTTCGGTGCCTTTGGCGAATCTACGCTTGATGGTGTGTCGAGCTATCTCGATGTGACAAAGCCGACAGCGAGTAGGTCATTGTCGGGCCTAATCGCTGCCGGATATTTAGAAAAGGTGTCCGCAAGGCCGCTCGTGTGCAAGATGACGGTGGCGGGACTTAATCTGCTCGGGCTAGAGTGAATATCGGTTATCAGACAAATGAACACTCCGAGCGCTTGCCCGCCATTCCTCCATGGTGTGAAATCGCTCTTATCCTATTGAGGCGCCTTTGAGGTCGCCAATGGACCGTTGCGGCGAGCGGTGAAAGTTATGATTCAATTTCGTTTGACACGTACGCCAGGAGTTCATCGTCTAAGGCCTTCAGAGAGTTCTTGATTTCCCGCCTGCGCTCGCGAGCCTGTTCGATTTTTGCATCACATTCTCGTTTTGCCTTGAATTCGAACGGGCTGAAAAAGGAACGTCTGCTCTTAAGCTCTCGAAGTTCGTTCCCCAGCCGGTCAAATTCATCTTCGAGCGCTTGTTTTTGCGTCTTTTTAACAGGATTATCTAACCAGTATTTGGCTTGGAGCTCTGCTTCTTTTTCAGTGCGCTCACGTTCCTTCTTCTTCTCGGGGTCGTATTCGTCACGCTTTGCCATGTCCTTTTCTAACTGTTCTCTCCGAAGCTGTTTTGCCTCATCGCCAAGGAAAAAGCCGTCGTTTGTTATTTGCCCGCTAGAGTACTGGCTGTAGTATCGGCGATTTGTTCGAACTTTGATACATAGCTCCTCGAGAGTGCACAATATGTCCCAGCATCTTAAGAGCATCTCGTCTGTGGCAGTGCCTTGTTTGGCGACTTTATTGTCAAAGAGGTCGATAGCTAAGCGAGTCGCTTCTATGCAACTATCGTACGCATTTATGCATAGATTAAGAGCTTCTTCTTCGTTGTCATAGTCGAAATCACCTGTCCCGTAGTAATCAAATACACGGACCTTGTTCCACCGTTCCGACCATGTGGAGCAGCCGTTGACCGCAGAGTTTAGGATCGTGATTGCAGCATTGTAATACATTGATGAAATGTTGCGCGCTGCAAGACCGGAAAGGTCTTCGGTAAAGGCGTCGAGGAGCTCTTCGATATTCTCGGGTATCTCGGCACTCTCCCCCTGCTCTTTGCTGAGCCTCTTTACGGCAGCCGTTTGTAATTCACACACGGCCTCTATATTTTTCCATTGGAGTTCACGCGACTGTAGGTGACGAATGAGCCCCGATTGAATTAACTCTAGATTCTTCGCATTCGGTAGATTTGCAAGTTTCTGGCAGAAATAGTCTATCTCAGAGTTTGTGATAGCTCGCAAATGCTCAATGAAACCTATCGCTATGTTTAGCGCGGCGTTTATCTCATCAAAATCTGATGGGGCTCGATTTAGCAGCTTTAGCATATTGATGCATGCTGCATTTGATTCCGACAAGCGATCGTTGTCAAACGTGAGCTGCCAGTCTATCGCTTTTGCCTTTATTGACCATGCCTCGGCGTTCTTAAGATCAATCTCGAGGGCCATGGAGGCATATTTCTCAGCATCAGCGTTGTTACCTGCTTTTTGAGCGGTTCTGGCCAAGGCGAGATATCGATTGACATCTTCAGTGCGGTCTGTTTTCACTGTGCCTTCAACTTGGACAACACCTTCGACCATCATTTTCTTTGCGGTTTCAAGCGTGTATTTCATACCGCAACTTTGACAGACGAAAAAGTCTCCATCCTTGATTATCTCTGTGCTACCGCAGAGTTCGCATTTTAGCGCTTTCATTTCGATTGCTCCATTTCATACCCTTTGCTGTTCATTTCCCGTATTAGTTTCTGCTTTATCTCAAAAACGTCATCCTTGTAAGGGAGATATAAGATGCCGTTTATATCGGACGGTTTTTCTATCGGCGGGTCGGCTTCTTTGAGAAGGATCGCGGTCCTAGACCTGCCGAATTTCATCAGTAACATCCCAAGCTCCAAAACTACGTTCTGGCGAGCTCTTGGCCGCGGTTGATCCTGTTCATTCTTTGGACAGCCTATATCGTCCGGGGTCATAAGTACTATCCCGAAATTAGCGCAAGGGATGTATTCCATTAGTTGTTCGATTACTGTTCGGCCCCCTATAGGCTGATTATCGAGGAAAATAGGCTCGAGATTTAACTCTTCGAGAAGACGTTGGAGTTGGTTTCGGGCGGTTTTATCGTGGCCGTAAACAACGAAAACTTTGTTGTTTGGTTCATCAATGATTTCATCTTCGATGGTTTTCCGGACCTGATCAGCGTTATTTCCTTGACAAAAGAAGCCGCCGCTGTCGTAGACATATACGGCTGTTCCACTCTCGAGCTTTATTCGATAGCCAATAGTTTTGTATCTCTGGGCCGTTTTTACCGGAATTTCTTTTGAAATAAGAAGCGAGATTAATTTATCCTTATCGATCATTAGCTGTCCTTGCTTGCTTTAACCAGTGCCGCTCTTTGCCTTATCAACGAAGTCATGCGCAATATTTTCGAGTTCGCACCTTCGATATCGTTTGATTCGATTGATTGCGATAGATCACGAAGTGCGCTCGATATTTCATCTTCAATTTGAGCGCTTGCTTCACAACTGGCGGGGTCGGCAAAGCTTGAAGTTTCCAAGAGGCTGGTCATTGATGCGCGCAACTCTGAAGGTGATTCATCTAGAAGCAGTCTTAGCTGAAGTTCAAGGTTCTGCATGGATTGCGATTTGCTTGAAACTTGGTTTTCAACAGTAGATGCGTGAGATTCGGAAGCGCCTGTTGCGAAGAGCGTGGCTGTCGCAGCGCTTGCTAGCAGAAAACTGAGAATTGGAATTGCTGGAAGCGCCTCTGTTTTTAACGCGGACCCTAGCATGCCTAACAACAATTGGACTGTAAACGATACGCCAATAACAAGTATCTTTGAGATACCAAATATCTTAAGATTCTTTTGGGGTCCAAATAACAAGGTTGAAACCACCAGGGCGAGCATGACCAAAGAGAATGCGCTCTCAATCCAAAAGGTAGTTGAGGGTCCAAATAAAAGTGCGGCCACGCTTTCGATAACTATGAAGAGGGCTACGGGGATTGCTGCAATATATGCCTGCGTGTTCTTCATTATGACCTCCGCGCTCCGCATTCGGGACAGAACTTCTCGGTTCCAGAGAAGCGATATCCACACTCGGAACAGAACTTTGCAGCACTTTGCTGCGAATTGGTATCCGTAGGGATGGGCTGCGTCGCAGACGTGCCAGTCGCTTGTGAGAGTGCATCGGTCATAACTGACCCCATGGTCCCGCCGACACCGGCCATTACGCCCAGGCCAATTCCCATGTTTGCGTATTCGCCAGTCGCTTCGTTTTGGGCCATCTTTTCGGCAACATCGAAGCTGCGTTCCTGTTGATAGGTATAGCCCTCGATTTGCCGTTTTTCTGCGCGTGCTTTTGCGGAGATTACGGTGCGCTGCGCCGCAGTTTCTTGTTCGATAATGCTGACCTGTTGTTTTATCTGTGCTTCGCGTACGTCGGCATATTGCTTGAAATGGAGGTCCTTAAACTTCTCGTATACCGGATCACCTTCGGGTTTGACGATGGCGGTGACCAGCATTTGCGTTAATGAGAGACCGTATGTGGCAAAGTCGGGAAGCAGCTTGTTCTTAAGCGAGTCGGATAACTCTTCAAGGTGTGCATCAAGTTCGAAAATGGAGAGTTTTTGTTCGGTAATTACTTGTGCAAGATGAGCTTTTATTCGAGTTTGCAGGAAAGCTTTGAAATAACTGATCAGCTTGTCCTGGGAGAGCAAAGCTTCGGTTCCAACAAGCTTGAGAAGGAGCCTGCGGGGCTCTTTTACAGCAAGAGCCATCTCTCCGGACGCCCCGAGCGAGAGCGGAAATCCACAAGTCGGTTCCATGAACTGAATCTTGGAATTGGTTCCCCAGCGGATGCCCATTTGCTCGATGAGGTTAACAAAGTAGACCTCTGAGTGAAACGGGCTGACACCACCGGTCGTTATCTTCGAAATGCCGTTCAGTAACGGCAGATTTTGAGTCTCAAGTTCATGCCTGCCTGGTCCAAACGAATCCAGGGCCTGTCCATTAAGGAAGAAAATTGCTTCTTGGGTCTCGTGAACAATGAGTTGCGAGCCCGTATTGAAGTCTTCTGAGGGGTGTTTCCAGATAAAAGTTTGGTTATTGCCCTCATATTTGATGACATCCGTGATGCTCATAGTCACCTTGTTTCCATGGTTAGTAATGTTGATTTGCTAAGATAGCCGTCGTTGCTACGACGGCAAAAGTGGTGCTGAGACCCAGGCGCAGGATGTCGCCGGGGTACAGCTGGGCGGGCGCTCCGGAGCTGATGTCGAGTTCGTTGTTGTCGGCTGTTCGAATCAGATGCGTGCCGTTGGTCGAACCGAGGTCTTGTGCGTACCAAGCATTGTTCTCGGCGAAGATACGGAGATGCCTGGCGGAGACATCCAGCCCAACATCGGTGACAGCGCCGTCTTCGAGTGCGAGCGCTCCGATGATGGAGCCCATGGCAGAAGGCTCAATGACATAAGGGCCGCCGATGACGAGTTCGTTATCGATCCTGATAAGGCCGATCGCATGTTCGGTGCCCGTTTGTTCTAAATCGCATGGACAGAAAGAAATACTTGAGGGGGTAAACGACCTGACATTCTCTGCGAATTCAAAGCGGTTCCTGATGTACGCGATAGCACGGGCCGGATCGCACCAACAGGCGGTCGAAACAACGAGCGCGATTGAGATAAGAGCCCTGTCATCTTTGTCTGGCTGGCAGCTGACGAGGCGCGAGGCGGCGTTCCGGTAAAGGAGCCCATTGCGCCCACAGGCACTGAGCGCTTGAGCCATCGCGTCAGTTGCTGCCGCAATCATGGTATAGATGTCGGCGTTCGAATACCCTTTTTCCTGTAGCTTGTGCAGGATTTGATTCGATGCGCAGGACCAGTCGGTAAAGTAGCGATCTTCTAGGGAGCCCGGCTGCGAGTGCACAATCGTGCGCGAAAGCCAGCTGGTGTCCTGTGCCATTTGGGCGGTAGGCTGTCCATTTGTTAACGGCAGATCGGATAGTAACAGTTCAGCAAGTGCGCGATGGCTCAGGGTAAATGAAGTCTTGAACAGGGAGAACATGACCTCGAGCGGTGTTTGCCGTCTTGGCATGATACTCTCCCTTCCTTGACCTTATTCGCTAAATAAAGGATAAGGGTGCCACTAGCCGATTTTACTGTGCAACAAATTGCACGTCGGTGAGCGGTCGTGCTGCCTGATGCGCTTGCTCCAGAATGAGAGCTGGTTATCTTAGGGGTGCTATACGGTCTCGTTTTGATTAGGATGGCATGACTCAACCGCCCTTCGGGAAACTGTGCCCCGGAATGGATAACCAGATTGGGATGTAGTTTCCGCAGTCCCGACCCGTTGCGGAAACGGTGTCCCAGAATCGGCGAAACGGGACGCAGTTTCCCTTACAAACAGAACAAGGCGCGCTGCCTGCGGTTGATGCAGACAGCGCGCCTTTTGCGTTGAGCTCCGTTGAGGTCCGAAATCGTGGCTTGCGACCTTTAAGAGCGGGCGGCTCCGTCGACGGGGAGCACGGCGCCCGTGACGTAGGAGGACATGTCGCTCGCCAGGAAAACAAAGGCGTTGGCGACATCCTCGGGCTCGCCCATGCGACCCAGCGGAATGGTGGCGACGATGGGCTTAATAACCTCTTCGGGCAGGTTGGCGACCATATCGGTCTTGGTTACGCCAGGCGCGACGGCGTTGACGCGGATGCCCATGGGGGCGAGCTCGCGCGAGAGCGACTGGACCATACCGTTGACGGCAAACTTGGACGTGGGATAGCCAACGCCGGAGGGCTGACCGTACTTGGCGACCATCGAACTCGTGGTGGTGATGGTGCCGCCATGACCTGCCTCGGTCATGATCTTGGCGGCTGCCTGGTGGCCATTAAAGACGGCGACGACGTTGAGGTCCATAACCTTAGCGAACTCCTCGGCCGTGTAGTCCAAAAGGGGTGAGCGCTGGGAGATGCCGGCATTGTTGACGACTGTATCCAAACCGCCCATATCGGCTGCAGCCTGGGTAAAGGCCTCGGTCGCGGCCTCGAGCGAGGTGAGGTCGCAGGAGCGGCCCCAGACCTTGGCGTCGGGATAGGCGGCCGCCAACTTCTCAACGGCCGCGTCGGCAGTCTCCTGGCGTGAGCCAAAGACGGTGACGGCAGCGCCTTCCTCGATAAAACGGCAGGCGATCGCATAGCCGATACCGCGCGTGCCTCCGGTGATGATTGCTTTCTTGCCCTCGAGCAACATGGTGCTTCCTCTCATCGCGGGCGGACATACGCAGCTCAGTGTAGCGGTAGCCGGAATCGGCCGCGTTTGCATATCGGTGAACGGTAGCCCGCGTTACCGATGAGCGGCTCGCGCAAATATGCTCTGCCGTTGTGCTTACGGCAGGTGACAAAAGAGCTCCCGTCCTACATCGGACGGGAGCCCTCAAGGCGCGTATTGCTAGGCGAGCGTTGGGCTAGTTCGCCATAACGCCTTCGGTCCAGGCCTCAACGTCCTCGATGCGCAGGACGTTGGCGACCTCAGCCACGCAGTCGACGCTGGCAAGTTCGGCGGCGGCAGCCTGGACGTCCTTCTCGAGTGCGCGGTGCGTCAAGAAGATGACCGAGCAGGCATCGCTGACGCCCGACTTGCCGTCCTCGACCTGGTTGATGAGCGAGATCGAGATGTTGTGCTTGGCAAAGATGTCGACCGTCTCGGACAGGGTACCTACGCGGTCGGCGACCTTCAGGCGCACATAGTACTTGGTCTGGAGTTCGTCCATGGGCTTAAAGGCGAGGTTGTGACCGTAGGGCTCAATCTCGGGCAGCGGAGCCACGCCGCGGCTGATCTGCTCGGAGAGCGATAGGATATCGCCCACGACGGCGCTCGCGGTGGGGAAGGAGCCTGCGCCAGCGCCGTAGAACATGGTCTCGCCCACGGCGTCACCCACCACGTAGACGGCGTTCATGGCGCCGTTGACCTTGGCGAGCATATGGTCTGCCGGGATGAGCGTGGGATGCACGCGGACGTCGACGCCGGCGTCGGTGTTGCGTGCGATGCCCAGCAGCTTGATGGTGTAGCCGAGCTCGCGGGCCTGGGCGATGTCCTCGGCGCCGATGGTACGGA
>ERZ857750.4589-NODE-4589-length-10148-cov-5.452492_pt1 | contig 10148 bp, 9 predicted proteins | sample MGYA00519915_ERZ857750 | MGnify/ENA primary metagenome ERZ857750 (study PRJEB31778, sample SAMEA3449358) | human gut metagenome | biome: human gut; feature: human-associated habitat; material: faeces | place: United Kingdom | collected 2010/2012 ... | reverse complement strand
TTTATTGAATTAACATAAAATAAGGAACTTTACTTCAAATTAATGAAACCATTTTATAATTGGAAAATAATTGAATATTTTGTATAATAGAATTAAGGTCGAAAATGTTATAAATTGAGTAGTAAATATCATTTAACTATAATAAATCGAAATTGCAAGAGTATTTTAATTTAATGAATAATAATAATAATCAAATAGGGGGGAATTGGTATGAAAAAGATTGCTATGATATTACTTTCTTTTATAACTACTACTTTATTAGTAGCTGGATGTAGTAGTCGCAAAGATATTCAAGATTTCAGTATAGAAGAAATAGCCCTAGAAGAGGCTAAAAAAATCACATCTAAACAAGGATATACTTTAAAATCAGAAACTTTAACTGAATCAGATATAATGATAGGGGATTCTAAAGTTTTTAAATTTATAAAAGAGGCAAGTGTAGACGGGGGTTACTCTAAAGATGATTTTAATTCTATAACAGAAGATAGAAAAATTGTAGGGTATGAATTAGAAGAAAAATCAAAAATAGATGAACCAATTATGCTTTGTATTGTAATAGATAAAGGCAAAGTGATTGGTGCTTATTTAGATTACTCAGGGTATATGCCAGGGATTACATCTATAGATTTTAAAGATGACTTTAAATAATTTTAATATATTACGAACAATTTATAGTAAGTTATAGAAGCAACCACATCTTAGAATTCAATGTATTGAAAAGTCTAAGATGTGGTTCTTTTTATGCAATATTTATCACGAAGAGGGCTAACATAGCCTAATTAAAAAAATTAAGATTTCATAAAAGTTTCTTTATATACAAAAATTATATTTTACAATAAAAGAAGGTTGTTTTAACAACCTTCTTTTATATTATATTTATTTCATTGACTGTACAAATACATAATATTGTTGTATTGAAGATAGTAACAAACCTTGGCTAATATATCCCTTATTTTCATTTGCACTTTTTGATGAAATTAAAATATTATTTTGCGATTCATCTATGTAAGAAATTAAATTATTTTTAAATTTATCCATTTTAGAGTAATTTATTTTTTCTGTATTTTTCTTCAAATTTTCTAAAATAGTCTTTCTACTTGTTAGAATCTCATTATAACTTTGCAAATCACTTTTTGAGCTATCCCAATATTGACTTTCCTTTTGATAATTCTCAATTAAATCATTTAATCCATCAGCTATATCTTTCATGTAAGAATAGCTAGATGTGTATTGTAAAGATAACATAGGTATTTCTATTTTAGTTAAAAAAGCATCAGAAAAATAATTTCTAGTTTTATCCAGGTTTGTTCTTACTTTTGTTTCATCAAAGGATGAGTAAGCTTGAATTTTTTCTGAATTATCAATACTCATACTTGATGAAGGAATTTTATTTTCATTCATAACTTCTTCTATCTTTTTAAGTTCACTTTCATTTTCTAAGGATGCAACTTGTATAGTATAGATAACCATTTCATTTACACTTACAACTTTAGTACTTTCCTCTTCATCTTTTTTATCTTTATTATCATTTTCTATTTCTTTTAGCTGTGATTCAATATTAGATGAAGTAATTACATTACTTTTATCAAATATATTTTTTAATCCGCCCCATATAGATGCCTTTCTTATGGAACTTACCATATTAATATTTCCTAACTTGTCCATAAAATTTTTATCTTTAAGATTTATATATGTGTAAGTTCCTATTATTGCTAAACATAATACAACTGTAACTACTCTCGTTCCATTAAATTTTTTTCTCTTATTGAAATTTCTGTAAAATTTTCTTTTGCTCATAAGTTGTCCCCCTCCTAAATAGTTTTTAATAATATATATTTAAGATATGTACAATTTATGAATCAAATTATTTATAAAAAAAATGAAATCAGATAACATATCTAATTTCATTTTTATCATTTTATTGTTTATCATTTAACAATATTTTCATATTATTCTATTTTAGAAAGCTTATTTTTTCTTTGGTAAAATTTCTATCCAGTAATTATCCGGATCAGCTATAAAGTATATACCCATAGCTTTATTTTCAAAGCATATGCATCCCATCTCTTTATGTAATTCATAAGCTTTATCAAAATCTTCAACTTCTAGAGCTAAGTGGAATTCATTATCTCCTAAGTTATAAGGTCTATCCCAATCTCTTAACCAAGTTAATTCTAATTGATGAGTAGTTTTTCCATCTCCCAAATATACTAAAGTAAAGCTTCCATCTTCTGCTTCCATACGTCTAACTTCTTCCAGTCCTAATGCTTTTTTATAGAATTCTAAACTTTTTTCTAAATTAAGTACATTAAAATTATTATGGCAAAATGTAAATTTCATATATTTTCCTCCTACTATGTCTAATATTTATTATGTTTTATAATTAAATTATTGTACATCTCCATATCATTTTATTATTATATTCTTATTTTTGCAATAATTGGATAATGATCAGACATTTTTTTTATTATAACTCTATAATCTATCGGCTTTATATTAGGCGATGTAAAAATATAGTCTATTCTTTCTATACCCAAAGAATATGTTAAAGTATTAGATTTATCTAGCTCTTTAGCAATATCTATACTTTTATTATTTAATGTTATATTTTCACTATTAAAATCTCCTGCTATAATATAAGTTTCATTTCCTAACCCATCTATAAATTCTTGCAATTCTTTTAGTTGTATTTTTTGTTCCTTTTTATCTGTTCCTAAATGAACATTAATTATATTTACTCTTTTACCTCTAACATCAATTACCGTATGTAGTAATCCTCTTTGTTCTCTAGAACTACTTAAATAAATATGATTTTGTCTTATTATTTTATATTTTGAATATGTAACTAATCCATAATTTGAATTAAGATTTACTACATTTGCGCCAAAATGAGAATTCATTCCCAACTCTTCCTTCAAACTACTAACTTGAAACCCTACCTTTGATGATTCATTTACTTCCTGTAAACAAATGATGTCTGCATCACAATTTTTCAAAAATTCAATAATGTCAAAAAGTGTTGGAAACATATCTTTGTCAACACCACTATGTATGTTATAGCTTACTATTTTAATATCATCTCCAAAATTTTCTTCATTTATATTAGTATTACATATTAATATTGTTGAAATTATAATTAATAACAGTAGAAATATTTTTTTCAAGTTAATTTTTCATCAACTCCTTTGACACTCCTTATTATATGTTATTATAAAAAATTCGCTTCGCTTAAGCCACTGCGTGGGCGCTACCCTTGATGTCGCCAACGACTTCGTTCGTTGCTCCATTAAGCAGTTGGAATTTATATTTTTATCAACAAAACAGATAAAATATAAATTCCTTACAATTAAAAAATTAAAGACGCTAAGAGCGCCTTTAACTTAATTATTTTTTTTAGCAACTTTCTCTTTAATAATATAGTTAATAACCTTTTTTCTTATATCCTCTGCACTATCTTCTTCCTTCACATTTATGTTAAGAAGTTTTGCTATAGACTTCATATCTTCTCTAGTCTTTGACTTATAACTTTCAATTAAGTCTTTTTTAATTATTTCAGGCTCTAATACATACTCTTGGTCACTGCTACTTCTTTTATAAAAAACATATTTTTTAGAGTATTTACTTCTATTTGCATAAATATGCTTTGATACTTTTTTTAATATTTGGCTATATGAATTTTTTGGACTTACATTTAAACCTAAATACTTTGCAAATTTTATTAATTCTCTCTTTGTTTTAAATAATTCTTGATTTCTAATCATTTTCCCTATGGAAACCATATTTTCTTGATATGATCCATTTTTTAATACTTTTAAATAAGTTCTATTAACTTTTGAATCATCGCTTATTTTTTTTATATAATTATTTATAACCTTATCTATATTTCCCTCAAAGTATTTTTGTGCACCTTTTTGAGATAGAAGATTACCTAATTCTTTGTGGGCCATATCAAGTATCATATCTTTCAAATCATCTTTATAATATCTAGATTCCATGATACCTCCCCCTTGCTATTAACTTTTTCATCTTTAATTATTATATTCAGGTGAATTTAAATTGGTGAATTTGCTAAATATTTTCTATTTATGATTTACTTTATTATATGATTTTTATTGAAAATTATTAAATTCTTTTACATTAATGTATAAATTAATTTTATTTGGAAAAAATATTAACATAAAATCAAACATACTCAATCTCCCCCATTTAGACTTCTATTTTCCCCATAAAATAGAAGTCTTTTTTATAAATAAAAAACTCACTTCATTTAAAAAAGGTATTTTATATAGATAATTAACTTAAACTATATAAAATACCTTTATTTATCTGCTTATATTTAAATTATTCAACACCTGTTAATTGGAAACCTAAATCTTCAATTAATTCTTGAACTTTTTTTACGTCTACACTATCATCCATATCAACTAGTGCATATTTTCCATCTAAATTAACTTCTAAAACGTCTACTCCACTTATATCTTCTGTAAGTACATCTTTTAAATTTCCAACACAATGACTACATTTCATTCCTTCAATAGATAGTTTTCTTTTCATATGATTTCCCTCCTCTAACTATTTGTTCATTTGTAAATTTGAAATTCCCTTATATATATCAAAATCATTTGGATGAATAATACCTTCAAGTCTTTTATTAGATACAACAAAATTATCTAATATTCCCAAAGATATAAATAACCCTTGTTCAACTGTATATTTTTGAATTTGGCTATATATTTTTTTTGTTTCATACTCCGAAGTAGAATTTCCTAAAGATGTAATATAAGTTGACAGCTTTTCATCTTTTATATGGCATGCTTTTAATATATCTCTAGCATCTGGTATACTTGGTAAAGAGTAGCCTACTATGGCTAAATCATAATCTTTAGAATTAAGAGCTTTATCTAAATCTTTATTATTTAGTTCATTTATCACAGTCTTAATTCCTATACGATCTAAGTCCTCTCTAATTGTTTGTGCAACTTTTATTCTTTCACTATTATTTTCAGAAACCACTATTTTTAATTCTATTTTATTTAAAATTTCTTTTATTTCTTTTTTTGTAAAGTCTGAAGTAGTTTTGCTACTTGTAGAATTATCTTCAACTATCCCCTGCAACTCTTCAGAGTTAGCCTTGTTTTCCTCAGCTTGTTTTTTATCTTCCATTGATTGATTAACTGATTTTAATCCTGATAATAAATATTTTAAAGATTCATCTTTATCATAAGCTATCTCTTTTATATTACTATTATAGTACTTACTACTTGTATTAAGAGGAAAATTAGATAAATTAACATTTCCAACATATGCCTCTTTTAAAAGTTTTTCTCTATCTATAGCAGATATTATAGCTTTTCTAAAGTTCACATCATCTAAGTATTCATTGTCATAATTAAACATAACCATTTCATAATTTCTACCTTCATACTTAGTTATATTAAATTCTTTTTTACCTTCAAATTTACTTAAATCTGCCAATGTTATATTTGCAATATCACTATCTAAGGCAAGTACCATTTCTGTTTGAGATTCCTTGTCTGGTACCATTTTTACATAAATTTCTTTTCTATTTTCAGATAAATCACCAAAGTAATCTTCATTTCTCTCTAATATTATGTATTGTCTATCTTCATATTTTTTAATTTTGTAAGGTCCATTTCCTACAAAGTTGTTTTTGTATTCCTTCATTTCAGATGTACTTAAACCACTCATATTCTTTTTAGACACTATAGGAAATGTCAATTTATTTAATATAAAAGGATCATTTTCTTTTAATTTAATCGTAAAGCTTTTGCTATCTAATATATTTATAGATTGTATATTTTCAACTAAACTTACATAAGGACTATCACTAGTTTTCTTTATTAAATCTATAGTATAACTTATATCACTAGATGTAATATTATTATTATCATGCCATTTAGCATTTGAATTTAATGTTATTTTTATACTTTTGCCATCTGATGAAACTGAATATTTTTCAACTAATCTAGGCTCCACATTATAATCTTTATCAATTTCAAATAAACCATCATATATTAAATTCATAATATATACCACTGATTTATCTTTATTTAATATTGGATTAATTGTTTCCGGAAACAACATAGTTAAATGAATATAATCAGACTTTTGAATATTATATTCACTTATTATATTGTCTTTATTATTTGTATTTTTTTTATTTTCTTGGCTACATCCCACACTTCCTAGGACTACTGTCAAAACAATGGCTAGAAGTTTTATTAATTTTTTCTTCATTATTTTCTTCCTTCCTTGCTGTATAACTTATTATATTGCTCATAATTTTTCTTAACTTTATCTAAATAGTTATCAGTTTCCGAAAAAGGTATTATATGAAGATTTTCTCCATCCTTACTGTACTCTTCATCAGACAACCATTTTTTCACATTGCCAGATCCTCCATTATAAGCAGCTATTACAAGATCTGTTTTTCCAAATTCTTTATATAAAGTATTTAAATACCAACACCCTATTTTTATATTCGTTTCTGGATCATAAATGTCTATATCATTGTTTAATTCCAATTGTTCTATGGCCCAATCCCTTGTCATATCTGAAATTTGCATCAGACCCTTTGCGCCTCTTCTAGATATAGCTTTTTCATTAAATTTACTTTCTGCTTTTATAATACTATATACTAGATTTTCATCTAAATTATATTCATCTGCATATTTCTCCACATATATAGAGTATTTTCTAGGGTAAAGTAATGTCATTATTTTATTAGTTTCAAAAAAAATAACTCCTCCTAAGATTATAATAACAGATAAAATTAAAATACTTTTCTTATTCACAACACTTCTCCTTTATATAATCCATAAACGCAAAAGCTTTTTTTCTTAACTCCTCTATCGTACCTGAATTGTCTATTATATAATCTGCATATTTTACTTTTTCTTCTTGACTCATTTGAGATTTTATTCTACTTAAAGCTTCTTCTTTTGAACAATTATCTCTTTGTTTTATTCGCTCTATCTGTATATCTTCATTACAAATTACTACTAGTAATTTATCAATAAAATTTAAATAATCTGATTCTACAAGTAATGCTGCATCTAAAATTACCATTTCTTTATTTTGATTTTTATACTCATCTATTTTGTCACTAACTCTTTGTCTTATTAGAGGATGAGTCATTTTATTAAGTTGAATTAGTTTTTCATCATCATTAAAAACAATTCTACCTAAAGCTTTTCTATTTAGAGAACCATCATTATTTTTTATGTTACTTCCAAATACTTTATAAATTTCACTTAATAATTTTTCATCATTATAAATTTCTCTTGCAATAATATCTGCATCTATAATTTTTATATTTTGTTGGGCAAATATTTGTGACAAACTACTTTTGCCGCAACCTATATTACCCGTTAACCCTATAACAAGCATATTAACACCTACTTTGTTTCAAACCATGAATCTCCCACATTTAAATCCACATCTAAATGTACTTGTAAGTTAACTGCTGATTCCATTTCTTCTTTTACTATACTACAAACTTTATCTATTTCTTCTTCTAGCGCTTCAACTATAAGCTCATCGTGTACTTGTAATATTAATCTTGATTTAAGATTTTCATCTTTTAATCTAGTAAATACATTTACCATGGCTATTTTTATAATATCAGCTGCACTTCCTTGAATTGGAGCATTCATAGCAAATCTTTTTCCTTGATTTCTAACCATGAAATTACTTGAATTTATTTCTGGTATATATCTTCTTCTATTAAAAATAGTTAATGCATATCCTTTATCTGTTGCATTTTTTATGGCTTCATCCATAAATACTTTTATTTTATCGTAATTTGCAAAATAACTTTCTATGTAAGCTTTTGCTTTTGGTACAGGTATATTTAAATCTTGAGCTAAGCCAAAATCAGTTTTACCATATACTATACCAAAGTTTATTGCTTTTGCTTCACTTCTTTGTAAAGAAGTAACATCATTTATATCTACACCAAATATTTGTGATGCAGTTTTTGAGTGAATATCCATGTTGTGTTGGAATGCATCTATCATATGTTCATCATCACTCATATGAGCTAATACCCTAAGTTCTACTTGAGAGTAATCTGCATCAACTAATTTACAATTATCTTTTGCAATAAATACTTTTCTTATTTCTCTACCCATTTCTGTTTTAACAGGTATGTTTTGTAAGTTTGGTTCAGTAGAAGATATTCTTCCCGTAGTAGTTATTGTTTGGTTAAATGAAGAATGTATTCTTCCACTTATAGGATTTATTATATTACTTAATCCTTCCACATAAGTTGAATTTAACTTAACTATTTGTCTATATTCTGTAATTTTATCAATTATTTCATGCTTATCTCTAAGTTTTTCTAATACATCTGCATTAGTTGAATATCCAGTTTTAGTTTTCTTAATTACTGGTAATTCTAATTTCTCGAATAATATAACACCTAATTGTTTTGGTGAATTTATATTGAATTTTTCTCCAGCCATTGTAAATATTTCTTCTTCTAAGTTTGATATTATTTCTTTAAACTTATTACCAATCTCTTCCAATTGATTTTTATCAACTGCCATACCTTCATATTCCATAGAACCTAAAACTTCAACTAATGGCATTTCCACATCATAGAATAAATATTCCATATCCATTTCTTTAAATGCTTTTTCCATTATTGGATATACATTATAAACTATATTTAATATTTCCCCAAAATATATAGAAAGCTCCTCTAGTTCTAAATCACTAAATTTCTTAGCTTTTGCTCCTTTTCCTAGGAGTTCTTCTTTAGATTTTATTTTTTTAGTTAAATATTTCATAGCTATATCACTACATTCATAAGATGTAGATGATTTTGAATCAATTAAGTATTCACCTATGGCAATATCAAAGAACATATTATTTAATTGTATGTCATATGGTTTTAAAGCTAAATAGTCGTCTTTTAAATTGTAGCCTATTTTCTTTATTTCTTCATTGGAAATAATATCTTTTATTAATTCCAATTCTTCATCATTTATATAATAAATATTTTTGCCATCTGCACTTACAAAAACATATATTAAATTTTTTTCTAATATATTTCCTACTTTGCTTACTGTTTTTATAAATAATTTATTAGTTTTTTCTATTTCATTTTTAAAAGCGCTTATATCTTCTAAATGATTTATATTAAGTTCTATTTTTTCTTCTACAATAGATTCTTCATTTCCTCCATCCATTGCTAAAACTTGTTTTATTAATGTATTAAATCCAAATTTTTTAAATTCTTCAATTACTGCATTTTTATCATAATCCCCATATGATAACTCGTCTAAACTTATTTCAATTGGAACATCTGTTATAATTGTAGCAAGTTTTTTACTAAATACAGCTTGGTCTTTATTTTCTTCTATTTTTTTCTTAACGCTTCCTTTTAATTGATTTGTATTTTCTATTAAGTTTTCTATAGAAGAAAATTCTTTTATTAATTTTATACCAGTTTTTTCACCTATTCCTGGAACTCCAGGTATGTTATCTGATTTATCTCCCATTAATCCTTTTAAGTCGATAAATTGAGTTGGAGTCATTTCATATCTTTCTACAACTGAATCATAGTTGTATTCTTCAACTTCTCCAACACCTTTTTTAGTGATTAATGTAGTGGTTTTATTTGATGCAAGTTGTATAGCATCTTTATCTCCTGTAACTATGTAAACTTTGAAATCATCATTTTCTGCTTTTTTAGCTACAGTACCTATTAAATCATCTGCCTCAAATCCTGCCATTTCCATTCTATGTATATTAAATGTATCTAATAATTCTTTCAATGGTTGTAACTGCTGACCCAGTTCATTAGGCATTTTTTTTCTTCCTGCTTTATATTCTGAAAATTCTTTATGTCTAAATGTTGGTGCTTTCATATCAAAGGCAACACTTATATGAGTTGGTTTGTAGTCATCGATTATTTTAAATAACATTCTAGTAAAACCATATACAGCGTTAGTATGTAATCCTTCGCTATTAGTCATATCTGGTAATGCATAAAATGCTCTATTTATTATCGAGTTTCCATCTATAATTATTAATCTTTTGTCCAAGTTTATCACTCCTATATTTTTCAATATTATATATTTATATATCTTATTATGTACCCATATATTATTATTTAATAA
>ERZ857750.4587-NODE-4587-length-10149-cov-20.588468_pt1 | contig 10149 bp, 8 predicted proteins | sample MGYA00519915_ERZ857750 | MGnify/ENA primary metagenome ERZ857750 (study PRJEB31778, sample SAMEA3449358) | human gut metagenome | biome: human gut; feature: human-associated habitat; material: faeces | place: United Kingdom | collected 2010/2012 ... | reverse complement strand
CTGTTGAAGCTCCTGCAACTGAAGCTCCTAAGGCTGAAGAACCAAAAGCTGAATCAGCTGAATAATTTTACAGTTATTCTTATAGATATAAAAAAGGCTACCCTCACAGGTAGCCTTTTTTTGTTTGTCTGCCGTTTACTAATACTAAGATACATTAAAATATATCTTAATAGAACTTTTCATAGAGAGAATCTGTTATATTTGCAGGTGAATATGGCAAAATTTGTAAAGGTAATATTGTTTCTGTTGCTGACTGTTGCTTTTCATAGCATAGCTGGCAATGTTTCTACTGCGAAAGTGGTGGATGAACAGGAGCGTGCTATTACATATGCAATGAGACAGCACGGGGAAATCAGCGCACCGGATCTTCCTGGTAAGCCAGTGGCTGAATTGAACAACTTGCAAAGCCATCAGATATCTGTAACACGTATTCAACGTGTGCAACTTGGAGAATATTTCTTTTCTTTAAAAAATGCGCTACAATGTTGTGCTGATCGTGATAACTCACTTTCACAACACTGGGGGCGGATTTATGGTACAACAACTTCCTATTATTGCCAGCCATCAAGTGAATACTATGTATATACTTTGAGGCGCATAATTATTTAGTAGTATATTTATTGGTATTGTTTATTTTGTGGTTACTGGTATCTTCTGTAATACCGGTGGCTATATCCTTTTTATCTTTATATTTTTACTAATAATTTAAACTTTAAATATTATGGCAACTACTCAAACGATTGATGCTACTATCTTCGCATCTTCACACCCCGATATCGTAAAACGTACAAGTGTTTCAGGAGTTTTAATTTCTTCTGTTATGCTATTGGTCGGTATTTTAGCTTTTGTTTCCACTTTCGAATTGGATGATAAGTCTTCTACGGTTAGTATGGCTTTGATGGTTCTGGGAACAGGTTTATTCCTTATGGGGATTTTCCGTCTCTTCTGGAAATCAAAAGAAGTTATTTATTTGCCAACGAAAAGTGTGGCTAAAGAGCATAGTATATTCTTTGATTTGAAACACATGGATGATTTGAGGAATCTTGTGAATTCGGGTTCATTCTCTGCAGGTTCGCATATAAAGAGTGAGGCTAGTGGTAATATACGTATGGATGTGATACTTTCTGCTGATAAAAAGTTTGCAGCTGTACAGTTATTCCAGTTTATACCTTATACATATCAGCCAATAACGTCAGTGCAGTATTTCACTGATGAACAAGCTTCAGCGGTAATAGCATTTCTGGCAAAAAGTAAAATGCAGTAAAAGTATCTCTACAAAACCTGTTTAACTTAGTTTTTTCCGACATTAAAACAGGTAGCTTGAAATTTTATATTCAGTTTGCTGCTACTAAATAAAGCAGGTTTTGGATGTTACTACAATAGAAAACTTTGATTTTTATACAAGGAATGGGGATTAGTCGTTAATGACGGCGATCCCCATTTTCTTCATTAAGAAGCAGGCATTCATATTTTGCGCAACTCCGTTTCTCATTTGGTAAGAGAAGGTGAGTTCGTTGTTCGTAATGTCAGCTTCGAAACAGTAATTCCGGATATTTTGTGGGAAGGAGTCCACTAAAGTTCCTAGCAACAAGTCATGAGTGGCGATGATGCCATTGGTATTCATGTGCATGAATTGTTTGATGAGGGCGAAAGAACCTTTCTGTTTATCCATAGAGTTTGTACCTTTCAATATTTCATCAAGGATGATGAAAAGTTCTTCTCCTGCTTCAAGCTTATCTATGATTAATTTAAGTCGCTTGAGTTCGGCAAAAAAATAAGATTCGTTGTCGGCTAAGGAGTCACTGGTCCGAAGGCTGGTGACGAGGCGAGCCGGATATATTTTCATCCGCTTTGCCCAAACGGGAGCCCCTATACATGCTAGTAGATAGTTCACTCCTACAGTACGTAAATACGTGCTTTTTCCTGCCATATTGGCTCCTGTGATAATAATAAAGAAAGGACGTTTTTCAATATCTATTCCGTTGCGTACACATTTGTTGCGATCCATTAAAGGATGGCCCAAAGCTTCAGCCTGCAGATGGAAAGATTGGGCAGCAATGGTAGGATAGATATAATCCGGATGATTATATGCGAATGTTGCCAAAGAACAATAAGCATCAATTTCTCCGATGGTTTCTATCCAGCGGGGAAGATTGGATGCGTGGATTTCTTTCCACTTCTCGATTCGCATCACTTGGCGCAGCTCCCAGAATATCAGTCCATTGAGTATCGTGCTTATTAGCAGATTGCTTCGTTGATCGAGCGCATTCATCAGTTTTGAAAGCTGGCGTACTGCTTGAGAAGCGGTTTGATTCTGACTTGTAAGTTCCGTTTTTAACTTTTGCAGTATATGACTTTGCATTTCTTTCTGTTCAGTGAGAAGAATCTGGTCAGCGTATGTCGAAAGAATTTGTAGCTTTTCTCCGTAGGTCGTTTGCAATTTAGTGATTCCTTTAGAAAAAATAGTGCTGAATAATACAAAACCAACAAACACTCCTCCTGCAATACTGGCCGAGATAATACCTAAAATGGCTAGACCTATACATAAGAAATTAATGATCGTTACCGCTGTCGGGAGGATGCGTAGAAGCGTACGCTTTCGATAATAACTTGGACTGTTTGCCCATTCTTTGATTTCGGTGGTATCGGCAGGTTTTCCTTTATAGAGTAAGCCGAGTAAGCGGATTTGTTGGCGATATTCTAAGTCTATGGACAATTCATGGATAGCTTCCTGGCGATGTTCAATAGCTTCTTTATTTTCCAGATGTGCATTGAACCAGTTTGCAAGATGCTGTTTGCCAATAGGCGTTGCAGTGCGGTTGATGTATTGAAAAAGAGAGTGTTCGCCAAATACGTCTAAATCAAGAGTGTAGAGATGAGACGGATTAACAAATTCTTTTCCATCATCAAAATCAGAAAAGTCATATTGCATGGCGCGTAGCTCCTGCTCATTGATTTCTATTTTCTTTTTCAGAAAGTCTTTTCGGTAGAACCAAAAATTATGGCGTTTTACCAGCCAGATGAATAAGATAAAAGGCAGAATAGAGAAAGTGGAGAGACATAGCCACCCATCAGACCAAAAGATAATGGCATTTGCTACAGCTCCTACGAATAAGATTAGGCGGAGAAGACTGATATAATAGATACGTTTCCGTGCATTCTGTAACTCCAGTTCTGTCTTCTGAATGATTTGCTGATATGTAGTAATGATCTGTTCTTGTTTTTCCATGACAAATTTAATTCTTTTCCACAAAGGTAATATAATTCATGACGGTCGGGATAAGAGCTTGTTTTTGTCGAGAGCAGATTTACTGTTTATTAACGGAAGATAGAAAGGAATAACAAGCTCATATTATGACTTGCTTGGATAATGCCTTTGCTAACTGTAAGGAATGGGGTATATAAGTTCAGTTTCCGTTTAATGAAAGTAGGAGGCATTTCCTGATAGTGTTTTTTTCAATATTTCTTTTCTCATTCTTGCATTTATCCGCTAAAATTTATAACTTTCCACTCGAAAAGGCGTTAGACAGGAAAGGAGGATGCTTATGAAGAAAGGATGTATCTTATGTTTGCTGATAAGCGTGATTAGCCTTCCGTTAATTGCGCAGAATATTATTTATTCCAACCTGAAAGAGTTGCTGGCTCAACATGGTGATACCACAGCTGTGTTGCGTGTAGAAAAACGTTCCAGAAATCAGATTGTATTGACAGGAGGGGCTGATTACCGGATAACCGCTGGTGATGACGAGTCGATGTGTCGACGCTTGAAGAAGCGTTGTTTTGCCGTGCGTGACGAAAAAGGAGATTTATATTTGAATTGTCGTAAGTTGCGCTATAAAAAGTTACGCTTTGGAGCATGGTATGCCCCTGCCGTTCAATTGGGTAAAAATATCTATTTTTGTGCCATGCCTCTAGGCTCGGTTATCGGAGGAAACTTTGTAGAAGAGGATGACGTAAAACTGGGAGGGAATATTGGCGATGCTCTTGCCGCTTCAAGCTTGGTTACGAAACGTGTCTGTTATGAGCTAAATGGTGAAACTGGAAAAGTCGATTTTCTGGGAAAAGATAAAATGCTTCAATTATTGAAGAATTATCCGGAACTGAAACAGGCATATTTGAAAGATGATAGCCAGGAGGCGAAGCATACCTTTAAATATTTGTTGGAGTTGCGGAATAAACAAAAAAAGTAATATTGTCGATCTCTGTTGGTATAGCAGAGAAAGAGTATGTTCATAATACAATCATGGTCATAGTGATATGATTAGGGTGCGGATTATGCAAATAACACAGAACTTATAGCTCTGATTTAATGGAAAGGTCCGCTATCCATTTTAATAAAAGCCTTATTAATCCGTTTGGATAAAAGACCTGCATTTGTATCTGTGTAAAAGCATAAGAGACTCCTGACATTGCCTGTATCTTATCGTTCTATTAAACAGTAAATGTAATAATGCCTTTCTGATAATAAATCTGTTATTTCTCTTGTCTTTTATCTTCTTTTTTTCTATATTGCGAAGAGTTATAAGACTGTATTGCTTACAGTTTGTAATCCTTAATTCTGTTTATTATGAGAATAACTCTTGGCAACACACTACCTCCTTATCCGGATTTTGTAGAAGGTATCCGGAGAGCTCCCGACCGTGGTTATACACTTACCCCGGCGCAGACCATCACAGCATTAAAAAACGCTTTGCGTTATATTCCCTCCGAGTGGCACGAACAACTGGCTCCTGAATTTATGGAAGAACTACGCACTCGCGGGCGGATTTACGGATACCGTTTTCGTCCTGCTGGAGACTTGAGAGCAAAGTCGATTGATGAATATCAGGGGCAATGTATTGAAGGCAAAGCCTTTCAGGTAATGATTGATAATAACCTTTGCTTCGATATAGCCTTATATCCCTACGAACTTGTTACTTACGGTGAAACCGGACAAGTTTGCCAAAATTGGATGCAATATCGACTGATTAAGCAATATCTGGAAGAACTTACCCAAGAACAGACACTGGTTATTGAATCCGGACATCCATTAGGGCTTTTCTGCTCCCGTCCCGATGCTCCCCGCGTTATAATTACCAATTCGATGATGATCGGGCAATTCGACAATCAACATGATTGGCATATTGCTGCCCAGATGGGAGTTGCCAATTACGGACAAATGACAGCCGGCGGCTGGATGTATATCGGTCCTCAAGGCATTGTGCATGGCACTTTCAATACCCTCCTGAATGCCGGACGATTGAAACTCGGTATTCCACAAGACCAAGATTTGCGGGGACACTTATTTATTTCTTCCGGTTTGGGAGGAATGAGTGGTGCACAGCCTAAAGCAGCCGAAATAGCAGGAGCAGTCTCCATCATAGCCGAAGTAGATCGTTCACGCATTGAAACACGCTACCGCCAGGGATGGGTGGGGCATGTGACTGCAGATATCATAGAAGCATACCGGATGGCAGCTGAAGCAATGAGACGCCGTGAACCTTGTTCCATTGCCTATCATGGAAATATAGTAGACCTGCTCGAATATGCCGAGCGCGAAAAGATTTTGATCGAACTATTATCCGATCAAACCTCCTGTCACGCCGTTTACGAAGGCGGATACTGCCCAGCCGGACTGACTTTCGAGGAACGCACACGCCTTCTTCACGAATCGCCGGAGCAATTCCGTCACTTGGTAGACATATCTCTGCGCCGTCATTTCGAAGTCATCAAGAAATTGGTAGCCCGTGGAACTTATTTCTTTGATTATGGAAATTCTTTTATGAAAGCCATATACGATGCCGGAGTAAAAGAAATCTCCTATAATGGTGTTGATGAAAAAGACGGATTTATCTGGCCAAGTTATGTCGAGGATATTATGGGACCCCAACTCTTTGACTACGGCTACGGTCCGTTCAGATGGGTTTGCTTGAGTGGCAAACACGAAGATCTGATAAAAACAGACCATGCGGCTATGGAATGTATCGACGTCAACCGGCGCGGACAGGATCTTGACAACTACAACTGGATACGGGATGCAGAAAAGAATCAGCTCGTGGTGGGTACACAGGCACGTATTCTGTATCAGGATGCAGTTGGGAGAATGAACATAGCCCTCCGTTTCAATGAGATGGTTCGCCGGGGTGAAGTAGGCCCTATTATGCTAGGGCGAGACCATCACGATGTAAGCGGTACGGATTCTCCTTTCCGGGAGACATCGAATATCAAAGACGGAAGTAATGTGATGGCAGATATGGCCGTGCAATGCTTTGCTGGAAATTGTGCCCGTGGAATGAGTCTGGTAGCCTTACACAATGGAGGTGGTGTCGGCATTGGTAAAGCAATCAATGGCGGTTTTGGTATGGTATGCGACGGTAGCGAACGGGTAGATGAAATACTTCGTTCGGCAATGCTTTGGGACGTAATGGGAGGAGTAGCCCGCCGTTCGTGGGCGCGTAATCCGCATGCGATGGAAACGAGTGAGGCATTTAATGAGTCCCATGCTGGAGATTATCAGATAACAATGCCGTATGTGGCGGACGAAGAATTAATAAAGAAGATGGTTACATCTATTGTGGGAAAGTAGTCTCACAATATGAGAGAAAATATTCCCATAATATGAGGGAATAAATTCGCACAATATATGGAACAGTTTAAACATGCGGTTATTTTGAATAAACCATGTGGCTATTTGATGTAAAACATATAGTTATTCAGTAAAGTATAACCTCTATAATAATAGATATTTGGTATGAGTTGGAATAAGATTATTGAATGCGTCCCCAATTTTAGCGAGGGACGTGATTTGGAGAAAATAGATCAGATAGTAGCCCCTTTCCGTGCTAAGACCGGAGTAAAACTGCTTGATTATAGTAATGATGAAGACCATAACCGTCTGGTCGTCACACTTGTGGGAGAACCGGAAGCACTGTATGAAGCAATAGTTGAAGCCGTCGGTGTAGCTGTCTGTTTGATCGACCTGAATCAGCACACCGGGCAACATCCTCGTATGGGAGCGGTAGATGTGATCCCTTTCATCCCGATTAAGAATACCAGTATGGAAGAAGCCATCGAACTCTCTAAAAAAGTAGCAGCGAAAGTTGCGGAGCTATATAATCTTCCCGTCTTCCTGTATGAAAAGTCCGCTACTGCGCCACATCGGGAAAATCTCGCCTCCGTTCGTAAAGGCGAATTTGAAGGAATGGCTGAAAAGATCAAACTACCCGAATGGCAACCAGACTTCGGACCTGCAGAACGACATCCGACCGCAGGTGCCGTAGCAATCGGAGCCCGGATGCCACTCGTAGCCTATAATATCAATTTAAGTACAGATAATCTGGAGATAGCCACTAAGATAGCGAGAAATATCCGTCATATCAATGGAGGACTTCGTTATGTAAAAGCAATGGGGGTGGAACTGAAAGAGCGAAACATTACCCAAGTATCCATTAACATGACCGACTATACCCGTACCGCACTCTACCGTGCCTTCGAATTAGTACGTATCGAAGCCCGTCGTTACGGCGTTACGATTGTAGGTAGCGAAATAATCGGTCTTGTACCGATGGAAGCTCTGATTGATACCGCTTCCTACTATCTCGGACTCGAAAACTTTACCATGCAGCAAGTTCTCGAAGCTCGTATCATGGAATAGTCAATAAGAAAATAGAATGAATCACAATTGCTTTATGGCAAACATCATTCTAAAAAACGTGCTATTCATATCTCCATTTATTATATGAACTAATTATGATGAACTATTTATGAGTGAAAACCTAATCATATTTAACGCCCGTATCGTAACCCCCATCGGCTTTTCCGCCCGTAAAGGAGAGGAAATGTCTCAACTGCAAATCATAGAAAACGGAACCGTGGAAGTGACCAAAGGAATCATTACTTACGTTGGTGAAAACCGTGGTGAAGACCGGGATGGTTACTACCAGCACTATTGGCATTATAACGCTCGCGGACATTGCCTTTTACCCGGTTTCGTCGACTCCCATACCCATTTTGTATTTGGCGGAGAACGTTCCGAAGAATTATCCTGGCGTCTGAAAGGCGAAAGCTATATGTCAATCATGGAGCGGGGAGGGGGAATTGTAAGTACCGTCAAAGCCACCCGGCAAATGAACTACCTTAAACTTCGTTCAGCCGCCGAAAGCTTCCTGAAGAAGATGAGCACCATGGGAGTAACCACCGTAGAAGGTAAAAGTGGCTACGGCCTGGATCGGGACACAGAATTACTACAACTAAAAGTAATGCGCAGCCTGAATAACGCCGAGCATAAACGCCTCGATATAGTCTCCACTTTCCTCGGCGCCCACGCCCTTCCCGAAGAATATGCAGGGAGAAGCGACGAATACATCGATTTCCTGATTCGTGAAATGCTTCCCCTTATCCATTCCGGTAAGTGGGCAGAATGTTGTGATGTCTTTTGCGAACAAGGCGTTTTCTCTATCGAACAATCCCGTCGCCTGCTTCAGGCAGCCAAAGAGCACGGTTTCCTGTTGAAACTCCATGCCGACGAAATCGTCTCTCTCGGCGGTGCCGAACTGGCAGCCGAACTCGGAGCACTGTCTGCCGACCATCTCCTGCACGCTTCCGATGCCGGTATCCGTGCAATGGCCGATGCCGGAGTAGTAGCCACCCTGTTGCCTCTGACAGCTTTCGCCTTGAAAGAACCCTACGCGCGAGGTCGTGAAATGATTGACGCCGGTTGTGCTGTGGCACTTGCCACCGACCTGAATCCCGGCAGTTGTTTCTCCGGTTCCATCCCGCTGACCATTGCTCTGGCCTGCATCTATATGCAAATGAGCATCGAAGAAACCATCACTGCTCTCACCCTGAACGGAGCCGCCGCCCTTCAACGAGCCGACCGTATTGGAAGTATCGAAGTAGGTAAACAAGGCGATTTCGTCATTCTCAATTCCGACAACTATCATATTCTACCTTACTATATAGGCATGAATTGCGTAATCATGACTATTAAAGGCGGCATACTTTATCCCGTCGCTTAATAGTTGAAAAACTCTCATTCATTAATCACTTAAAAAACAGAATACCATGTTAGCAGATTTAACCGTAAAAGATTTCTTAGATAAAGTAGCTTGCAGTGACCCTGTGCCCGGTGGCGGTAGTATTGCCGCTTTGAATGGAGCGCTGGCTTCCTCCCTTTCTACGATGGTGGCACGGCTGACCGTAGGAAAAAAAGGATACGAAGTCAGTGAAGAAGTAATGCAGCACGCACAAACCATCACCCTCCGTTTGCTGGACGAATTTATGGCGCTTATTGACAAAGATTCAACTGCCTACAACGAAGTATTTGCCTGCTTTAAACTACCTAAAACAACCGACGAAGAGAAAGCCGCCCGAAGTGCTGCTATCCAGAAGGCAACCAAACAAGCCGCCCTCGTTCCGTTGGAAGTAGCCCGCAAAGCACTGGATATGATGTCCGTTATAGCAGATGTTGCCCGTCTCGGTAACCGGAATGCTGTCACAGATGCCTGTGTAGCAATGATGTCCGCCCGTACCGCCGTATTGGGAGCCTTACTGAATGTCCGTATCAACCTCGGTTCGCTCAAAGACAGAGATTTTGTCCTCCAGCTGCAAACCGAAGCCGATGCCATCGAGCAAACCGCCTGTCAGAGAGAAAAAGAATTGTTGGATGCCGTAAATCAAGACCTGCGCGTATGAGTAAGAATGTATACCATATCGGTTCCGGAGCACTGACCTTCGAAATCATCGAACGAATTATAAACGAAAACCTGAAACTGGAACTAGCCCCCGAAGCCAAGTTACGCATCCAGAAATGCCGTGACTACCTCGACCAAAAAATAGCTTCTTCCGAAGAACCATTATACGGCATAACAACAGGTTTCGGCTCTCTATGCACTAAAAATATATCTCCCGATGAACTGGGAACCCTCCAGGAGAACTTGATAAAAAGCCATGCTTGCAGCGTAGGCGAAGAAATCCGCCCCGTCATCATCAAACTGATGATGCTTCTCAAAGCCCACGCCCTCTCATTGGGACATAGCGGCGTACAAGTTATCACCGTGCAACGCATCCTCGATTTTTTCAATAATGACGTCATGCCAATTGTCTACGACCGCGGTTCCCTTGGAGCCTCCGGCGACCTGGCACCGCTCGCCAATCTTTTCCTTCCTCTGA
>ERZ857750.4586-NODE-4586-length-10153-cov-2.723312_pt1 | contig 10153 bp, 9 predicted proteins | sample MGYA00519915_ERZ857750 | MGnify/ENA primary metagenome ERZ857750 (study PRJEB31778, sample SAMEA3449358) | human gut metagenome | biome: human gut; feature: human-associated habitat; material: faeces | place: United Kingdom | collected 2010/2012 ... | reverse complement strand
TGCAGGTGACCACGCCAACAACGATATGGCGGGCGACGACGAGGATTCCTGGAAGAGCCAGTTCGAGGCCTCCGGCGAATTCGATTCTGTGGATTGCCAGATCGCCGGTCTGGGCGAGGTCGCTGACATCCAGCAGCTCTACGTCGCACACACCAAGGCCGCTGTCGATTCCCTGAACGGCTGATTCTGACCCTATGATTGCCCGGAAAGGAGTGCCTTTTCGGGCAATTTCTTTTTCGGCCTGCTTTGAATTCGGGCCATTGCGTGTTATAATCTTTTCTGTAAAATAGATACTTCGAGGTATATCATCATGAAACTGAACCATAAATTTGCTCTTCTGCTGGCCGGCGCTGTGCTGGCTGGTTCTCTCACCGGCTGCGGCGCATCCGGCACCCCGGCCAGCTCTGCCGCTTCCTCCGAGGCTGCGGCTTCCTCCGCCGTGAGCGAGGCTGCTTCCGAACCGGCGGCAGAGGCCGCTCTGCCCGACGGCGTCTACACCGCCGACTTTGACACCGACAGCTCCATGTTCCATGCCAACGAGGCCAATGACGGCAAGGGAACGCTGACTGTGAAGGACGGTCAGATGACCTTCCACGTCAGCCTCGTCTCCAAGAAGATCGTCAACCTCTACGTCGGCATGGCTGCTGACGCCGAGGCCCACGAGGGCGACTGGCTCCAGCCCACCACCGACACCGTCACCTACTCCGACGGCACTTCGGATGAGGTGTACGGCTTCGACATCCCGGTGGAGGCACTGGACACGGACTTCTCCGTTGCCATCCTCGGCAAGAAGGGCAAGTGGTACGACCACACCGTCAGCGTCCGCAATGCACAGCCCACGATGGAGGAGGCCCTTGCCGACGGCGCCTACATCTGCGACGTGACCCTTGAGGGCGGCTCCGGCCGCGCCACCGTGGAAAGCCCTGCGGCCCTGACCGTGGCCGACGGCAGGATGACCGCCACCATCGTCTGGTCCAGCCCCAACTACGACTATATGCTGGTGGACGGCGAAAAGTATCTGCCCACCAACACCGAGGGCAACTCCACCTTCGAGATCCCCGTCGCCGCCCTCGACACCCCGCTGGATGTGGTGGGTGATACCGTTGCTATGAGCACCCCGCACGAGATCGAGTATACGCTGACCTTTACGCTGAAGTAAACCGCTTCGCAGACTGAGAGGTTAAAGCCTATGAAGCGCCGCAATTTTCTGAAAGCCCTGCCCGCCGCTGCACTTGCCCTCGCTGGCTGCGGGCAGGCAGAGACCGCCCCGGCCAATACGGCCTCTCTCGTGTTCGACCACAGCTATCCGCTGGACTATGCCACCCAGTTTTCCGCCGACTGCTATGAGGGCGGCTATGTGATGATCGACATCCCGGACGCCGGGCGGTTCCTCGTCGTCCCCGAGGGAGCCGCCGAGGTGGACGACCTGCCCGAGGACGTCGTGGTGCTGCGCCAGCCGCTGGATCATATTTATCTCGTCTCCACCTCGGTGATGGACCTCTTCGTCCATCTGGACGCCCTGGACAGCATCGCCCTCTCCGGCACGAAGGCCGAGGGCTGGTATGTGGAAGAGGCCAAACAGGCCATGCAGGAGGGCCGCATCGCCTACGCGGGCAAGTACAGCGCCCCGGACTATGAGCGCATCCTTGCCGCCGGCTGCACCCTCGCCATCGAGAACACCATGGTGCTCCACGACCCCGAGGTCAAGGAGCAGCTGGAAAAGTTCGGCGTGCCGGTCCTCGTGGAGCGCTCGAGTTACGAGAGCGGCCCGCTGGCCCGGATGGAGTGGCTCAAGCTCTACGGCATCCTGCTGAATAAGACTGAGATGGCGGAAGAGGTCTTTCGCCAGAAGGTGGAGCAGGTGGCCCCCATCCTCGAGCAGGAGAACACCGGCAAGACCGCGGCCTTCTTCTCCATCACCACAAATAACCTCATCACCGTCCGCCGCACCAGCGACTATGTGGCCCAGATGGTGGGGATGGCCGGCGGCGTCTACATCTTCGACGACCTCGAGGGGGAGACGTCGGCCCAGTCAACCATCAAACTGCCGCTGGAGACGTTCTACGCCCGGGCCAGGGACGCCGACGTCCTCATCTACAACAGCACCATCGAGGGCGTGATGGAGACCCGTGACCAGCTCATCGAAAAATGTCCGATGCTGGCAGATTTCAAGGCCGTCCAGTCCGGCGACTGCTGGTGTACGGCCCAGAGCCTCTTCCAGCAGAGCATGGAGCTGGCCGACCTCATCTCGGATATGAACCTCGTCTTCACCGAGGGCTCGCCCGACCCGGCGTCCCTCCGTTTCTTACAGCGCATCGTATAAAAGGAGCTTTGTCATGACCACCACCCGCCGCCTCAGCCTCGCATACCTCGCCCTCACGGCGGGGGTCGCGGTGCTGTTTGCACTCAACCTGTTCTGGGGCAGTGTGTCCCTGACGCCCGGCGCGGTGGCGGCGGCTCTGCTGGGCCGGGGCGAAGATGCGCTGGCCGTGGGCATCGTGCTCCAGCTCCGTCTGCCCCGGGCGGTCATGGTCGTGCTGCTGGGCGCGGCCCTCTCGGCTGCAGGCTACCTCCTGCAGACCTTCTTCGCCAACCCCATCGCCGGCCCCTTCGTCATGGGCGTGTCCAGCGGCGCAAAGCTGGCAGTGGCCCTGACGATGGTGGTGTTTTTACAGCAGGGGCTGCTCACCGGCTCGGCCACCCTCATCATCGCCGCCTTTGCAGGCTCGATGGCGGCTATGGCCTTTGTGCTGGTGGTGGCCCGGCGGGTGCCGCGGATGAGCATCCTCGTCATCTGCGGCATCATGATCGGTTATATCTGCTCGGCTGTCACCGACATCGTGGTGACTTTCGCTCAGGACTCCAACATCGTCAATCTCCACAACTGGTCGATGGGCAGCTTTTCCGGCATGACCTGGGCCAACGTGGGCGCAGCGGCCTGCGTGGTGCTGCCCGCGCTGGCGGCGGCGTTCCTGCTCTCGAAGCCCATGGCGGCCTACCAGATGGGCGAGAGCTACGCCAGGAGCGTCGGCGTGCCGGTGCGGGCCTTCTCGACGGCCCTCGTGCTGCTTTCCAGCCTGCTTTCCGCCTGCGTGACGGCCTTTGCAGGCCCCATCTCCTTTGTGGGCATCGCGGTGCCGCATCTGGTCAAGAACCTGCTGGGCAGCGCAAAGCCCCTTTATGTCCTGCCGGGCTGCTGTCTGGGCGGGGCAGCGTTCTGCCTGCTCTGCGACCTCATCGCCCGCAGCCTGTTCGCGCCCACTGAGCTATCCATCAGCTCGGTGACGGCGGTTTTCGGTGCGCCGGTGGTCATCTGGCTGCTGGTGCGCCGCCAGACAGAGGGAGGCCGGGAATGAGCGAAGAAAAAGCCTTCTGCCGCACCGATGACCTTGCCATTGGCTACGGCAAAACGCCCCTGATGGAGCACATCGGACTCGGCGTCGGGAAGGGGACCATCCTCACCCTCATCGGCCCCAACGGCGCGGGCAAATCCACCCTGCTCAAGACGCTGGCAGCGCAGCTGGCCCCCCAGGGGGGCGCTGTGCTGCTGGACGGCAAAAATCTCGCGGACTGCTCCGGCACGGAGCGTGCCCGCAAAATGGCCCTGATGGTGCCCCACACCCGCCGCACCGAGCTGACCACCTGCTTCGAGATGGCGTCCGCCGGGCGCTACCCCTACACGGGGCGGCTGGGTGTCCTCTCGGCAGAAGATAAGCGCCAGGTCCATGCCGCGCTGGCCCTCGTGGGGGCCGAGGCGCTGGCGGGCCGGGACTTCAACCGCATCAGCGACGGCCAGCGCCAGCGCGTGCTGCTGGCCCGGGCCATCTGCCAGCAGCCGGAGCTGATATTATTGGACGAGCCTACGTCTTTCCTCGACATCAAGGGCAAGGCCGAATTGCTGGCCATCCTGAAAAGCCTCGCCCGCGATAAGAAGATGGCCGTCATCCTGAGCCTCCACGAGCTGGAGCTGGCGCAGAAAGTTTCCGACAAGGTCGTCTGCGTCTCGGCGGCGGGCGTCTCGGACGTCATGACACCGGAAAAGGCCTTTGCCCGGGAAAACATCTGCAAAATTTATGGGCTGACCGATGAGCAGTACGCATTCCTCTACGGTGAGGCAAAAGCGCCGGAGGAAAAGCGCCCGCTCTTTGAGCACTACGTCCGCAGCGGCCAGAAGCTCCTGCGCTGCGGCTATACCACCGGCACTTGTGCGGCGCTGGGCGCGGCGGGCGCGGCACGGTTGCTGCTCACCGGCCGCACCCCCGAGACGGTGGCCCTCCGCACCCCGAAGGGCATCGTGGTGGAGGTAGAGCCCATCTTCTGCCGCCTGTCCGGCGAGGGGGCTGAGTGCGCCATCCGGAAGGACGGCGGCGACGATGTGGACGTGACCACCGGTCTGCCGGTCATCGCCAGTGTCGCCCTCCGGCCCGAGCTGTCCGGCGAGGTGCGCATCCACGGCGGTGAGGGCGTGGGCCGGGTAACAAAGCCCGGTCTCGACCAGCCCGTGGGCGAAGCTGCCATCAACCACGTCCCCCGGGCCATGATAAAGGAAGCGCTGGAAAAAGAGGCCGAATCTGCCGGGTACGCGGGCGGTTTTGACGTCACCATCTCCATCGAGGGCGGGGCTGAGACGGCGAAGCGCACCTTCAACCCCCATATGGGCGTGGAAGGGGGCCTCAGCGTCCTCGGCACCAGCGGCATCGTCGAGCCCATGAGCCAGCAGGCCATCCTCGACACCATCCAGCTGGAAATGGGGCAGGCGGCGCTCCGGGCCGGAAGCCCCCGGCGGCTCATCCTTGCCCCGGGCAACTACGGCCTTGACTATCTCCACGAGAAGATGCCCGCGCTGAAGAATATCCCGGTGGTCAAGACCTCGAACTTCATCGGAGATACGATGGATATGGCGGCGGCATCCCACTTCGAAGAGGTGGTGCTGGTGGGCCACATCGGCAAGCTGGTCAAGCTGGCGGGGGGCGTCATGAACACCCATTCCCGCACGGCGGACTGCCGCACCGAGCTGCTCTGCGCCCACGCCGCCCTCTGCGGTGCGTCCCGGGACGTCTGCGCGTCCCTGATGGGCGCCGCCACCACCGACGCCTGCATGGAGATCTTAGACGAAGCAGAGATGAGAGAGCCGGTGCTGTCCAGTCTGCTGGACGCCATCCAGCTCCACCTCGACCGCCGCGCCGCCGGGGCGTTCCGAGTGGGCGCGGTGCTCTTCTCGAATCAATACGGCCCGCTGGGCCAGACCAGAACTGCAAAGGAGCTGCTGGACGAATGGAAAAACGGATAGGCACTTTTTACGGCGTCAGCGTCGGCCCGGGCGACCCGGAGCTCATGACCCTGCAGGCTGTCCGCCGCCTCGAAAACTGTCCGGTCATCGCCGCGCCCCAGACCCCGAAGGGCGGGATGCTGGCGCTGGACATCGCAAAAGGTGCGGTGGATCTGAGCGGCAAGACCATCCTGCCGCTGCGTTTCGCCATGAGCCTTGACCCGGCGGTGCAGAAAGCCGCCCACATCGAGGCGGCCCGGGCCGTGAAAGAATATCTCGACGCCGGGCAGGATGTCGCCATGCTCAACCTCGGCGACGTGTCCGTCTACGCCACCTTCGGCTACCTGCAGGAGATCTTGGAGGCCGAGGGCTGCAAGACCGTGATGCTCCCCGGCGTGACGAGCTTCTGTGCCGCTGCGGCCCGGCTGGGCCAGTCCCTGACGGGCGGCATGGAGCAGCCGCTGACCATCGCCCCGGGACGCTGCGCCGCTGAGGTGCTGGCCGCACCGGGCGCGAAAGTGCTGATGAAATCGGGCCGTCAGCTGCCCGAGACGCTGGCCGCGCTGGCCGACGCCGGGCTTCTGAGCCGGAGCGCGATGGTCTGTAACTGCGGCCTGCCGAACGAGGAGGTCTGGCCCGACCTGGCCGATTATGACCCGGCCCGGCCGGCGGGCTATTTCGCAACGATTTTGGTGAAGGAGGGGTAAGATATGGTCCATTTTGTAGGAGCCGGGCCGGGTGCGCCCGACCTCATCACCCGGCGGGGCGCGGCCCTGCTGGCCGATGCCGACTGCATCATCTACGCGGGCAGTCTGGTCAACCCGGCCCTGCTGGGGCTGGCGAAGCCCGGCTGTGCCATCTATAACAGCGCCGAGATGACGCTGGAACAGGTGCTGGACACCATCCGTGCCGCCGAAAAGGCCGGCGGAACCACGGTCCGCCTCCACACCGGCGACCCCTGCCTTTACGGGGCCATCCGGGAGCAGATGGATGCACTGGACGCCGATGGCATCCCCTACGATGATACCCCCGGTGTGTCCAGCTTCTGCGGCGCGGCGGCGGCCCTCTGTGCGGAGTATACCCTGCCCACTATCAGCCAGACCGTCATCATCACCCGGATTGAAGGCCGCACCCCGGTGCCGGAAAAAGAAAAGCTGCAATCCCTCGCCGCCCACGGGGCCACCATGGTCATCTTCCTGTCCATCGGTCTGGTGGCAAAGGTGCAGGAGGCTCTGCTGGCCGGCGGGGCCTACACGGCAGATACCTCGGCGGCGGTGGTCTATAAGGCCACCTGGCCGGAGCAGAGGGTGGTGCGGTGCACCGTGGGTTCTCTGGCCGAGAGCACCAAGGCGGCGGGCATCACCAAAACGGCCCTCATCGTGGTAGGGGATTTCCTGGGCACCCGGTACGAGCGCAGCAAGCTCTACGACCCCGCCTTTGCCACCGAGTACCGCCCCGCCACGGAGCCAAAGCAATGAGCCGCGCCTATCTGGCCTTTACAGAAAAAGGCATGGCTCTGGCCCACCGGCTGGCCCGGGCACTGCCCGGCAGCGTTTCCCGCTGCGGCGCGGGCGGTGTCCGGCTGGCGGAGTGGACCAGTACGCAGTTTGCACAAGCGGACGCCCTGATTTTTGTGGGGGCTGTTGGCATCGCCGTGCGGGCCATTGCGCCCCACTGCAAGAGCAAAGCCACCGACCCTGCCGTTGTCGTGCTGGACGAGTGCGGCCGGTTTGCCGTGCCGCTGCTCTCCGGCCACCTGGGCGGGGCCAACGCGCTGGCCCGGGCACTGGCGGAAGCCTGCGGGGCCATCCCGGTCATCACGACGGCCACCGATGCCAATGGCGTGTTCGCCGTGGATGAGTGGGCCAAAGCCCAGGGCTGCGCCGTGCTGGAGCCGGAGCGGATCAAGCTGGTCAGCGGGGCGCTGCTGGCCGGGCACACTGTCCGGCTGGCATCGGACTGGCCCGTGCAGGGCACCCCGCCCGCCGGGGTGGCGTTGGCTGGGGCAGGAGAAGCGGCGGATTTTGCCCTGACCCTCACCCCGGGGAAAACAGCCCCGGAAGCGCTGCATCTGGTACCCCGTATCGGGGTGCTGGGCGTGGGCTGCAAGCGGGGAACCACAGCGGACCAGCTGGAAGCGGCCTTTGCGGCTTTTTGTGCCGCCCATGGCCTTGCCCCGGCGGGCATCCGCGGCGCGGCCAGCATTGATTTAAAACAGGACGAGCCCGGCTTGGCGGCATTCTGTGCCGCCCACGGCTGGCCCATCACTTTTTATACGGCCCGGCAGCTGCAGGCCGTGGAGGGCCATTTTACCCCCTCGGCCTTTGTCCGCAGTGTGACCGGGGTGGACAATGTCTGTGAGCGGGCTGCCGTCTGTGCGGCGGACGGGCCGCTGCAGGTGCCCAAACAGGCGGGCGGCGGCGTCACGCTGGCGCTGGCCGCAAAACCATTTGCCCCGGATTGGAGTTGGAAGGATGCAGAACCATAACATTGTTTTCGTCGTGGGCCTTGGCCCGGGCGGCGCGCAGTTTTTGACCGCGCAGGCGCAGAGCGCCTTGCAGCAGGCCGAGGTGCTGTGCGGCTATACGGTCTATCTGGACCTTGTGCGCCCCCTTTTCCCGGAAAAAGAAACCTATTCCACCGGCATGACCAAAGAGCTCGACCGCTGCCGCTGGGCGCTGGAAACGGCGCGGGCAGGGCGGGCTGTGGCGCTGGTCTGCTCCGGCGATGCCGGGGTGTACGGCATGGCCAGCCCGCTGCTGGAGCTGGTGCGGGACTACCCGGATGTCACCGTGGAGGTGGTGCCCGGGCTGACGGCGGCCCTCTCCGGCGGAGCCGTGCTGGGAGCCCCGCTGGCCCACGATTTCTGCGTCATCTCTCTTTCGGACCGGCTCACCCCGTGGGAAGTCATCGAGACGCGGCTGGCCTGTGCCGCCAGGGGCGATTTTGCGCTGGCACTCTATAACCCCTCTTCCAAAGGCCGCCCGGATTACCTGCAAAAAGCGGTCCGCATTTTACTGGCCAACGGGAAAACGCCGGAGACGGTCTGCGGCATCGTCCGCAACATTGGCCGGGAGGGGCAGGAAAAACGTGTCCTGACGCTGGCCGAGCTGGAAAAGACGCAGGTGGATATGTTCACCACCGTCTTCATCGGCAACGCCGCCACCCGTGAGCTGGCTGGCCGGATGGTCACGCCCCGGGGGTACAAGCGATGAGAGCGGTCGTGTTCAGCGGTACCACCGAGGGCCGCGCGTTCTCCAAACAGCTGGGGGCCCTTGGGGCGGATGTCCTCGTCAGCGTGGCGACGGACCTCGGGGCGGAGGAGCAGGGAAGTGCTCCCGGTGTCACCGTCCGGGCCGGACGGCTGGAACCGGAGGAGATGACGGCTCTTTTGCAGGGGGCAGACCTCTGTATCGACGCCACCCACCCCTACGCCGTGGAGGCTACCAAAAATATCCGAGCGGCGGCGGCCCGGGCGGGGGTGGAATACCACCGCCTGCTCCGGGCCCCCAGCCCGCTGCCGGAGGGAGCACTGGTGTTTGCCGGTGCGGCGGAGGCCGCCCAAGAGCTGGCCCGGACGGAGGGCAATGTCCTCCTCACCACCGGGGCCAAAGAGCTGGGAGCCTTTTCCCCCATCGCACCGGAGCGGTGCTACCCCCGGGTGCTGCCCACCCAGGAGGGGATTGCGGCCTGTGAGGCGGCGGGCGTCCCCCACCGCAACATCATTGCGATGCAGGGGCCGTTCTCCCGGGCGCTGAACGAAGCACTGATCCAGCAGTTTGAAATTCGCTGGCTCGTCACCAAGGATGGCGGCGCGGCGGGCGGCTTTGCCGAGAAAGTGCAGGCCGCGCAAAGCACCGGGGCTCAGCTCGTGGTGCTCCGCCGCCCGCCGGAACAGGGCCAGACCGCACAGGAGATTCTGAACCTCTGCAAGGAGAAAATGCTATGAAGATCACATTGATCGGGATGGGCAGCGGCTGCCCGGAGAGCCTGACCGTGCAGGGCTATGCGGCCCTGCGGGAAGCGGACCTGATTTTAGGGGCCCGTCGGCTGCTGTCGGCCCTGCCTGCTGGCTGCACGGAGAACCGTGCCGCCGCCTACCTGCCGGATGAAATATTGGAGCTGCTCCACGCCTCCGGGTGTGAGAACGCCGCGCTCCTGTACAGCGGCGACACCGGGTTTTACTCCGGGGCTTCGGCACTGGTGGAGCGTCTGCAGGCGCAGGGATATCAGCCTGTGGTGCTGCCCGGCCTTTCCAGCGTGCAGATGCTCTCTGCCGCGCTGGGCCGCCCCTGGCAGGACTGGAAGCTCGTCTCGGCCCATGGCCGCGCCTGCGACCCGGTGGCCGAGTGTATGCAAGGCAGGCCCACCTTTTTCCTCACCGGCGGCAGTGAAGACCCTGCCACCCTCTGCGCCCAGCTGGCGGCGGAGGGCTTCGGCGAGGTGGAGGCCGTCGTGGGCCAGTGCCTCGGCACGCCGGAAGAGAAGCTCTTCCGGGGCAGGGTGCAGGAGCTGGCGGCGGGCCGCTTCGACAGCCTGAGCGTCCTCCTCGTGGAGGCCGCAGAGGTGCAGCCCCGCCGCACGCCGGGCCTGCCGGATGAAGCGTTCGAGCGGGGCAGTGTCCCCATGACCAAGCAGGAGGTGCGGGCTGCTGTGCTGGCAAAGCTGGCCGTCCGCCCGGAGGACATCCTGTGGGACGTGGGGGCCGGGACGGGCAGCGTCAGCGTGGAGCTGGCGCTGGCTGCGCCCCGGGGCAGGGTCTACGCGGTGGAGTGCGACCCGGAGGGCTGCGCCCTCATCCGGGCCAACCGCCAGAGATTCCTCGCCCGCAACCTGACCCTCGTGGAGGGGCTTGCCCCCGCCGCGCTGGCCGACCTGCCCGCG
>ERZ857750.4585-NODE-4585-length-10160-cov-2.677981_pt1 | contig 10160 bp, 7 predicted proteins | sample MGYA00519915_ERZ857750 | MGnify/ENA primary metagenome ERZ857750 (study PRJEB31778, sample SAMEA3449358) | human gut metagenome | biome: human gut; feature: human-associated habitat; material: faeces | place: United Kingdom | collected 2010/2012 ... | reverse complement strand
ATAGCATCCCTCTCTTTCTTTATAACGATTCAGAACATCCTCTGCAGTCTGGAAAACCGCTATGAGAATGTCCTGAATATCTTTCTTATTCACTTAACATATTTAAGTATTTATCCAGTTCCTTAAGGTATTCTCCATATTTTGCCCAGTCACCATCCTGCTGTGCCTTCTGTGCATTGTCGAAAGCTTCCTGCGCTCTGGTGATGATCTCCGTCTGACTCAGAGAAGCGTCACTGCCGCCTGCTGAGGTATCCGTATCACCGGAAGCTTCTTCACTTCCCGGACTCTCATGAGCGCTGCCTTCTCCAAACAGGGAATTGAGCGCTTCCGCCAGCGTAGATTCATATGCGATCTGATCACCATATGCGACGATCACCCGCTTTACTTCCGGGATGCTGGAATTGGTTGCTTCCAGATAAACCGGTTCGATGTAAAGCAGAGAATCTTCGATCGGCACTACGAACATATTGCCACGGCTGTAGCTGGAACCTGAAGAGTTCCATAAGGAGAATTCCTTTGAAATCTCCGTGTTCTGGTCGATCTGTGCTTCTACCTGCATCGGGCCGTAAACGATCTTGCTCTTCGGCATCTGGTAGAGCACCAGCTTGCCGTAATTGTCGCCATCGTTACGTGCTACAAGAAGTCCGGTCAGGTTCTTCTTGTCCTTCGGTGTGAATGGTATGGAGTTGACAAATTCTGCACCATTTTCGCCCGGAAGCTTCATGATGTAGTAGTTCGGCGTCATAGCCTGTTCCTTGGTGCCATAAATCTCACTTGAGATCTGCCACAGGTCTTCGTTCTGATAGAACACCTTCACATCATTCATATGATATCTCTGGTACACGCTTGCCTGGATATCAAGCAGCATGCTCGGATAACGGATGTGCGCTTTGATTTCCTGCGGCATTTTGTCCAGGTCTTTGAACAGATCCGGGTAGATCTTCTTAAAAGTCTGCGCGATCGGATCAGTATCGTCTACGATGTAATAATCCGTATTTCCGTTATATGCATCGATCACGACCTTGATGGAATTTCGGATATAGTTTGTTCTGGTTTCATTGTTGTACGGTTCTGAATACGGATAATTGGCCGTATGGGTGTACGCATCGATGATCCAGTACAGTTTTCCGTTCTCCGTAACCATATACGGGTCTTTATCATAGCTGAGATACGGCATTATTTCCTGCACTCTTTCGGAAATTTTCCGATTGATGAGGATCTTGGAATCGCTCTTGATGTTGCCGGAAACCAGCGTCTTTAAGCTGTGCTCCCGAATGGCAAACATGAGACGATTGATCGGGCTCAACTTGATCCCTGCATCACCTTCATATCTGGCATACTTGTTACTGTTTCCATCAGGATAGTCAAATTCATCTTCCGACGTATTTACCAGCGCATAGTTAGAGGTCAGCTCACCGAAATAGACCTCCGGCCGCTTGATATTGATCTCGTCTACACGAGACACCGGCGGGATGCTGTCGATGAGCATATCCGGCTGTCCGCTGGAAGTGATCTTATCTACTCTGGAAAGAGTCACTCCATATCCATGGGTGTATTTCAAATGCTTATTCAGCCAGGTGTCACTGATCTTCTCTTCATCGATTTCTCTGGCTGACAGGAACGTCTGTGTATAGTCCCCGTTGATCATATATCTGTCCACATCCACATCGTTGAACGTATAGTACTGACGGATACTCTGCGTCTGATTGTAGAAAGTCTTCGCCGGAGCATAGTCATTGATACGGATATTGGAGATGGTATCTGAATTATTGGCAATGTCCTGACTGGTCAGGTTCTGATTCGCTTCAAAGCCCTTCATGTCTACTTCGTTCAAGCCATACGCTGACTGAGTATATTCGATATTGCGTTCCAGATACTTGCTTTCTTTATTGATTTCATCCGGTGTTACTACCAGGTTCTGCACCACCAGTGCGCCGCCCACACCAACAGCTCCTACAATAAGCATAGCGATCGGAGCGATAGCAGCCGGTTTGAATTTTTTCTTCGTAATACCAACAGCGAATCCGATCGCCGCCAGAACGGACAATCCCATGATGATCCTGTAAACCCAGAGAGTCACCATTACATCGGTAAAGCCCGCGCCGTATACGGCACCTGTACTTCCAAACAGGAGATCATACTGTTTCAGGAAGAAATTCGCGCCTACCATCAGGAAGAACAGCACCCCTACGATGATAAGCTGTTTTTCCGCAATGGAAATAAGCAGTTTTAAATTGCTGTGATCAAACTGTTTCTTCGGCTTTGCAGTCTTCTGGAACGGACTTTTGCCACCGTTTTGGAAAGACTTTGCAAACTTACCGAACATATCATTGATATTGTCAAAACCACCGAACTGCCCGCCTGCAGTCCCTCCGCCATAACCGGAACTCTGCGCGTTTTCTTCAGACGCACCGCTATCTTCCTTTGCATCATCCGATACCCGTTCGAAGATCTGTGGAGTCCTTACCGACAAAAGCACCGAATAATAAATGACCGTCAGCAGTGCAAATGCGATCAGTAAAACGATCAGCAGCTGGTTAGCTTCTTCAATAAAGTCAAGCTTGAATACATAAAACGAAATGTCTATGTTATACAGTGGATCTTTTTTGTCGAATCCCGTGCTGTTGACAAACTGCAGCAGCAGGAACCAGAGTTTCTTCACAGCGAAGAAAGCAGTGATGGCCCCGTAGATCCCCGCCAGACTCCACGATATGATGTTCAGTCTGCGATGATCTGTCACCTCGTCGGAAACAACCTTCTTAAAGTATCCCCGTTTCAGGAATTTCAAATACACGTAAGCCAGGAATGTCACGACAATAAATGTCGGTATCCCTATTTTTAACTGCGTCAGCAGTTTTGTAAGAAATACGGAAACGTAGTCAAGTTCCTTAAACCACAGGAAATCCGTGATAAATCCAATCAGGCAAAGGAACAGAAACACCAATACTGCAATAACGATCAGTACTTTAAGGCCCGCATGCCTTTTCTTCTTCTCTCCCGAACTGTTCAAACAGATACCCTCCTTTTGCTATCCTCTACACATCGTAGGCAGCAGACATTTTCATGGTAAACTTCTTCTGCGGGTACATGGCATATACGCGTTCTGTGGAGGTGCCTCCCACGGTCTCCCTCACCCACACGTAGTATTTGCTGCCCGCCTGTCTGATCTCACCGATCTCCAGCTTGGAGAATTCTCCTGCCGGCTGCTGATTCTTCAGCGCAGCCGTGTCCTGATACAGGTTGGTGCTGTCATCAATAAGACTCAGTACTTTCTCATCACCCTTGGCCATCAGATTATATCTCTGAGACTCAAATGCAATGATCTCGCCTACGACCTGTTCGTCATAATAAACAGGATAGTTATCCTTATCTCTACCCCATTCGACCTGGGTCATAGGCTGTGATAGGACCAGGTCCGACACCTTGCCGTCCCTTTCCTGGTCATAGCTTAAATCAGAGCTGTACGTGATACTTTTGATCACATTGCCCTTGTTTTTTCCCTTCTGCGCGTTGATCAGATCGGTCTTGTCCTCCATAGGCTCCGTTCTTACCTGTGCTGCGATCACGCTGTATTCCGTATCTTCGCCGGTGATCAGCTGGATCACCTTATTGAGCTGCGAATCGATGAATTCAGCCGCCTTGCTCTGCGGTGCAAGGAACTTGATGCCCATACCGGCCACTTCTACTGCCAGTATCACGATCAGGAGCACCAGAATGATTTTCAGTACGATCCTGCCCTTGCCGCCGGATTTTTCTTCTTCGAATCCATCTGCTGCTTCTGCAAAGTCCGCTCCGCCCTTCTTACGTCTGGCTTTTTCCTGTTTCGCGCGCTGCTTTTCCATGCGTTTGCGCTCTTTCTCGCGCTGCTTTAACTCTTTCTTGGAAAGATTTGCATCGTCTTCGTAATAGTCATCCTGATAATCGTCTGCATATCCATCAAAGTAATCATTTGCCGGCTGCACGTTTTCATAAGCTCCCTGCTGTGCATGCTGCTGATTGATATAATTCTGCGCTTCCGCTTCGCCGTAATGATCAAAATCGTTTTCTGTGAAAGCATCTGTCTGTGGAGCTTTGTCCATCACAACAGTATCTGGCTGTACTACCATAGTATCCTGCAGACCGTCTGCCGTCTGATCGAATGCCTGAGGATCAAAGCGCTGAGTATGGCCCAGATCTTCCGCTGCCGGCTCTTCCGGCATGCCATATCCACGAGTATCGTAAAGCGGATCCGTCTGTGTCTGCGGGATCTCTTCGATATCCGCCAGATCACCAAAGTCTGTCAGTTCCTGGATTTCTTCTGTTTCTTCATCGAAATTCAGTTCCTGCGGCTGAGACAGATCTTCAAAGTTTTCTTCTCTAAAGTCGATCGGCTGCGCCTGAGGCATAGCTTCTGCATCGAACACGGAGCCTTCCGGTACGTTAGAAACGTCTCCTGCCGCGTCCAAACTGTCAAAGAATGCATCATCCTGGTTCTGCAATGGTGCATCGTAAACCGGAGCTTCGTAAATCGGTTCCGGTTCCGGCACAGATTCCTGCTCATAGACTGGTGCAGCAGCGGCATGCAGATCTTCCTTGCTCATCACAACTGTGTCATCGTTTAGTCCTGCGATGATCGCAGCCTTGTCTACAGTCCGCGTTCTGCTCATATCATTTGAGAGCATCGTGTCTCTTCCCGTCACCGGACGTTCTTCTGTATGTAATGCTTCTGATGTATGCAATGCTTCTGACCGGGCCATTTCATTGATCTGATTTCTCGTGGCACGATGTGCATCCTCCACATCCTTGCGAACCAGATTCTGTGCTGCCTGGCGTTCTGCTGCAGCATCTGCTCTCAGACCTGCAACTGCCGCCTTGATCTTGGCTGCTTCTTCCTCTCTCATGCGGGCAGTCTGTTCTAAAACCTTGCGCACTTCTTCCTTGGCCACTGCCTCGTTAGCCTGTTCCTCCAGGCGTTTTCTTTCTTCTTCCAGTTTCCGCTGTGCTTCCACATCGGCCAGCCTTCTCCGCTCCTGCTCTGCCTTGTACTGTGCCTCTGCTTCCGCCGCCAGTCTTGCTTCCTGCTGAGCTCTGATCTTAGCCGCTTCCTGTGCCGCCTTCAGATCTGCCTCAGCTCGCAGTCTAGCTTCTTCTTCCGCCTTTACTCTGGCTTCCGTTTCTGCTCTTCTGCGTTCTTCTTCCGCCTTTATTCTGGCTTCTTCTTCGGCTTTTCTGCGAGCTTCTTCCTCTGCTCTGCGCTTTGCCTCTTCTTCCGCTTTTCTACGAGCCTCTTCTGCCAGTCTCGCTTCCTCTGCCGCCTTCATTTTAGCGATCTCTTCCAGTCTGCGAGCCTCTGCTTCCGCCTTAAGGCGTTCTTCCTCTTCCTTGAGACGTTTTACCTCAGCTTCATGGCGTGCTTCTTCGATAGCGGCCAGGCGCGCTTCTTCTTCCAGACGCTTCGCCTCTTTTTCTGCCTCCTGCGCTTCGATCCTTTCCAGCACATCGGATTCAAATGCCTTCGGCTGATATGGCTTCACGATACCTTCCGATTCCAGGAATTCTTCCATAGTGGAATTTTCCGGTCTTCTGCTGGATTCAAAACGCTGCGATGCGCGCTCTTCTGCCTGAGATATTTCCTGTTCTATGGCATTTCCACCTTTTACTTTGTTGTATTCCTTATTCAGCAGCTGCTGAAATTCTTCATTTTTCTTATTGAAGGTATAGAACTTATCGATCCGTTCTGCTGCACTCATTGATTCCGGAGCTTTTTTCGGTTCTTTTTCTCCGAATATAGCACTGTCCAGATCTTTGCCGCTCAGAACATGATCCTCCGTATTATTCTGCGGAACACTTTGTGCTTTGTTTGCTTCCGGTATCTCTCTGTGCACTGGAGCTTTCGACGCCGTTTCGGATCGAACCGCTGCCGTTGCTTCTGCTTTCGGCTGTGGTGCTGCGACTGGCTCCGTATTCCAGTTAAAATCGATTTCTTCTGTTTTTTCCACTGCGTTCTGGTCCGGATACTCCGACACGTTCCACTTGATTTCATCAAATACCGGACGTTCCCTAGGTGCATCTACCGGTTCTGCTTTTGGCTGCGGTGCTTTCGCCGGTTCTGCCTTCTCCGTCGTATGCTGCACAGGAGCTGTCTGCACTGGTGCTGGCACATCGTCTACCGGCGTACCGCACTGCATGCAAAACTTTGCATCTGCTGCGAGTTCTTTTCCGCAATTTTTACAATACATAAGTTCCTCCTTCTGGATCTTTTCGATCAGCGATCTATTCTTTGATCAGCGCTTCCAATTCTTCCGCTGTATATTTTTTCCCACTCCTGCCAGTGTCCCTGCCAAAATTCTTTGGCGGATCTGCAGGTACTGTCTCTTCTGTGTTCACGTCCAAAGTACCCAGCCCTGTAAAGAGATCCAGGTCAGGTAGTTCTATTTCCATCGACGCGATATCGTCTGCCGATGTAATATCGTCTGCCACCATTTCTGCTGTAGCATTCCCGTCTGGAAGATCGATATCAAAATCCATGGCATCGTCCCAGTCTCCAGGCTCTGCTACATCCTCTGCGGCAGTCTCCTGCTTCCTCTCCTGAAGAGAAAACTCCGGCAGGTATGATCTGCGGCGGTGTCTCCGACACATCCGGCATTATCGACATTTCTGCTGTCTGTTGCAAAGGTTCCGGCTGCGGCCACTCCTCCGGCTGCTGCGCTTCTGTCTGCGAAGTTTCTTCCCTCTCCTGTTCACTGCGAACCCAGCTGAACGGATCTCTGCTCCTGCTTCTGCTTCTGCGAGATCTTCCCGCGACAGCAGGGTCTGCAGCCCGCAGCACCGGTCTGCAAACTTCCTCGTGCAAATCATCCTGCAAAGGAGTCTGCTCCTCCGTCTGTGTCTCGACAGTCAGCCTGTCCTCAAGTCGCTGCAAGTTGTCTTCGATCGCCCGGATGCTGTCGGTACGCATCTCCGCTTCACGCTTCCAGACCATAAAAGTGACGACACATACGGTAACAAAAAAAACCAAAGCAACAACAACTATGATAATAATTGTTGTCATATAACAATCTCCTGTATCCTATTCGATTTTATAGTCTCAAATATTATACTATAATTGCATTGTAATTTCAAACGTATCTGTAAAAAAGTGAGAAAATATAAGGGTTAATAGTGACAAGTAACTATTTGGCTACGAACAGGGACAGAAGACGGTGTGACCGAAAGGTCACGCCGTTTTTCTGCGTCCGTAGGTTGATTCTGCAATACTGGGTTCGCTGAAAACAGGAATGTCAACCTCGTCAACGAAGTTGAAGTAAATCTTGATTTTCTGGCGTCTTTTGCCGCTGGATTTGTCAGGAGCAAACACCTCGATCTTCTTGATATACTCGCGGACATTTTCCTGTACCGCTCCTGATCGGCACGGCGGCAATGCAGCTTATAGGATTTGGAATAGGTCTTGAAATTACAGGTACAGCCGGTGTACTCCATCCGCTCCAAAATACCAGCAACGGGTTGTCCTGCCCAATGATATGGTCTTTCCGGCATCGGTTTTCCTTTGCGCTGGGCATACAGTGCTTTTGTCGTCAGGACTTTTTGATTTTCCAAAATTCTGGCTATGGCATTCGGTCCTTTCCCTGAAACAGTAAGGAGGCAAATTGCTGATCGCAGCGGATTGCAGCGCATATGCCTATGCCAGAATGCACGAGGATTTTATGCGTGGAAAAATTACGCTGATTGGCTGCCCCAAGCTGGACAGCGTGGATTACAGCGAAAAGCTGACGCAGATTATCCAAAACAACAATATCCAGAGCGTGACCATTGTGCGGATGGAAGTTCCCTGCTGCGGCGGACTGGAATCAGCCGCTAAAAAAGCATTGCAGGCAAGCGGAAAATTCATTCCTTGGCAGGTGATCACCATTTCGATTGATGGAAAGATTCTGGAATAACCGCTGATTCGGATTCTTCTGTCTTTGGAATATATCTGACAACATAATCCAAACTATATTGCAGGAGGTGACTGTTATGAGTAAAAAAATGAAAAATATTGCGCAATCCGAGGTTTTGATGCTGAAAGAGCAAATCGCCTATCAGGAAGGGCAGGTTGTAAGCAAGACGCTGGCACAAAACGCAGCGGTAAGTATTACCCTGTTCTCATTCGCAAAGGGCGAGGAGATCAGCACCCATGAATCGGGCGGTGACGCTTTCGTTACCTGTCTGGACGGCGTTGGGAAAATCACCATCGAGGGCACAGAATATCTGCTGCATGAAGGGGAATCCATCGTCATGCCATCCGGGCACCCTCACGCGGTATATGGACAGGAAGCGTTCAAGATGCTTTTGGTCGTTGTATTTTAACCAATTGTAAAACTGACAGATGTAGGTGATTTTATGAAAGCAGCAAAAGTAGATCAGGATCTCTGCATTGGCTGTGGACTTTGCTGTGGAATCTGCGACAAAGTTTTTCGCATGAATGAGCAGGGAACGGCGGAAGCGTATCAACCGTCAACAGACGAAAATCAAGATGCCGTACAAGAGGCTATCGATTCGTGTCCTGTATCTGCAATCGTCTGGGAAGATTAATATAAGCACATCTATATGCTTTTTGTAATCAAAAACAACTACATTATTTCAAATTTTAATAGTTTTTAGGAGGTCTATTATGGAACAAAAAATGTTTTGTTATCAGTGTCAGGAAACCGCTGGGTGCAAAGGCTGTACCATGTCTGGTGTGTGCGGGAAAAAACCCGATGTAGCGGCCATGCAGGATCTGTTGGTCTATGTCACGAAAGGAATTTCGGCTGTTACGCCTGCGCTGCGTCAGGAAGGGAAGCAGGTATCCGCAGAAATCAATCACTTAATCACCTTGAATCTGTTCACCACTATCACAAATGCAAACTTCGACAAGGAGAGCGTCGAGGCGAGGATCCGTGCTACACTGACAGAAAAAGATGTGCTGTTGGCACAGATCGCAGATCCTTCCAGTCTGCCCGAAGCGGCAAAATGGGATGGCTCCGATAATTGGGAGGAAAAAGCCCAAACAGTCGGTGTGCTTTCTACTGAAAACGAGGACATTCGTTCTCTACGGGAACTGATTACCTATGGTTTGAAGGGACTGTCCGCTTACTCGAAGCACGCAAATGTGCTGCTGAAAGACGACGGCGAGGTAGATGCTTTCCTTCAGCGGGCACTAGCTGCTACACTGGAAGACAGTCTTAGTGTGGAGGACTTGATTGCCTTGACAATGGAGACCGGGAAGTACGGTGTCTCCAGCATGGCTCTGTTAGACAAAGCCAACACAGATGCTTATGGGAATCCTGAAATCACAAAGGTAAATATTGGCGTTGGGAAAAATCCCGGCATTCTGGTATCTGGCCACGACCTGCGGGATCTGGAAATGTTGTTGGAGCAGACACAGGGAACCGGCGTAGATGTTTATACTCATTCCGAGATGCTTCCCGCCCACTATTACCCGGCATTCAAAAAGTATCCCAACTTTATCGGTAACTACGGTAATGCATGGTGGAAGCAAAAGGAGGAATTTGACTTCTTCAACGGTCCCATCCTGATGACGACTAACTGCATCGTGCCTCCTAAGGACAGCTACAAAGACAGGCTCTACACTACTGGTGCAGCCGGATATCCGGGATGTACCCATATTCCGGGAGAAATCGGGGAGCAGAAGGATTTTTCCGCTATCATTGAACACGCAAAAAGATGCCCTGCACCTACTGAAATTGAAACGGGAGAACTCATTGGCGGATTCGCTCATGCGCAGGTTTTGGCTCTGGCAGATCAGGTTGTTGAGGCAGTAAAAAGCGGTGCAATCAAAAAGTTTGTAGTCATGGCCGGCTGTGACGGACGAGCTAAGAGCCGAGATTACTATACCGAATTTGCTAAAGCACTGCCTCAGGATACTGTGGTCCTTACCGCGGGTTGTGCAAAATATAGGTACAACAAGCTGCCTTTGGGCGATATCAATGGGATTCCCCGTGTTCTGGATGCCGGTCAGTGCAACGACTCTTATTCTCTGGCAGTAATTGCCCTGAAGTTAAAGGAAGTTTTTGGCCTTGATGATATCAACGACCTGCCTATCATCTACAATATCGCATGGTATGAGCAGAAAGCGGTTATTGTTCTTCTGGCGCTTTTATACCTTGGGGTAAAGAATATCCATCTCGGTCCCACTCTCC
>ERZ857750.4583-NODE-4583-length-10167-cov-2.844146_pt1 | contig 10167 bp, 15 predicted proteins | sample MGYA00519915_ERZ857750 | MGnify/ENA primary metagenome ERZ857750 (study PRJEB31778, sample SAMEA3449358) | human gut metagenome | biome: human gut; feature: human-associated habitat; material: faeces | place: United Kingdom | collected 2010/2012 ... | reverse complement strand
GATGCCGGAAACCTGGTTGTGCTGGGTCAGACTCTCAAAGATCAGAGACAGCTCCCGATCTCCCAAAACCTGCATATGGTTTTTGGGCGTCTGCGCATACTTGGTCAGGATCTCCGTGATGGTCTTGGTGGGAAGGCCGAAATCCTTCGCCACCTCATGCACTCTGTATTTAATCAATCCGCTCATACTTGTTTCCTCCTCTTACCGTGGCGCCCGCCGCTTGACTGCGCCGTGCCCTTGTCTGATATCGTCTTTGCGGCAAGCGCTGCCGCCATGTTGCTGTACTGCTCCGGATCTGCCTGTGCCAGCGCGGACACAAAGGCCTTCGCAAGCCCCGGATCGGTGACGGCAGCGATGGCGCAGCCGGTCTTGCCGAGCCGCTCGCAGAGCGCCTGCTTTGTATACGGCAGACGCAGCAGCGGCGCCTGCGCGGTGTAAGCAAAGCCCTCGGCGCGCTTGCGCGCATTGTCCGACGCGTCCTGCGCCAGCAGCACCAGGCACGCCTGCCCGGCGCGCGCCGCCGCTCCGGCGTCATACTCGCCGAGCGCGATGCGCCCGGCCTTGCGCATGAGGCCGAGATAGTTGGCTGCTTTATCCGTGTTGGAGCACCTCCAGTTCCGCTGTGAGCTGCTCATAGATCTCCGCCGGGATCGGCGCATCGAACGCGCGCTCGAGCGCACGGCTCTTGCGCGCCTTTTTCAGGCACTCGGGATTCGGGCACAGATACGCGCCGCGTCCCGCTGCCTTGCCGCGCGCATCGAGCGAGATGCCCCCGTCGGGCGCGCGCACCACCCGGATGAGCTCCGGCTTGGGTTTCTTTTCACGGCAGCCGACGCACTGCCGCTGGGGAATGGACTTGGGCATGAGTGACTGCCTCCTTTCGCATTATGCCTCGCTCTCGGGCTTGATGTCGATCTTATAGCCGGTGAGCTTGGCGGCCAGGCGGGCATTCTGCCCCTCCTTGCCGATGGCGAGCGAGAGCTGGTTATCCGGCACGATGACGCGGCAGCTCTTACCCTCATCAAGCAGCGTCACCTCCAGCACCTCGGACGGTGCGAGCGCGGCCGCGATGAATTCCTCCGGCACCTCGCTGTACTTGACGATGTCGATCTTCTCGCCGCCGAGCTCGTTGACGACGCTCGCAACACGGCCGCCCTTCGGGCCGACGCACGCGCCGATCGGATCGATGACGGGATCCTCCGCCCAGACAGCCATCTTCGTGCGGCTGCCGGCCTCGCGGGCGATGGACTTGATCTCGACCGTGCCGTCAAAGATCTCCGGCACCTCAAGCTCGAACAGGCGCTTGACCAGACCCGGATGCGTGCGGCTGATGAGCACCTGCGGTCCGCGCGTGCTGTTGCGCACCTCGACGACGTAGACCTTGATGCGGTCGCCCTCGTGCAGCTCCTCGCCGCGGATGCACTCCGCCGGGGCGAGCATGGCCTCGGTATAGTCGGAGTTGGAGCTGATCTTCAAAAACGCGCAGCCGGTGCGCGGGTCGATCTTGTTGACGACGCCGGTGAGGATCTCATGCTCTTTGGAGTTGAACTCCTCATAGATCATGCCGCGCTCCGCCTCGCGGATGCCCTGGATGATGACCTGCTTTGCAGCCTGCGCCGCGATGCGGCCGAACTGCTTGGTCTCGACCGGGACGCTGACGATGTCGCCGGTCTTGGCGCGCTTGCTGATGCGGTGCGCCGCCTCCTCGCTGATCTCAACATAGGGGTCGATGACGCGCTCGACGACCGTTTTCTTGACGACCATCTCGATCTTCTTTTTCGTCTCGTCGAGAATGACCTCCACATTGTCCTCACAGTCGGGCGTGTCCTTGCGGAACGCCGTCAGCATGGCCTGACGGATCTTCTCGTACATATATTCGCGCGGGATGCCCTTTTCCTTTTCAATATCTGCAACTGCATCAAAAAATTCTGCGTTCATGGTCGAATTCCCTTTCCTTATATGGTCAGGTGCAGGCGCACCTGTGCGATGGCTGATTTCTGAAAGACACGGCTGTTCCTGCCGTCCGAGACGGTCACGTCGCCGTTGTCATACTGCTCGAGCGTGCCGATGTGCACCTTGCTGCCGTCCACCGGCTGATAGAGCCGCACCTCGACCTGCGCTCCGAGAAAGCGCGCAAAATCGCTCGGCCGTTTGAGCTGCCGCTCCGCACCTGCGGACGACACCTCGAACACATAGCTGTCGGGAATGGGGTCAGCCTCGTCGAGGATCGGATCGAGCGCCCGGCTGAAATTCTCACAGTCCTGGATCGACACGCCGTCCGGCTTGTCGATGTACACACGCAGATAGCGGCCGCCCGCCTCCTTGACGTATTCCACGTCCCAGATCTCACATCCCTGCTGCGCGGCCACAGGCTCGGCCAGCGCGAGGACAGCGTCTGTCAATTTACTCATACATCACCATTCCATTTTCTGACACTTTGAAAGACATCAAGAAAAAGAGTGGGCGGGTGCCCACTCTGTCAAATCCTGCTTCCTTCGTACGGCAATATCATACCATCCCGTGACCCACAATGCAAGCCTTTTTTTGTGCTGCGGGGCACTTACTGGTACAACGCCGCGAATTCCTCCAGGCAAAGGTTATGCTCGGTCATGAACTTCGCCGCCGTCTCGCCGACGTAGCGCACGTGCCACGGCTCGTTGCGGCCGGTGATGCTGACCTTGTCCGACGGGTAGCGGATGACGAAGCCGTAGTCCGCACAGTTGTCGGCGAGCCAGCTCAGGAAGCGCGCGTTGACCTTGTCCACGCTCAGCGAGTCATAGTACTGGTCGACCACGTCCGCGCCGAGGCCGGTCTGGTGGTCGCTCGTGCCGGGAGGCGCCGCGACGCGCGACGCGGCCGTCTCGGCCTCGTCACGGGTGTCGCCCTCGCGCATATACGCACTCACCTGATCCTCGTACTGCTGCTTCTGCGTCAGGTACGGGCGGTAGGCACAATAGATATAAGGGCTCCACCCGGCGCTGCGCGCCGCCTTGAGCAGGGCGTTGAGCGCATCGACCGCGCGGGAATCGAACGTGGACTGTGAGCCGCTGATCTTGCTCACATCCGGCACATAGTCACTGATATTATGCGCCTGACTCGCGATGAGATACTCCCAGGATGAGATATCCACATCCGGCAGGTCATCATAGGTCTTCTGGGTTGGCGCCGCCGTTGTCCGGATATCCGGCGGGAGGATCAGATCCGTCGGCGCGGTAGGCACGGCATTGCTGCGCGCCTCGTTGACACGCGAGAGAATGAGCATGGCGCACACGACGACCAGCACCGTCAGCGCCACCGACAGCCAGAGACGTTTCTTCTTCATGCAGATCCCTCCCGGATAAAAATAAACAGAAAAATGAAAAGCAGCTCGCAAAAGCTGCTTTTCACAATAGCATATTTTTCGCGTCCCGGCAAGCCCCACATCACAGATCGACGCGCTCGTAGTTTTTTGCCGCCCTCCGGAATGCCAGCCACGACAGCAGCGCAAATGCCGCCGCGCCCGCAGCCAGCACCGGAAGCTGACGCACCTGACCGGCCGCATCGGCCGCATCGAGATACGGTCCGACGACCGGAAAATGCGACAGCGCCTCAACCAGCACCATCAGCACCGCCGTCGGGATAATTGCCAGCAGAAACGAGCGTCCGACGCGCACCGCGGTCTTATAAAACGCCGGCAGGAACACCGCGTTGAACACGCCGAAAATGAGCAGCACCGCGCCAAAGAGCGCCACGTTTGCATCGATGCCCGCAAGGTTCGTGCCGTTGGGATTGATGCGCACCGACAAGACCGCAAACGGCACCGCGATCACGAGCTCCGTCAGCTCGACCGCCACGGTCAGCCACGTGCGGGCGCACACCTGCTCACGCTTCGTGACCGGCAGCACGGCGCAGTAATAGACGTCCTTATTCTCGCGTCCGTTGAGAAAGGTGAAGAAGATACCGAGCAGCCCGTAGAAAAACACGACCGTGTACGGATAGCTCGGGATGAGCAGCATCACGCCGAAGAGCGCGAACACATACATCATCGGATGCGCCGCAAGGCGCAGATCCTTACAGAAAATCTTTGCCGTCATAGCTTCTCCTTTCCACGCGCACGAGAATATCCCCGAGCGAGAGCGACGCGTCGCCGAGCTGCGCGCGATAGTGCGCGAGAAAGCCGGCGCACGTGTCGCTGCGCAGGATCTCCCCGTCCTTGATCATCGTGATGTGCGAGGCGCATTTTTCCAGATCGGACGTGATGTGCGTCGAAAACAGGATGCTGCGCTCACCGCTTTGCACCACGCCGCGAAAGAGCTCCATGAGCTCGTCGCGCGACACGGGGTCGAGCCCGCTCGTCGGCTCATCAAGAATGAGCAGACGCGCATCGTGCGAGAGCGCAAGCGCGAGCATATATTTCACGCGCATACCGGACGAGAGCTGCGAGACCTTCTTCGTCTCGTCGAGCGCGAACAGCGACAGGTAGTGCCGGTATTTGTTCTCGTCCCAGCGGTCGTAAAACGTGCGCGTCACGTTCGTGATGACGCCGAGCCGTCGGTTCGGGTAAAAGTCCACGCCGCCGAGCACCACGCCGAGCTGCTGCTTGCAGGCGGGTTCGTCGGCATAAAAATCCCGGCCGAACATCGTCACGCGGCCGCCGTCCGGATGCACGAGATTGAGCATGGCCTTGATGGTCGTGCTCTTGCCGGCACCGTTGCGGCCGATGAAGCCCATGATCGCGCCCGGCTCAACGGCAAACGACACATCGCGCAGCCGAAACGCCGGATACGTCTTGCACAGACCCTCCACTTCCAGAATGCTCATTGTCCGTCCTCCCGCTTCAGCTCCTGCGCGAGCGCGGCGGCAAACACCTGCGTCTCCGCCTCCGGCACATCCGGCGCTGCGGCCTTCGCGCCCTGATCGAACACCACACGCACGAACCGGTCATAATAGCTGCTGCTCTGCAGCGCGATGCCGCGCTCGCGGTCAGCCAGCAGAATGAGCGAATCACCCGGCGCGAGGCCGAACATATCACGCACCTCCTTCGGGATCACGATCTGCCCCTTCGGGCCGATGCGCACCGTGGCCATGAATTTGTCCTGCATGGACTGCATATGCGTCACCTCCGGTATGACTTGTATTACTTTTCTTACGTTATAGCACAATGCCACCTCAAGCGCAAGCGTTTTTTGAATTTTTCGTCCGCGCAGATCATTATGTAAACCAAAAAGCGCGAAAAAAGATCCCCCTGCCGCTTGGCAGGGGGATCACACCTTATCGAATAACTCAGAGCGCCTCGACGTCGGCGATGAAAGCCTGAATGGCTTCTTCCGGGACGAGCTTCTTGCTGCGAACCAGATTCACGATGTCACCAACGGTCTTCTTGTAGAAGAGCTTCAGGGGGTACTTGGTCAGGCTCGGAACGGACTTCATCATGACTTCCTTGCCGTTCATGTCCTCGATGAACGTCTTAACACTCAGCGTTTTGTAATCCATAATATGTTCTCCTTTCAATTTTGAACACATTGGCCATTTCCCCGAATCCCAATTGAAATGGCTTTGTTGTTCAAAGATTAACGCTTTTTGGGTATTTTGTCAAGTATGTCGGGAAATTTTCTTCGTCTTCCCGTCAATTTTCATCCAGTAATCAACGCTCTGTTGTGCAGTATTTGCGCACAAGCGAAAAATTGTGTGTCAGGAAAGTGTACGTGCCGCCGCTGAATAGAATGACCTCAGGCAGAAACGGAGGGCTGAAAATGCTGTACAGTACCCTGATGCTGATGATGAGCAGTGCATTTTTGATGCTGCGCCTGAGCCCCGGCGGGTCATTTCCGCGCCCGCTGAGCGAGGCCGAAGAGCGCAAGTATCTCGAGGCATGGCTGCAGGGCGATCTGGAGGCGCGCAACGTGCTCATCGAGCGCAACCTGCGGCTGGTGGCGCACATCATCAAAAAATACTACACGCATTACGACGACACGGACGACCTGATCTCGATCGGCACGATCGGGCTCATCAAGGGCATCAACACCTACCGTCCGGATAAGGGCGTGCGCCTTGCGACCTACGCCAGCAAGTGCGCGGAAAACGAGATCCTGATGTATTTTCGCAGCACACGCAAAAACGCAGCCGAAACGCTGCTCTCAGACGCGCTCGACACGGACGGCGACGGCAACAGTCTGTCGCTCCTCGACATCCTGTCCGCCTGCAGTCGGACGAGATGTGCCAGGCGCTGCGGCGCTGCATCGGCGAGGTACTCGATGCGCGCGAGCGCGAGATCATCCGCCTGCGCTATGCCATTGGCGGCGGCGAACCGCTGACGCAGCGCGAGACCGCGCAGCGCTGCGGCATCAGCCGCTCGTATGTGTCGCGCATCGAGAAAAAAGCCATCGAAAAGCTGCGCGCCGCCCTGCTGGCGGCCGGTTACTGACCGCGCGGCGTTGACAAACCGGTCGAAACAAGGTAGAATTGCAAAGATATGAGGGAGATGATACCATGGCGGATCAAACGCACAATGCGGGCGTACACACGCACGTGGACGAAAACGGGAACGTGATCACGCACTGCCACGACGGCGAAGTGCATATGCATGAACATGACCACGCGCACAGCCACGGGCATGGACACACCCACACCCATACGCAGACCAAGGCGGTCATCAATCGTCTGGCGCGCGCGATCGGCCATCTGGAGTCGGTCAAGCGCATGGTCGAGGATGGGCGTGACTGCGCCGAGGTGCTCATCCAGCTTGCAGCCGTGCGCTCGGCGCTGAACAACACGGCGAAGATCATTCTGAAAGATCACATCGACCACTGTCTGACCGACGCTGTGGAGAGCGGCGACCAGCAGTCCATCGACGAGCTGAATCTCGCGATCGAAAAGTTCATGACCTGAACACCAAAGCAGCCCTCCGCCGCACGGCGGAGGGCTGCTTTGCTTCCGGCACAGCAAGAAAGGACGCATCCAAAGCGGATGCGTCCTTTTTAGAGCAAATCAATGCTGCACTTTTTCCACTGAGAGGACCGAGCCGGTCATCTGGTCGACAGCCACGACATAGCGCGGGTGGAAGTAGTACACGGTCGTGAGCGTCACGCGGTAGACAGGCTGCGCGCCGCTCTCATCGAGCTGCACTTCCCACGCGGCAAGGTCGCTCTCCGAGATGCCGGCCGCCGCAATGGCGATCTTCAGCGCCTGCTCCTGCGTGACCGGGCCCGCAGGCGGGGTCGGGGTAGGCGTCGGTGTCGGCACCGGCGTCGGGCTCGGGGTAGGCGTCGGCATCGGTGTCGGCTTCGGCGTCGGGCTCGGCGTGGGTATCGGCGTCGGCGTCGGGCTCGGGGTAGGCATCGGCGTAGGTGTGGGCTGCGGCATCACGGGGGCAGGCTGCGGCTTTACAGGAGCCGGCTGCGGCCCGAGCGGTTCGTCACCCGCCAGGCGGCAGATCTCTGCCGTGCGCGCGTCAACGCTGCACACATAGTGATGCTCGCCGTCCGTGAGCACGAATTCCATGACCATCTGGCCGTCAATGAGCGTGAAGCGCATACTGGCCTGCGTGACGCTGTCCGCATCCAGACCGCAGCAGGCGAGCGCCGCATCCATGGCCTGATCATATGGGATATATGCGCCGGTGCTCGCGGCACCGATCGAGATCATGTCGCCAAGCGTCACCTGGTTGGACGCCGCGAGAATGTTCAGGTCGTTGATCGGCAGCACCGCCAGCGCCTCGCCGGTGAGATCCTCCACCTGCGCGCTGATCTGCCGGATGAGCATCGCCTTTCCCGCGCTGACGCCCATGGCAGCAGCATCGGCCTCCAGCGCGGGATCCGGCTCCAGCACCTGCGCCAGGACAGCGGGAGCAAGCCCGCAGTCGCTCTGTGCATCCTCCACGGCGGAAGCCAGCCGGCCGCACAGACGCGCGTCGCCCTTGCCGGCCTCGACCGTGACGAGGATCGAGTTGGTATCCGCCGAGACATAGCCGTCTGCCTGCAGCTCGGCAACGATCGCATCGGCCGCCGTCTGCAGCGGCTGGTTGCGCAGCTCCAGCTCGTCGAGCACGACCTGCGCGTCGGCATTGCACGCGCGCACGGACAGGACACGGCCGAGCTTATTGACGGTCAGCTCAATACTGGGGTTCGCGTCCAGCGTTGCGACGCCGTCGGGCATCTGCACGGCGTAAAATCCGCCGCCGAGCACCGCCAGCAGAAACACCGCCGCCGCCGCGACCCAGCGCCGCCATGCGCCGCCGCGACGGCTGCGCTGCGGCAGCGGGACGACCGTTTCCGGCTCCGGCTGTTCGGCCGCCTGAACGCGGGCGAGGATCTTGTCCCAGGGATCCGGCGTCACGGCTGCGACATCATCACGCAGCTGCTGCAGCAGCTGCTCGTTGCACTTTTCCTGTTCAGTCAAGACCGTCACCCCCCATCGATGCGCGCAGCTTTGCCAGCGCGCGGTTGTAGCGCGAGATCGCCGTCGCCTGCGGAATGTCCAGCAGGTCGGCCACCTCCCTGTGCTTGAGGCCGGAGAGCGCGTGCAGCATCACGATCTGCCGCTCACTGTCCGTGAGCAGGCGCAGCACCTTATCAAGCACCATATGATTTTCCGTCTCCCGATAAGCGTTGTGCGGATCCTCCACATGAAACAGCTCATCAAAAGATATATTCTTATTTTCCGCCTTGCGCAGGCGCATAAGCGCCAGATTGCGCGCGATCGTCAGCAGCCACGCCATCGGCTTGCCCGACGGCTGATAGCTCGATGCCGACTGCATCACGCTCACGAACGTATCCTGCATCACGTCCTCAGCCGCCGTCGGATCGCGCAGGATCGACAGGGCAAAACCGTAAACGGACGCGGACGTCTGGCGATACAGCACCTCAAGCGCGGCGGTGTCCCCCTCCGCAATGCGCAGGATCAGGCCGTCATCCGGCGGCCGCGCATCGGACGCACCTATATCACTTGTGCGTTTGTCGTCATTTCGCATATTCGATTACCCCACATGAGTATAATGCCTGAAAACGAATTTTAATGCATAAAAAAATGTTTTCCGAAAAATTTTCTCTAAAAAAGTGTGTTTTTCGGCACTCCCATCCTCTTAACCGAATATTTTACGTGATAAAATGCGGTTTGTAAAGCGAGTGAACCATAAAAAACTGCATTTCCAACAGATTTTACCCTTCTTTTTTCGGCGGCGCCGTTACCTCGAGCGCGTGATTGAGCACCACGCCCAGAATGAGCAGCAGTCCGAACACATGAAACCAGAACAGCAGGATCACGACCGAGGCAAGCGACCCGTATACGAGTGAATACTTCGCGCTGTTGCCGATCAGCCACGAGAGCAGAATACTCATCACCACGATGCCGACGGCCGAAAACAGCGCACCGGGAAACACGCGGTGCGGCGTCCGGCGTGGTGTGGTGAGCCGGTAGAGCACAAGGATCATCATCAGCAAAATGGCAAACAGAACCAGAAAGCGCACCCAGGTCCACGACCAGATGATGCTCACGCGCGGCATGAGCGCATCGAGCCAGAGCAGAAAGCGCTTGCCCGTCAGCATGAGCAGGACGCATAGGTACAGCACCAGCAGAAACGCCACCGAGAAGGCGACGCTCACGACGGTGCTGCTCACGATGCCGAAGCGCTTATCGCCGTGGATCTCGCTGACGATGGCGGCCATGGCGCGAAACGCCGCAGACGCGCTCGTGATCATGACAAAGAGCGCCGCAATAAACATGACCTGACTCGTGTTGCCGGACACATAAATGAGAAACTCCGACACGAGCGCCTGCGTCTCGCGCGGGAGCACGAGCGTCTCCACGATGCGCAGCACGGCGGTCGGGTCACGCAGGATGAGCGCAAGCAGGTCATACATGCAGATAATGGCCGGAAACAGCGCCATAACCATGTAATAGGCGATCTCAGCCGCCGAGCGCGTCACGCGGCGGGTCAGAAATGTGTCGGCCATGGTCGTGAGGACGCGGGTAATGCGCCAGTCTTTCAATCGACTGCCTCCTCTCGCAGAATACAAAAACCGCCTTCACAAGGAGCGAAGGCGGTTTTGGACAGATGATGAAGCTTACTTGGAGTTGAAGATCTTGAAGATGCTGTCAAACGGATCTTCCTCCGCGGGTGCGGCAGCATCCGCAGCCGGAGCGGCAGCCGGGGCAGCAGGTGCAGCGGCCGGAGCCGGAGCGGCAGCCGGA
>ERZ857750.4581-NODE-4581-length-10175-cov-3.256126_pt1 | contig 10175 bp, 11 predicted proteins | sample MGYA00519915_ERZ857750 | MGnify/ENA primary metagenome ERZ857750 (study PRJEB31778, sample SAMEA3449358) | human gut metagenome | biome: human gut; feature: human-associated habitat; material: faeces | place: United Kingdom | collected 2010/2012 ... | reverse complement strand
TGTTCACCAAGCATCCGTACAGCATGTATGAGCTGAAGATTTGCCGTGATTACCGCGACGGCAAAGTTACTAAAGAGGATCTGGATAAGTGCAGCACCTGCGATATGAACTGTGTGATTAATAACGGTCTGAGTGAAGCTTCTAAGGAACAGCTGAAGCATAAGACTGGTGAGGAAATTGTGGATGCTGATATCGCACAGCAGATGGAGATGAAGTAATGAGTGAAAAGGCAGCGGTAAGAACAAGAGAAAAATGGGTCGATGACGTGAAAGTTATTGCTTGTATATTGGTTGTGCTAGGCCATTTCTTTCAGAGTATGACGAAAGCGAATATTCTGCCTGAAAATGATTTGTACCAGTGGTTTAACACAACAATTTATTACTTCCATGTGCCGCTGTTCTTTATTTGTAGCGGATATTTATACCAGAAGTACAGCAGGGTAAATAGTGTGGGTAGTTGGTGCAAGAAGGTGGCGAAAAAGGCATTGGCACTCGGCATACCCTATGCCACTTTTACAACTGCTACATGGGTGCTGAAAAAGTTATTCTCAGGTAGCATTAATGACCAAATTGGTGGTCTTAGCGATACACTGTTACTTCATCCGACTGCCCCGTATTGGTATTTATACGCACTGTTCTTCATCTTTCTGGTTACGCCGACTTTTAGCAGTGTGAAAGCGGCTACAGGTGGTTTGATTATTGCTGTAGTTGCACGTATTGTAATTTCTCAGAGGGGGTACAGCATTTATGCTGTATCAACAGTTCTTACCAGTGAAATCTGGTTTGTGTTTGGAATGAGCATTTGTGCGTATGATATTCAGTTAAACGGGAAAAGGAAAATAGGTGAGATTTGTGGGGTTCTGTTTTTAGTATTAAGCGCTGTAGTCTATGTGGCAGACGTTCACAATTCATGGTTCTCCTTTTCTTTAGGACTTTTGGCGTGCGTTTCAATTTTATTGATTATTGCAGACTTTGAGGCTGGTCTGGGAAAGTGGACAAATTTTCTGGCAAGGTACACTATGCCGATTTTCTTGATGCATACACTGTTTGCGGCACCAATGAGATCTGTTCTGTTAAAAGTCGGAATTGAAAATGCGGTAATTCATGTGGTACTGGGATTAAGTATTAGTTTTATTGGCCCGATTATCGCTGCGTGGATTATGGAGAAAACAAAGTGGTTGGAGTTCTTCTTGTATCCAAGCAAATTTATTAGAAAGGTATTATAAGGATGGGACTTAAAGATACAGTCAAGGAAAGCATTGGATTGATTCGAGCAAAAATCTTTGGTGTAACTGCTGGGCAAAGTGTCTATATTGGCAAGCATTGCAGCTTAAAAGGAAAACATCATATTACCTTGGAAGGTTTTGTAACAGTACGTCCCTATGTCCAAATTTGGTCGGGGGGGGGTACAGTGAGAATCGGCAAGGGATCCGAAATTGGTGAGCGATGCCGGATTTCTATTGCCAACTCTTTGGAAATTGGAGAAAAAGTTCTCCTTTCGCCCAATGTGTACATAACCGATTGTGACCATGAGTACCGTAACGTAGATGTTCCGGTGATTGATCAAGGAATTGTACAAAGAAATCAGAAAGTTTCTATTGGAGAGGGCTCTTACATTGGAATCAATGCGGTGATCGTAGGTAATGTGAAAATAGGTAAGCATTGTGTGATTGGGGCCAATTCGATTGTTAATAAAGATATTCCGGATTTTTGCGTGGCAGTTGGATGTCCTGCAAAAATAATAAAAAGCTATAATGAAAATGAATGGTGCAGGTTTAAGGAATCCTAATATACAAAAGCTGCTAGGTATCTGCCTGTCTATTGGAAACAGGAGAATTAAATGAACAAAGAATATATTAATGAATTTGGAATTAAAATCTTTGCAATAGCAGGTTTTACCAGAGTTTTACGAAAACTGAAATTGAGTCGCGCTGTAAAATCTTATGAAAGATTTAAATATAATTCTATAATCCATTGGTTGGACAAACGATATGGAAAAGAAGCGGATAAGGCAATCGCAGAATATACGGACCATTGCAAAATTCAGGAGGATTCACCAATATGGATTTTTTGGTGGCAGGGAGAAAAAACAATGCCGCCAGTTGTGAAGAGTTGCTATAAAAGTGTTCTTAAAAATGCGGAAAAGCATCCGGTGATATTGATTACAGAGAATAATATCAAGGAGTATGTGGATATTCCGCAGTATATTTATGAAAAAATAAAAGAAAAGAAAATGACATTCACACATTTTTCTGATATCTTGCGAGAGAATCTTTTGTATAAGCACGGCGGCATCTGGATGGATGCAACGATTTATATGACAGCACCATTTTCAAAAGAAATGTACAAATATGAATATTATTCTATAAAAGGTGCATTTGAAGAATGGGAGTGGACGGGCTTTTTTCAGGCTGCGGGAAAAGGAAATGTATTTGCAAAGGCAGTAAGTCACTTATTTAACTGCTATTGGAAAGAGCATGATTGTTTAGTCAGCTATTTGTTGATTGACTGCTTTCTGGCAGTGGCACGAAGGCATAGTTCTGTTATTGATGAGATGGTCAATGACTTGCCGCAGAAGGATTCTAGTATCTTTGTGTTGAATGATCAGCATTTGGATGAAACATATAATGAAAACACATTTGAGAAGTTGAAAGGGAAGAGTAATATTCACAAGTTATCTTATAAATATCCACATTCTGAAGAAAGCGGTGGAAAGAAAACTTTTTGGGGATACTTGGTTGAAGAAGGAAAATAATCAAAATGAAGAAAAAACTGTTATTTGAAGTGATGCACTTACACATGGGTGGTGCAGAGAGAAGCCTTGTGAATCTGCTAAGTGAAATCGACTACAGCCAGTATGAAGTAGATTTACTTCTGATAAAAAAAGAAGGTGACTTGATTCGGCAGCTGCCCCAAGAAGTACATCTGTTGGAAACGCCGTATGAGTTGAAGGCAGTATACAGTAACTCGATAGACGGAATCCGGGGCGTGAAATATTTTTTAGCACGAGGAATGTCTGTTGTTTGCTCCAATATCTGGAGTAAAATTCATACTTGTGACGTGACAGCGATTCGGTGGAATCAGTTCTACAAAAGACTTATCCCGCAGCTTGAAAAAAAATATGATGTGGCTGTTGCTTACTTAACGGGACCAAGCATGTACTATGTTGCGGATAAAGTGAATGCGGATAAAAAAATCGTGTTTTATCATAATGACTATTTTGCATCCAATGCAATGTCTAACCGTCCGACAGATTTGCCATACTTTGAAAAATTTGATATGATTCCGACTATTTCAGATCAATGCAAACAATCGCTGGAAAAGGCTTTTCCAGATATGAAAGAAAAATTCACAGTTATTCCTAATATAACCTCAACGAAGTTGATACGGCTGCGCGCAGATCAGTTCTATCCTGAAGAATATAAAGGGAAAAAGAATGTTATATGTTCTATTGGTAGGTTGAATGAGCAAAAAGGATTTGATCTGGCAATTCAAGCTGCAGCTTCTCTGAAAAATCGTGGAGTTTCCTTTAACTGGTATATTATCGGTGAAGGAGAAGAACGTAAAAAGTTACAGGAACTAATTGCAATCAATCAACTCGAAGACTATTTTTTCCTATTGGGAATACGCGATAATCCTTACCCGTATCTAAAAAATGCAGATGTTGTTGTGCAGCCTTCTCGTTATGAAGGTAAGTCAATGGTTCTGGACGAAGCCAAAATTCTGGCAAAGCCTATCGTTGCAACGAATTATACAACTGTTCGAGATCAGTTGAGCGACGAAGAAGGACTTGTTGTAGACATGACACCGGAAGGAATTGAAGAAGGAATCCGAAAAATGCTGACCGATGCCAAAATGAGAGAAATATTTGAGGATTATTTGCAGCAGTGCGATTACGGGAACACAGATGAAATGAAAAAGTTTTATAATGCTTTGATGTAAAGGAAAAACAGTGATGGTGGAATTTTCAATAATTGTACCTGTTTATCAGGTGCAGAAATATCTGAAACGATTGGTAAACAGCGTGCTGGCGCAGGACTATACAGCGTATGAACTGATTCTTGTGGACGATGGTTCATCGGACGGAAGCGAAAAAATTTGCGATGAGTTCAGTGCAAAGTATGCTCAGGTTAAAACAATTCATAAGAAAAACGGTGGAGTTTCTTCAGCTCGTAATGAGGGAATAAAAAGAGCAGAAGGAAACTATCTAATTTTTCTGGATGCCGATGATTATATTGATAAAAACTATTTGGCAGATGTGGCTGCCGTGGTAGAAGAAAAAGCACCTGATATTTTGATATATGGCTACTGCTTGGAAACAAACAGTGGCATGGAAAAACTTCTGCCAAAGTTAAACGGTGACTATACACAGGAATCCCTGCCAAAAGATTTTGCTATATTTGCGCAGGAGAGTTCATTTAATTCTGTTTGTAATAAAGTGTTCTGTGCCGACATCGTTCGAGAAAAGCAACTGGAATTTCCAATACAGAAAATCGCAGAAGATGGGATTTTTGTATGTCAATTTCTGCAGAATGCGAAGAGCTTTTACTTCGTCGAGAGAGCATATTACCACTACTGTCAAAATGAAGGCTCTGCAGTACATAAGTTCTGCGCAAGCCGCTGGGAAGATGAGAATAACTATCTGAAAGAAATGCAAAAGTGCGTGGAGTATCTGGCACCAGAACAGATGGGAATAATCATGGGAATCAAGTATCGCAATGCGGTGATGTTCGATTTGTACAATTTGCTGGAGTCAGATAAATCAATATACGGTTGCTCGAACATTCTGAAAGAGCACTTGAGGCAGAACTACAGTTATATTGACTGGAATATAGATACGCAGGAACGGTTACTAAGATTGCAGGTGAAGATGCTACAAGGGCAGCATACATTGGAATTGATAGCATTGATGCGCCTTAAGAAAAAAATAAAGCAGCTGGGAAAATGGGATGAAGATTAGGATTATAGATCAGTTATATTTATTATGTCTTGCGATAGGAATAATTTTTACAACGCTATCGTTGACTGCACTTGCGGCACAGACACCGTGGATAATAACTATATCAAATAGTGTTTTGCTGGCACTGTGTGTTATTCAGCTTATCAGAACTTTTTATCTATTGCGAAATAAAACAACATGGCTATTATTGTGGTGTGTATGCGCAGTTCTATTATTTATTGGGTACCGAACAGTAAGTGACAGAACAATCCTTGAAGCATTCACTTACGGGACGGGCGCAGTTTTCGTGGATTATAAAAAAATCATAAAGACAATGAAATCAACGTGGCTCTGGTGCCTTGTAACGGTCGTCTTTCTTTCGCTTATGCGAATCATTCCTACAGTGGGTGGCGTTCGCGAAACTGGTGAAGTGAGAATGTCGTTGGGATTTGTTCATGCAAACACACTTGGGTTTATTCTGTTTATTATTGGTCTTTTGATATTTGTGGACTCTTATGAAGTCAGAAGCCGGAATAGTTTTATTGCGTTATTATTATTAACTGCGGTCGATTTCTACATTGCAAATAGTAGAACAACAACGTTGCTTCTATTGATAATGGATATTGTAATAGCGACAAAGGTATTTAAGAATGATATGATTTCCCATTTTTTGAATAAAAAGTGGGTGCGTAATCTTTTATTGATTTTTGTAATTGCATTGATAGGTTTCACTGTTTGGTTTGCTACTTCCTACAATGGAAGTGGTCGTCTGCTTCAGTTAAATGGACTTTTGAACAACAGAGTTCAGAATGGCTCTTATTATATGTCACTTTACGGAATTTCGTTATTTGGAAAAAATATTCCGGAGTTTGTGCTTTGGAATGATAATTTTACGCAACTTTATCTGGACAATGGCTATTTGCTGATGCTGATTAAATATGGTGTGATTGCAACAGTAATTTATATGATGATGATTTTACAATCGGCAAGAAAAGCAATTCGGGTCAAGAATATTGCTATGGTAGTGGCAATTGGATTGATTGCGGTTTCTCTGTTTACAGAACAGAGTGCATTGCGCTGGTGTTTTTGCCCGATTTTGATGTATATGAGTGCAAAGAATTGTGACGAAGCAAGTGAGTGAATGTGGAGGAATTATGATTGGTATATTAACGTTGTCTGCATCAGACAATTGTGGATCATTGCTGCAGGTATATGCTTTACAGCAGTGTTTGAAAAGACGCTTTCAGGTGCAATCCGAAGTGATTGATTTTAGACCAAAAGCATCCGAAAGATTGTATTCGATTTTTCCGGAGAATCCATTTCAAGAAAAGCGGAAAACATTGAATGCTATTTGCCATTATGGATTGATTCGGAATCAGAAAGAAGACTACGAGACTTTCCGAAAAAAATGGTTAAAAATGACGGTTTCTGTTTGCAAAACGGAAGAGGATTTAAAAAAATTAGGACAATATAGTGCAGTTATTGCTGGAAGCGATCAGGTTTGGAATGTAAAAATGCCTGATTTTGATATGGCATATTTTCTTGGCTGGTTCAAAGGAAATAAATACGCATACGCTCCCAGTGCTGGAGGCACTCCAATTCAGGAAGCAGATAACCTCTCAACAATAAGAGAGGCCTTAAATCAATTTGATGCGCTTTCAGCAAGAGAAAATCGCTGTAAAGATTCCATTGAAGAATTGACTGGTCGAAATGCAGATCTTGTACTTGATCCAACGCTTCTGCTGACACAAAAAGAATGGCAGGACAGTATACAAGAACGTACGGTTGAGGGGGATTATATTTTCTATTATTCCTGGGCATACAACAGTGATGCTGTAAATAAAAAAGTTGCAGAATTTGCAAAACAGAATGATCTCCCGGTCTATGTGATCAATCAGTTCAAGTGGACAAAACACAAACCGACTGATTATGGTTTTAAGATGTGCAAGAATGCTGGACCGCAGACTTTTCTTTCCCTTATGAAGTATGCAAAATATGCTATGGTTCAGTCTTTCCACGGCGTGATTTTTGCATATCAGATGGATAAGGAGTTCTTCTTTCTTGATGATCAGCCCGAAGAGAAAATGGATGTTCGATTAAGGCAGATCCTTACGTTGTTAGGAAAAATGAACCAAGTGCTGCGCCCAGAAGACAATGTGAAAGAGAAGATGGTTGTGCTAAAGCAGGGAAACATAGAAACTGAGAACTTGAAAAAGTATCGAGAGAATTCTTATCGGTATTTACAGGAAATGGTTGAGAACACAAAATGAAAAATGCATACTTGATTATGGCGCATCACAGACCAGATTTGCTACATGAATTGATCGTGGCCCTTGATGATCCAAGAAATGATATTTATGTACATATTGATGTAAAGGCAAAGGATCTGGATTGGAATATAACTGCTAAAAAAGCAAAAGTTGCTAGAATGCCAGCTATATCTGTTAATTGGGGCGGGTATACACAAGTGGATTGTGAATATCGACTGTTGAAAGCCGCTTTGCAGGACAGACATCATGATTATTATCATCTGATGACAGGAGTAACTTATCCTATTAAATCACAGGATTACATTAACGCTTATTTGGAAGAACACAATGGAACAGAATATGTAGGATTTGATAATAAGCGTGATTACTCATTCCGCGCAAAGTATAAGCATTTATTCTGCGAAGAAGGTAAGATACCAGGGATACAGGGAAAAATCAAGTTCAAACTTCGAGATTATTACCTTGAACTTCAACGCATGTTGGGTGTTGACCATTTTAAGAAATACAATATGGTTTGCAAAAAAGGATGTGCGTATTGGTCCATTACCGAAGCATTTGCACAGTATGTTGTGAGCAAGGAACCCGTAATTCATGAGATGCTTGCTAATTCCATCAGTGGTGATGAGGTGTTTGTACAGACGCTTCTATATAATTCGGAATTTAGGAACAACGCAAAAGATTTGAATGATGAGTACAATGGATGCATGCGAGAAATAGCATGGGAACATATTACGAAAAGTAATGATCCGTGGCACAATTTTCACTTGGCAGATAAGAACTATCTCTTGGATAGTGATAAATGGTTTGCATTAAAATTTGAGTCAAATGATGGGATGCAATTAGTACAAGAATTGAAGAGGAACCTCAAAAAATGAAACTAAATAGAACTGAAAATAGTATAAGAAATATTTTTTGGGGAGTAATAAGCAAATTCGTGATGCTGTTCTTCCCGTTCATAATTAGAACAATCTTAATTAAATCTCTCGGCGCAGATTACCTCGGATTAAATAGTTTGTTTACGTCTATTTTAACTGTGTTAAATCTGGCGGAGCTTGGATTTTCAAGCGCAGTTGTTTTTAACATGTATAAACCGATTGCAGAGAATGATGCTGATACGGTGTGTGCATTGATGGCCTATTATCGAAAGGTCTACCATGTTATTGGTGTCTGCGTAACAGTGGTTGGTGTTGCCTTGATTCCATTTTTGCCGCACCTGATTAGCGGATCTTATCCGCAGTCAATTAATATTACTGTGTTATATCTGCTTTTCCTAGCAAATACATCAGTAAGTTATTTCTTGTTTGCATATAAGAATTGCATTCTTTCGGCTTATCAGCGAGAGGATGTTATAAGCAAGATCACTATCGTTCTTAAAATTGTGATGTATGCAATGCAGATGGCGGCACTTCTGCTTTTCCACAACTATTATTGGTATGTGATTGCAATGATTATCAGTACCGTGGCGACCAATATCGTTACGGCTTATTATTCGGATAAGATATATCCTCAGTATCAATGCAGAGGTGAAATCTCGGAAGAAAAACGGAAAGATATCAAAAAAAACATTCAAGGCCTTATGGTCGGTAAGGTTTGCATGGTAAGCCGTAATTCTTTTGATAGTATTTTCCTTTCAATGTTTTTGGGATTGCAAACTGTGGCTATCTATGGAAACTACTACTATATTATGAGTGCTATCAGCGGAATTCTGACCATTTTAATGACATCGCTAAGTGCTGGCATAGGAAACAGTATTGCTACTGAATCCATGGAAAAGAACTATAAAGACATGAATAAGTTTGTGTTCATATATGCTTGGATCTCTGGTTGGTGCGCAGTGTGCTTGTTCTGCATGTTCCAACCTTTTATGGAAATCTGGATGGGCTGCGAGATGCTGTTTCCGATGATCGATGTGGTTTTAATTTGTTTGTATTTCTATTCATTGACAATGGGAGATGTACGAAGCCAGTATTCTTCTGCTGCTGGATTGTTCTGGGAAAATAGAAAATATGTTTTAGTTGAAGCATTATCTAATATTGTACTTAACTATATTCTTGGAAAACTTTTTGGAGTTCACGGTATTATTGTGGCAACATTGATTTCAATTCTGCTGATTAATTTTATCTGGGGTTCTGCAATTCTTTTTAAGTATTATTTTAAAGACTACAAGGTTGGAGAATTCTATAAGAAACATTTCTTCTACTTTGGGGTGGCAATTATTGCAGCGGTATTGACATATTCCTTAACGACATTGATTCATGGAAATATGTATGTTCGTTTTATAGCAAGTGCGATTATGTGCTGTATTGTTCCGAATGGAATCTTCTATATTATCTATCGAAAAAGAGAAGAATTCAATGAGGCAAAAGTATTTTGCAGTAGGGCGTATAATCTTATTCGTAAGAAAAGTTAAGCAGTAGCGGTGTATAAACACGGGAGAATTCTAGAATGGATATCATAATAATTGGTGTTGCGTTAATGCTTTTGCTGAGCCTCCGGAAAAGTAAAGAAGATTTTCTTTCCAAGGAAAATTGTCTTTCTGTCCGAGGAATGATGGCTTTTGTGATAATTTTTGGACATTTGGCGCAGAGAACGGGGCAAACTATTTAGCCAATCACTGAAATTATCTGCAATATGCGTGGGAATTTATTTTTTTATGTCAGGATATGGCCTGATGGAACAATATACGAGAAAAGGGAAAAGTTATCTGGATACATTCATTCAAAGGAGAATAGGGGAATTATTATTCAGATATGTGTTGATTAGTGGTATTTATCTGATTTTACGGAATACTCTGTTTGAAGATCCATATTATTGGAGTTAAGGAAAGATTTGGCAGTATTGTGGAGAAAATTCGTTAGAGCTCTATCTATGGCAAGGGATGTTTTATTGTGTTTCTATATTGCCTGTTTTTTTGCCTTGTCTTTTTTACCCGTAGGGATTGCTATGTGCAGAGTCCTGTTATATGTT
>ERZ857750.4572-NODE-4572-length-10204-cov-2.172628_pt1 | contig 10204 bp, 15 predicted proteins | sample MGYA00519915_ERZ857750 | MGnify/ENA primary metagenome ERZ857750 (study PRJEB31778, sample SAMEA3449358) | human gut metagenome | biome: human gut; feature: human-associated habitat; material: faeces | place: United Kingdom | collected 2010/2012 ... | reverse complement strand
CCATCGACCGGGTATGCTGGATACCCATTTGCATCATGTGGATCGAAATATCGTCGAGCGACACCGGGAACCGGTAATTTTTCTTCAGGCTCCGGATTCGGATCTGATTCGGATCGTACCGGTTCACCTCGATTTGGTAGTTCTCTTTCAAAAAGTCCATCACCGGGGTGATCTTGTCGGACGGCGCGCCGGCGCCGAAAGACAATTGCTGCACTTTGCGTTGTACCCTCATAGCTTAAACAGTCCTTTAGGTTCATCGTTGGCCGGGATCGTCTCGTAGTCCTCGATAGTCGACAGGTCGGGAGTATAGCGGAACGGCACCTGCCCGGTCGCGCCGTCGCGGTGTTTACGGATATAGAGCAGGCCCAGGTCGTCCGGCATCGGCAGCCCGTTGTCGTCGTATACCTCGACCCCGGGTTCCTTGTAGTACGCCGGGCGGAACGGCATCAGCACCAGATCGGCGTCCTGTTCGATACCGCCCGATTCGCGCAGGTCGTGCAACTTCGGCTGTCTGTCGTTGCGGTTTTCCGCAGCGCGGTTCAGTTGGCACAGCAAAATGATCGGGATTTTCAGTTCGATCGCCAGGGATTTCAGTCCGCGCGAAATATCGGCCACTTCCCGCTCGCGGTTGTTGCGGTAGTTCCTGCCGTCGGTATCGGTTTCGATCAACTGCAAATAGTCGATAATAAGCAGGTCGAGGCGGCCTTTACGGTGTTTGGCGCGGGCCATCGCCGCCAGGCGGCCAAACGTCGTGTTCGGGGTGTCGTAGATCGAGATTTCGAGCCGTTCCAGGTCGCGGACGGCTTGCTGGTAGGCTTTCAGGTCGCGGGCGTCCATGCGGCCCGATTTGAGCCGCTGGCTGTCCACGCCGGCGTAAGTGCTTACCAGACGGTCGGTCAGCGATATGTCCGACATTTCCAGGCTGGCGATCGTCACATGGCGGTTATCCTTCGCCGCGGACTTGGCGAATTTCAGCGCGAGCGCCGTCTTTCCCATCGCCGGCCGCGCGGCCACGATAATCAACTGGTCGGGCCGCGCGCCGTTGGTCACTCGGTCGAGACGGCTCAGGCCGTAGGTGATCCCCTGGATACCTCCCTGGTTGGCCCGGACGATCCGATCGTCGACCACCTGGCCATGCCGTTTGACGATGTCGCGGATGTGTTTTTCGGCCCCGCTGCCGGCGAACAGCGAATCGATCCGGCCCGTCGTCGCGGCATACTCCGACATCATGCCGTCGAAGTCGCCGTCGTAGCATTTTCCCGACAGCGCGTTCAGTTCGACGATCATCGTCCGCATGATAAACAGTTGACGCAGGATCTGGGCGTGATACAGGGCATGTGCGCCGCTGCCCACGCGCGTCGAACATTCCGTCACATACGCGATCCCCCCGGCGGCGTCCAGCGACTTGGTTTCACGAAGCGCCGACGAAACCGTGAAAAGATCGACCGGACGACCGGCCGTCGCTACGCTGCGGATAGCGGCGAACAAAGCCGAATGCCGGGGATCGTAAAACGTATCGGCGGTCAGTATTCCGGCCAGTTCCGCGTACAAGTCGCTTTCGAGCAGCATCGCGCCGAGTACGGCCTGTTCCAGTTTAACATCGTGCGGGGGAACGAGTCCCGCCGGGCAGTCATAGCCAATTTGTTTGGAGTATGATTTTTTGCGGTTGTTGTTTTCCATTTTCATCGGTTTTTAAAGTTGATTCGAAATTGACCTGAAAGATGCCCGAGGTGCCGAACGCCATATAGAAGTCGATCGTCCGGACGAAGGTCTCGCGGTTTTCTCCGGAATATTTAAGGATCGCCTTCAGGCGGGCCTGTTCCATCCGGCTACGCATAACGATTCCGTGCTGCTCCTGCAGGTAGTCTTTATAAAGCTGCCAGTGCTGGGTGAATTCGCGGTCGCGCCACGGAAACGACACCGGCAGCGGCTGAACGGATTCGGTCACGACGTCGTCGATCGCATCGCTCGTGGCGGTCACCTCCCGCCACGCTTTGAGCACCGCGTCGCGGCCGCGCTTGCCCGGGCCGGTCGCCGGAACCAACTCCGACAGTTGCTCGATCTGCCGGCGGGCCTTCTCGAGCGCGTTACAATGGTCTGTCCAAAGTTTTAGTAAGTTCATGGTTTCGGATTGTTTTCGTCAGAAGATTCGACTTTTTCCATAGCCTGGTCGATCGCAGCCTGAAGCATACGCATCCCTCGGTCGAATATTCGATCGATGCGCCTCAGGGTTACGGATGGAAATTGTGTAGGTTTCGTTTGCGGCAAAAGAGCGAGAGCCTTTCGCCAGACTTTTAGATCGTCTGAAAGGGATATACCTTTCCCGTTCAAACATTTCTTTCCCGTGTTGGTCATTGCGGAATAAAATATTTGGCTGGGGGCAAATAAAAAAGGGTGCCACCTTTCCCTCTGACCAACACCTCACGGAGGCTGCAGCAGTCATTACAACTCTGCTTGGGGGTATGGCACCCAAATCTGAATAGACATAAAAAATGCCCATAGCGACGACTTGGGCGGTATTACCGCTTCCGTGAGATATGTTGGTCGCTACAAACATAAACATTTTTTGGGAAATAAAGAATGCCGTTTAAATTTTTGATGGCAGGATACGGTTTATTATGAGAATAGCTCCTGTTCTTCATCAGAAGTTTCCTTGATGTTCTTCCACAGTCGAGCCACCTGCATTTTGACTGCCTCACGTCTTTGAAAATCCTCATTGTCTTTCAGCTTATTGTCCAGTTCGGCAATTTCCATTTTGCTTTTCGCAAGCTGCTGATACAATTCCGCTCTGCGCGTAATCGTTCCACGAAAATGCTGGAAAAGAACGTGATTGCATTCCCGCTGGTATGCGATCAACTCTTCGCTGTCGCTATTGATAGAGAGAACCAGCCATAAATATATTCTTCCGGCAAACATGCCATTTCTCTTAACTGATCTCCGGGCACCTGTATACCGGAAGTCCGGTATACAGCTCCAAAAATTCTATGTTCCTTCAGCCGTTCGAGTTGCCATTTGTAACTAACCCCAAGTGCCTCACATATAGGTTTTATGGCAATCAAATAAGATCCGTTTTCTCGTTTATAGGGTATGATTTTACCCTTAAATTCCAACAAATTCATAAGACTAAGATTTTGAGTTATTTAACTTTTATTCAACTGACACAGCTTTTTAATCCAGTGTTGTAAATCGTTAAAAAATCCCTGCGGGCCTCCCGGCAGGCAGGGGGTGGAAATGAACCTAATCAAACGAGAGACTATTTATTCTCCAGTTCTAACTGGATAGCGAATTTCATCACCTCGGAATTGAGCAAATGATTGACTTCGAGATTATTTTTCTGAACGTCCAATATTTTGTTATGAATAGTCGTACAGGAAAGTGCGAGCGCCGCAAAAAAATCGTCCAGATCTTCGGGGCTGGTCTTGATATCGATTTCGACATTGCCCTTATCATCGTAGGCGAGCAACTTCATCACCGACTCGGTTATTTTCGTGGAAAAATCTACAATGCGTTCTATGTCCATTGTGATAGCGTTTATCCGCCCTTACGGGGATTCCGCAAGGGCGGAAGTGATTAATTTTTAACCATTTTACTGAAAACGGCGGCAGGCCGGAATTTTACGACCGTGCGTTCCTGGATCCGGATCGGCGTTCCGCGCGATATGTCGCGGGCGATCTTGGGCGCGCGTTTTACGCGGACAAACGACCCGAACCCGCGCAAATAGATGTTCTTACCCTGCTTCATCGAATCCTTGATACGTTCCATTGTGACCTCGATCACTTCACGGACTTCGTCCTTCGGCAGCCCCGTTCCGGCAACTACCTGTTTAATCAAATCGTCTTTTGTCATATCTGTTTGGTTTTGCGCCCGAAGGCTGGTTTTGGTTTTCTCAAATTCTTCATTCAGTCCCATTGCCAATGCCCGGCAGATGGGCGGCAAGATTGTCATCGGTTTTCGGTTTAATTGTATTGATAATCATTCCGGTAATTCAATCGTGATATCGACGTTCTTTTGCAGCACATCGGCTATATCATTGCTAACCGCGAGGTAGTACCCGGCTTCATCCCTGCTGGGCATGAAATAGAAATACCGACTTTCTGTATGCATAGGCAGCCCCAGTTCTTCCAGACCTTCAGAGGTGAGGGAATTGTGGAATTTCTTGAATTTATCCGACGCTTTCCGCCCTTTTGGGGTGGTTCTAAGCACTTTGTATGCTTTATGCTCACGGTTCGATACTTTCGTATTTTCCGACATCAATTTGGGATCGGGAACAAAACCGTCTTTAAATGCGACCATGTGCGGATTCCATATACAGGTGCAGTCAAAGCCCCATCGGTATCCGAATCCTTCCGGTCGCTCACCGACCAACTCCTCGATAATGTCGCATGCCTCTTTATACGTGGCTTCGCGCACATCGTTCATCCGCTTTAATTCGGCATGAAGCGCGGAACCTTCTCTAAATCTTAAAATCATAGCTTATAATGTTATGCCCGGAGGCGGTTAGAATAATTTTTGATAATTGGTCGGAACATAATTCATCCAAATCGTTTCCTGCATGATAGTTCCGCTACCGTTCACTATATTGCTGCGGATATTGTTGCGTTTAATCGGAAATTTCGCTTTGTGCCAATCTCCGTACAATTCATTCATCAGGTTACAATCGTAGCCGCTAATCATCGCCTTACCTTCGATCCGATGGAGACGGGCGGCTAATTGTCGGTGATCGTCATCGGTAAAATCGAATTTGTAATCCTTGCCTTTACTTTTACCCCCTCGACTTTCTACCGGATAAGGCGGATCGCAATAAAAAAATGCCTTAGGAAAGTCTATTTTGTCTATGCAATCAGTATAGTCAAAATTCGTGATCTGAAACCCCGATCGCAAGACCTCCGCGACTTCGTGCAACTTCTCGATCGCATTATTCCAACGGGAAACGGTTTCGCCGCCCTGAGCGAGAACTTTCTTTTTCGCCATGTGCCAGCCTTTATTTTGACGCTGACAGCCCAAACCGAAAAACGACTGTCTCACCCTTACATAAAATCTGCGGGCCTGTTCAATATTATCATCGGAATATTCCCAGCAGTTGTCGTATTCCTGCAGCGAGCATGGTGTAAGCAATAACAAACGGATCAGATCGTCTTCATGGTTACGCAACACTTCGAAAAAGTTAGTAATATCGGAGTTGATTTCGTTGGCCGTTTTAATCACCTTGCCCGGATAATTGATCGACACGACCATACTGCCGGCGAACAGATCTACTAAATGCGTGAAACCTTCAGGGAAATACCGATACAAATATTCGATCCAGGTAAATTTACCTCCGAAATAATTGAAAGCTATTATTTTAGATTTATTGCCGCTCATTGTTCCTATCTCTTTTATATTTTGGATGCTTTCACTAAAACTTTGTCGATCTCCATCGCCACCTTCCGGAGCGTAGAGGCGTTGGAATTGGTTTCTTCGGCCAAACGGATCGCGGCGGTTTGGATCAATTCGGCTTCCGCCGGAGCCATGTCGTGAAGGCTGACCTTTCCGTCTTTGTCAATATCGGCGTACATTTCAATCCATTATTTGTGATGTTCGAACCAACTGTCCCGGTTACTCGTGGCGGCCACAAGCTCGATTTCTTCGCGTTTGATCCGGCATTTACTGGTACCGGTGCCGTCTCTTATTACGGTTATCCGTTTTTCTGCAATCCAACGATTCACAGTTCTGCGTCCGTATTTTTTATACGCCTGATTGAGCGACAAATACGGCTTACGCAATCCGCATTCAACAGCAATTTTGCTGACGGCAACCTCTATGATGGCCTGCATTTGCTTCAACTGCAAAATGTCAATAGGTTTATAATCCATAATTGCAAGTGTTAGGATTTTCGCATTACAATGATTTTTCCCGTACCCCTACGTGCGGATACCTTCAACTCAACATTTTTATTTTTGGAATATCGCGCCGCCGCCGTCCTGACGTTCGATTCAGTAACGTCCTTAAAATTAATCTCGATAGATTCCCCTTTTTGCAGTCGCGCAAAAGTTGCTGTAAGGTTTACAGTTCGTACTAATTCAGCCATATTAAATTTGAAGATTTACATCTGTTTTTTACTACATTTGTTTTTGTAAATGTGAACACATAGCAAATATAGGCATATTGTTTATTAAAACAAACAAAACGCCAACTTTTTTTGGTACTTAAATCACAGTATAATGGATAAGATATTAATGCTTAGTGAAATAAAAAAACACTACGGAATTAAAAGCAATGCAGAATTTGCACGTTTCCTGGAAATATCTGCCCAAAATATATACACCTGGATTAAGAGAAACACTTTTGATCCAAAAATAATATTGGCAAAATGCCCAGATATTAATGCAGAATGGCTTCTTACAGGCAAGGGTGAAATGTTAAAAGCTTCCCACGAATCCCGTCCTAATGCGACAAGTGCCCCTAAAAATTATTTAGCCCAATATACCGACGAGGAACTCGATCAGATTTTACAAGATCAGTACCGCGCACATCTACTGCAAATGTATGAACAGGGCAAAGCGTACCCGGAGATTGTGGTAAAAAAAATGATGGCGGAAAAAGACATTCAGATAAAAGAATTGCAGCGTGAAGTATGGGAACTTCAAAAAAAGTTGAAACAAACTGCCGACAATGATACGATAGTAGCGAAGGATGGGAAGGCAGAATAAAACTCCGGATGTGTCGATACCCGGAGTTTTTACCCTTAACTCATTCGGGTTTTTCTATACAAAATAAATTTTCTTAAAAAATCGCGGTCAGCCTTTTTTTTGCCCTTATCCAGGTTGTACTGAATCCGTTCCGCGATTTCAGGATCTAATTTTACCGGAGATTGTAATGGGTTCTCCGGAGGATCGTCGCAATAAACAATCCCCCAATCGTCGTTAGCATCATACATAGCGAAGTTTTTAGGTCATACACTAAGCAACAAAAAAGGCCATCCCCTGCGTGTTCTGGCGGAACCTCGCTAATCTAAGATTAGGCGATGCAGGAGGATGGCCTCATTTAAAGCATTAAACGACACCGCAATATACAAAATATTGCTCCTAAATCTTAAATCAGCAAAGTGTCCGCCAGAACACAATAGTAAAAATACAATAAAAAATAGCATAAAAAGATTGTGCAGATTCCTTTTTTATTCCTTTTAACCATAAATCCCATTAGATTTTAAGGTATAAAATGTATAATATTTTGCTTTTCGGCATTTGTATATTACTTTTAGATATGATCTATTAACTAATAACTAATTAAAAATATTTGTTATGATAATTGTTATTCGCAAACAAACCGAGGATAAATTTGTTGCACATGTAGACGATCCTATTGTTACGCATCAATCCGATCCTAACTTCGATGCTTTAAAACCATTTCAGAATGGTATTATTGCCGAAGGAAACACTTGGGGTGAAGCACTCGAAAATATTAAAAAGAAAATAAATAAATATATAGATGGTTATAAGGGAGCAACAGGGAATTTTCTTTCATTTACTAAAGATGGAACCGCTACAATAATAAGTGAAAATACGACTATGGATGATTTCTTAAAGTGATACTACTCAATGAAAGCCCTGCCTTAAGGCAGGGCTTTCATTTACATAGAGTTTGTCAACACAATAACTATAAAATAATAGCGTCAGATTTATTTTTTACAAAATCCAATCCTTTCCGGTGATTCACATCGTTTTTGGTAAACCGCCGGTGAATGTACCCCCGGGTTACTTTCAGGCTTTTACTTTTGGTGATGTCGGATGAATCTCCGACATGATTTAGAGCCATCGCTATTTCCGCATCGCTGATACCGCAATCCTCGGATGCAACGGTAGCCCAGGTATGACGCATGTAATACGACGATAAATCGGGATTCACACCCAAATATTCGGCCAATTGTTTGCATCCCTTGTTTACGTTTTGGTTGAACCCGCGAAAATCGGCATACATCCGATAAAAGCAAAAAAGCCGTTTCTTATTCGGATCTCTATACTTTCGGATCAACGGGAATGCTTCCGGTTCGATTTTAACAGACAGCAACGCTTCATCCTTGCGGCGGGGGGCTGTTTTTTGCCGGGGGTATGTTATACGACGAAACGTAAGGGCGGCATCGTCGCCGTACAAGTCTGCCGTATTCATGGCCAGCAAATAGAATGATAAAGCCAATACGTCCCGGGCCAACTGCATACGCTTGCCTGGTAAGGTTTCCGTCTTCAATATTTTGACAAGATCCTCGACGGATAAATCACGCTTTTCGGGTTCTTCTTTAACGTCGATTTTCAACTTCTTACTGGAAAAGGGCCAGTGCGTTATCAAAGCGGTTTCGGCATCCTCGTCGTTATATTCCTCGCAAGCGGCATTAAACAAGGTTTGAAGGTCTGTCATATAATCTTTAACGGTCTGCGCCTTGCATCCCGCTTTCCGGACGCTGACCGCTTTGCCATGTTGATTTATCCGCGTGATGGTACGGGGACTTTGCATGTACTCGATAAATCCTTGCAAATTTTTAACATTGATTTCTTTGATGTAAATGACGGGACGTTCGAAATAGTCGATTAAATTGCGGATGACAGCTTCAAACAGTCCTGCCGCGCCATTACGTCCTGCTTTCCGGAGCGTTCGGATATAGGCGTTGGAAAACGCGACAAAATCAATACTGGCCCCGCCATCCGTTGCCAAATGCTTCTTGATATAATCGGCCAGTTCTCGGGCTGTGTATTTTGACAGCATTGCCCCTAAACCCTTCAACAGCAATTTATCGAATCCGATTATATCCCGATCAATCATACGTACCACTTCGGTATCGCGTATGCTCTTAAAATCTGCTGCGATCTGTTTACGCGTCACATAAATATCCGTTTTTATATATGCTGACTGCCGGTTATGCGTCAACCGGATCGACACGGGAAATTTCCCATCGCGGCGTTCTTGGTGTTCGAATACGCAAATCCTATATGTTGGCATACGACATGATTTTTTCTGTAAAACATTCGTACAACAAACATACAAAAAAGGACTTATTTTTTGCGCTCTTTTGAAAAGAAAAGGGAAACCGTTAAATAACGATTTCCCATAAATATCACCCCTATATACGCCTGGGGACATTGTTTTGTCGAGCTGTTTACGAGACTTGAACTCGTGACCTCTTCCTTACCAAGGAAGTGCTCTACCACTGAGCTAAAACAGCAATATTTCATATCGAAACCTCGGGTGCGGCACCTTTGGTTTTGCGGGGACAAAAGTAATATTTATTTTTAAAATACCAAAACTTAGCCCGAATTATGTACGAAGAAATTCGATTACCGCCGACATTGCCGTTCTTTCCGGAGCGGAACGCTGAGCCCGAAGTACAGATTGGCCGCGGAAGCTTTGATCGGAATGAACTGCGGATTCACCTTGGTAAACATATAATCGCTGCCGACAAAGAAGTTGATCCACGACGGGCTGAAGTTAAGCGCGAAACCGAACGTCTTGAAAGCGCTGTGAACGAACGAATAGCTGACCGTCGCGGCGAACCAGTCGATCGGACGATAATTGACCGAAGCGGTCAGTTCGGTATAGATTTTCGGCTTGTAGATGCGGGTGCTGGAAAGCAGGCCGAAGCCGACCCGGTTCTGCGCTACGGAATACTCGGCGCCCACGTTGATCGTACTGCGCAGCAATGTAGTGCGACTCCGCGAAGGGGTCTCCGAAAAATGAAACAGGTTTTGCAGGTTGCCGGTCAGGTTGTCCATCTGGTCGCTCATCGAGTTGTCCGGCTGATCGTCTCCGATCGGCAGGTCGAAACCGTCGAAATCGAAATCGCCCTTTGCCGCGCCGTTGACCGTCGAGCGTTTGCTCCACGTAATGAATCCGAAATCGATCACCGCTCCGGAAACCGTAAAATTGTCCAGTACTTTAAAGGTCGCTCCGAAATCGATGGCGCTTCCGTAACCGGCCGCTCCGGGCGAATGATAGTCGAACCCGTCGATGTATTCCCGGTCGTTCTTGTCGGTGCTGAATTTCGGGCGCAGCCCCTGTACCGAAGCGGACATATACCCTTCCGAAGTAATCCGCCATGCGTCCCCGTTCATAACGGCGTGCAGATTATTGAAATAGACGTCCGCATTGCCGGCTCCGACCAAGAACTTATATTTTCCGCCGATCGTCCAACGACCGTTCAGCGGGTGCGAGTATCCGACCGATACGTCTACGTAAA
>ERZ857750.4556-NODE-4556-length-10252-cov-2.546926_pt1 | contig 10252 bp, 16 predicted proteins | sample MGYA00519915_ERZ857750 | MGnify/ENA primary metagenome ERZ857750 (study PRJEB31778, sample SAMEA3449358) | human gut metagenome | biome: human gut; feature: human-associated habitat; material: faeces | place: United Kingdom | collected 2010/2012 ... | reverse complement strand
AGAACAATATGCTCCTCAGCGACTGGAAGTACGCCCCTCAGTTCGATATCCTCATCGTACAGGACAAGATGCAGCTCATCAGCGTCTATGTCATGCTGTGTCTGTACATCTGCATCATCTCACTGGCCGCCATCGCCGTCATGACTTATGTGAGAAGCGTCTCTGCAGCGTCGGACAATCAGGCTCTCTTTGAGAGTCTGGATAAACTGGGAGCCGATCAAACGTACAAAAAAAAGGTGCTCAAAAAACAGCTGAGCAGAATCTTTCAATATCCTGCGGTCATCGGCTGCGGCACAGGTTTTCTATTCTCCCTGGCCATGGACTATTTCAATGACGGCAGAATCCAGGGAACGGAAATCACAGCGCTGACGATCCTCCTCGGCATTATCGCGGCCGCATGCCTCGTCATGTTTCTGGTCTACCGATACGCTCTCAAAAAAGCGGAGAAAATCGTGAGCATAAAAAGAAGTTAAGACAAAAAGAACAGCGGGCCATAGATCGGTGATCCGGTCCGCTGTATCTTGTCCGTATTTTCCTCCAGACCGCGCGCCTCATTTCTCCGAGCGTTTCCAATAGCGCAGCGTCGGCAGCCACTCTTCAAAATAGGTACGGACCTGAGCCGGAGGCCGGTTTTCATCCGACATGTGTTCTGCGAGATAGTCGATCAGCTCTTCCATGCTTTCATATGTGAATCTGCCGTCAGAATAACACCATTTACAGTAATCTTCATTAAACGCTCCGTCGATTTCTTTGCTCAGAGAGGCATCATCCAGCGGCATGCCGCAGCACTGGCAGATCAGCTGTCTCGGCGATCCCAGGAGTGTGTTAATCGAAACGTCAAACAGCTTCGACAGCAGTTTCAAAGTCTCCGTACCCGGCACCGTCTCCCCGTTTTCCCAGCGGGATACGGCCTGACGGGTAACAAAAACCTTCTCTGCCAGATCTTCCTGAGACAGACCTTTTTCTCTGCGGAGCCTGAAAATAATATTTTTTTCTTCCATACTTATCATCACCTCGCCTAAAACATATCATCTCCCGCCGGGAAAAACAAGCAACCCGCGGTTGCTGTGACTTCATTTCTTCATCGGCCATTCCTTGTGCAGAGATGAAAAGCATCCTTCTCACAAAAATCCGCCCCTTTTTCATCGTCAGAAGACCTTTCATAAACAGGATTCAGATCATCCTTTTTTCTGTTGTTCTGCATCCGATTACAGAAAAACAGGCACTGTGAATAAATCTTCACAAGTGCCTGCGTCTTTTTTGTCTTTTTTCAGCCGCTCGATTCCGTTTGGCTAAGCGAAGAATAATTCGGAAAGAGTCATAGGTTTTCTGCAAAAGGGCGTCTCCGATGTACTTTTCATTCTGCAGGATCTTCTTCAGTGTTTCCGGACGCCACTTCGTCGATCAGCATTACATTGCCGTCTGCATCATAGCCGAATTCAAATTTGATATCGTATAATACCAAGCCCTTTTCCTTCAGATCATCCGCAACGATCTGTGTGATCTTCTGCGTCATCTCCTTGATATCTTCGTACTGCTTATCGCTCATGACTCCTAAAGCCACCAGAGCGTCCTTTGTCACCAGCGGATCGCCCAATTCGTCATTTTTAAATGTCATCTCCACATAAGCGGGAAGATCCGCGCCGCTTTCGATGTACTGTCCGTAACGGCGGATAAAGCTTCCTACCGCCTTGTGACGGCAGATGACTTCCAGTCCCTGACCGAACACCTTTGCAGGAAGAACTTCCATCGTGGTATTCTTTAAATCAGCATTTACGAAATGCGTCTTAATGCCCGCCGCATTGATCTTTTCGAAAAAATAGATGGACATGCGTAAATTAACGTCGCCTACGCCGTCGATAGTTAAACCTACCGCATTTTCGCCCGGATCGAATACACCGTCTTTTCCGGTGCAGTCATCCTTGAACTTCAACAGATAATTTCCATTTTCCAGTGCAAAAACGTCTTTTGTCTTGCCTGTGTATACGCGCTTCATTTCCATAGTTTTTCTCCTGTGACGTAGTTTCCTGAGATCATTTATTCTAAAATTCACTCATAATAATATGCAAAACTGCATTTTCATTATGATCCATATGAAATATACCTTTCATTGGGCGATGAGTCAAGGATTATCTTCACAGATATTGTACATATATCTCATTCCTTGCGGTGAGAGATCTGACGTTTCCGGAATTCCGCCGGTTCTCCATCACAAGGAATATGTTATTGATTCCGTTGCGCCTGCCGGATGCTGGCCGGCGGCTGACCGTCCGCTTCTTCGGTTTTTGGGAATTATCGGGCCTCTTTGCTCCTGCGATTGCAGCAAGAGCCGATCTCCATGCGAAATTTTATTCTGCCGTGCGATTACGGCTCTTTTATTTATGCTCCCGCCCATTCATGTGCGATATCTCCCCATATCTGATCCCCTGATACAGACAGGAGCGCTGCGGTCATCACAGCAGACCGATCCCGATTTTGACAGTCTCTTCCGGCTTCGCCTTTTCACCGTCCCTTTCAAATCATTCCGCGGCTTTGTTGATACAGGCAATCGCATTCAAACTGCGGGGATAACCGATATAAGGGAGGCATTGGGACACGACGCTGATTAAAAAGTCCTTATCATTGCCGATGTTCATATTCCCCTTTGCGTGAGCGATAAGCTGCGGCTCACATCCGCCCTGCGCCGCAAGGAAACAAAGAGTAATCAGTTCACGCTGCGCAAGATCAAGACCGGTTCTGGTATAGTAATCACCAAAACAGTTGTCCGCAAGCCAGCGATTGATAGGTCCGTTTTTCCAGGCTTCTTTCATCTGTTCTCCGAAAATAGCGGTCTGTACCTGCACGCCTTTTTCCAGCCGGTCTTCCATGGTGGTTCCCGCCTGCGCGGAGAGCGGAAGCCCGATCTCATTCTCCGCAAAAATTTCATTTGCGGCTCTTAAGAATTGCCACATTCGCCCCATTCCGAGATAATCCACTGCCTGATAGACCGTTTCCTTTACAGCGACGGGAGACAATCCCGCTTCCAGCGCTTTTGGGAGTATTTCTCTGTAGGCGGCTTCGCCCTGACAACCGATCAGCGCCGCCAGAACCACCAGATAGCGCGTCTTCGGTTCCAACTGCCGGCTCTCTTCATTGACTACCTCATCAAAAGCGAAATGTTCAAACCGTTCCATAAATTCCGGATCTGTTTCGTAATAATTCATTTTCACGCCTCCATTCTTTTAGACAAGCCTGATTTTATCCTGCATCCCCGCATATGCCGATCCCATTTCTCTTCTGGGATATCCCCGATGGACACAAAAACATGTGCCTTCTCCATTCCCAGCTCTTCTGCAAGAAATGTCTGCACCTTCAATGCCATTTCCTTTTTCGCAATCTCATCCCGTCCCGGGATCATCGTAATATCGACGTGCGGCATCTGTTCCTCCATTATATTTTCTGATTGCCGACAGACCATACATGAGGGGCCGCAGAAGCCGCCATCGTATTCTGCGCCATTACGCCCACAAGCTTATGCGGCACATAAGCTTCCTCCAGAAAAGCAATTTCCTCTTCTGAAAGAGAGAGCTCCGCCGCCCCGACCATTTCCTCAATATGCTGTAATTTTGTCGCTCCAACCACAGGAGAAGCCGTCTTTGTGAGCAGCCAGGCAAGCGAAATCTCCGTCATCGTTACCTCACGCCTCTCCGCCAGCTGTTCAACGCGGCGGATAATCACGCCGTCCTGTTCGGCGGCGGCATCATATTTGAGCCTCGCATAACCGTCTTCTTTCAGTCTTTTGGAAGTCTCCCCGGGATGCCTGGAAAGTCTGCCGCCTGCCAGAGGACTGTACGGCGTCATGGCGATATTGTCTTCGGCGCAAAGTCCCGCCATTTCCCGCTCTTCTTCGCGAAACAGCAGATTATAATGTCCCTGAACGGATATGAACTTTGCAAAGCCTTCCCGCTCTGCCAGTGCGTTTGCCTTTGCCAGCTGCCATGCAAAACAGTTGGAAATACCGATATAACGTACCTTTCCTTTTTTCACCGCATTGTTCAGACCTTCTAAGACATCATACAACGGCGTGCGGTAATCCCACATATGGTAAATGTAAAGATCGATATAATCCACACCCAGATTTTCAAGGCTCTTGTTCACCATGCGTTCAATATGCTGCTGTCCGGAAATCCCCGCTTCGATATCCGCATCGGTACGGGGCAGGAACTTCGTGGCAATCACCACTTCATCACGCTTCGCAAAATCCCGCAGTGCACGTCCCACATACCGCTCGCTGGTCCCGCTCTGGTAGGCGACAGCTGTGTCAAAAAAGTTCACTCCCAATTCTATCCCCCGGCTGATAATCTCGCGGGAACGTTCTTCATCCAGAGTCCAGGAATGCTGTCCGTTATTCGCATCCCCAAAACCCATACACCCCATACAGATACGGGATACCATAAGATCTGAATTTCCAAGTTTTGTATAATTCACACTTTCACACTCCTTTTTTACCGTATACATCTCAGAATATTCCGCCGTTTTCCGCACCTTCGGCGAACCTCTGAAATCTCCGCCTGCTTTCTGCGTAATCCATTCCGCCAGCCCGGCGGCAGCCTTTTATGTCAGAATAATATTCCAAGCGGCTCAGTCAGCATCTTTCGTCTCACGCTTCATTTCTCCTGGGAAATTACCATCTCACCGGAAATTTCCGAAATGAATTCCCCTCCTGAAACCGCAGTCCCCAAGGAATAAAGCGCGCTGTTCGGTTGGTAGCTTCCGTAAAACAGAACGACATCTCCCCACGGCTCATAATACGCTAATGTTCCGATGCTCCCATCAGTAAATGGCGCATCACTGACGTCCAGCTTTTGGGGTGGATAAAATGTCTTCTCATTATCGCTGAAGTCCTCATTTTCCAACGTCAGCGGCAATTGATTATATAAATCTTCCGCCGCCTGACTGTCATTCAATTCAAAAATGATTTCCTTTCCATCTGCTTCGACCCTGATCCTCATAACCTCCGCAGTTCGCTCTACCGTCTCCTCATTCTCTCCTGCTTCCGTTTCTTTTGTTTCACTCTCTGCCTGTGAGACATTTTCTGTCTGCCGGGAACTCCCGGTACAACCGCCGAGAATTACCAACGCTGCCAAAGCGAGCAGAAAAAAATACATGCTTTTTCTCATTTGGTTCCTCTCTTTTCTCACCGACGAATCACTTCCGGATTCCGCGGCCGGCCGCGGATCCGTCCGGTATCCGCGCGCCCTCTGTCAGCTGCACCAACGCCTCAAAGCTGCGTTTCAGGTTCAGCCCAGTTAATTTATTCGCATAATTCATTTCATCATTCTCCGCTTATTTCACAAGCCCCAGGCCAGTCAGCCAATCTGCGACATCACTGCCAGGATCTGATGCCCGGGAACTGCTCAGAGAGAGTCCTTCAAGGACTGACGCATCCGGTTCCAGACGCCGTATCGTGCTGATCGTGTCAGAAAATCCGCTGCCGCCGCTCGTTACAAAAGGAACGACTGTTTTACCGGACAGGTCATAGGTATCAAAAAAGGTATAGAGAATCATCGGCATATCGCCCCACCAATTGGGATAGCCCACATAAATCACATCATACTGCGCAATGTTGTCAATACTTCCTGAAATTTCAGGACGCGCATCCGTGCGCTGTTCCTCCCGGGCTAAATCTACAACCGTATCGTAGTCATCACTGTACGAAGTTTGAGGAACAATTTCAAAGATATCCGAGCCGGTCTGGTCTTTAATAGAGTTTGCGACATTTTCGGTGTTGCCCGACCATGAGAAATATACCACCAGTCCTTTGGCTTCTGCCGCCGTTCTTTCCGGCGCGTTCTGTCCTGAAGACGAAGACTCTTCTGTGCGGTCTCCTGCACTTCCGCACGCAGTTACAGCGAATATCAGCGCAACCGACATCATAACTGCAAATAATTTTTTCATATTTAACCTCCTCACCGTTGAAATCGAATGTAACGCAACCGGGATTTCTCAGCTGAATCCCGTATTTCCAATATCATACGCCGATTCCCGTCCATTTTCCTCACATGCCCTGTTCCTGAAATCGAAAACCCGCAACTGAACAGAGGCATTCCTTCTCTGCCGTCTGACAGCGCCTTCTCCACCCATTTCATTTCCCGCTTCATTTTTCATCTGCGCTCCGAATTTTATACCGGAGATAATCCAGCCGGTCCAGCTGTTTTTCTCTAAAATGAATTTCATCGAGAGCGATCGCTCTCCTTTTATCCAGCATTTCGAGTCTCTGCGCTTCCGTACTCTTTTCTTCCAGCAATAATCGCATATAGCGTTCCGCTTCATCCCGGCTAAAACCAGCATCGTACAGTGTCATCACCATACTCAGACGCTCCATGTCACGGTCATCGTACCTCCGCGCTCCCATGACCTTTTTTACGCCGCCGCACAATCCCCAGCTCTCATATTCCCGAAGAAGTTCAGCGGGGATATGGTACCGCTCACTCGCCTCATCTATCGTCATTCACAAACTCCTTTCTGCAGAATAAAAAAAGCAGGCGCCTTTTTGGACACCTACATTGTAATCAACTCTTCAAAAAATATCTAATACCCATATTAAATTTATTATAATGCTTGAAAAGCATTCTTTAAAAACCGTATGAAAGAGGAGGCCGCCGCTCCGAACATCTGGTTCTTCTTCCAGACTAACACAGAGCCCGTTTCCATCGCCGGAACGAGAGGAATAAAACATAAATCATCATAAAAATTCGCTCCGATATCAAAACACAGCGCCGTCCCTATTCCGCTTTTGACCATAGACGCCGCATTCATAATAAGATTATAAGTGGCCGCGATTTTTAATTCTTCATAGCAATCGCCAAACCAGCTGGCCAGTTCATTTCTTACGAGTTCCCGTCTCACCATCAGCAGAGGGATGTGGAGCAGATCCTCCGGTCTGATCTCCTTTTTCAAAGCCAAGGCGGAATCCCGGCGTGTTAAAACGCCCCACTTCTCTCTTTGCGGCATACGGATAAACTCATATTTCCCGACATTTACAGGCTCTGTAAGCAATCCCATATCCAGCAGCCCCTTCTCGATCCGTTCCTTAATATCGTCTGCAATGGCGCTGTGAATGTGAAACTGTACGAGAGGGTGCTCCCGCTGAAAATCTCTGATTCGCTCCGAGAGGAATTCCATACTTTTCGTTTCTCCGCAGCCAATAGCGATTTCACCGGAAAGGATCTCACGATTATGCGAGAGTTCCCGAACTGTTTTATCGGACAGAGATACCATTTCCTGGGCGAGGCGTTTTAACAGCATCCCTTCTTCCGTTAAAACGATACTGTGTTTGCTTCTGTGAAACAGTCTGACGCCCAGTTCTTCCTCAAGCTGCATCAGCTGTCTGGAAAGCGTCGGCTGCGTGATATGCAAAAGAGTCGCCGCTCTTGTAATATTTTCTTCTCTGGCGACCATCAGAAAATATCTCAAAACTCTGAATTCCATTCCGTTCCTCCTTCACATCAGCCTCATTATAACGGCAGTCCTTTTATTTTTGCATCAGAAATAACTTTCATTTTCTGGCATTCGCAAAACAGCGGCCGCCCGTTTTCTTCTGTCGTCAGAAGCGCCGCTTTGAAAATCGCACCGCAGAACAGTAATACCGCCAGTATCGTCGCCGGCAAAATAAAACGCTTTTTCACCTTTTCTCTGTGGAATGCTCTTTTCTAAAAATAGAATCTGTTATATTTTCTTTTTTCATTTTACTCTTAACAGCAATATAATACAATCTTCCCTCTGTAGACTCTTATGAGAAAAGGGAGCTCTGCTGAAGGATTGTTATACTCTAATGCCCGGACAAGCTTGGGACCAAACAAAAACTCCTTGAATCCCCGTTTACCGGGGATTCAAGGAGTTTTAAACAACTGATCAGATTTATCCGCTTTGCTATTTCTTAGCAGTAGCTGCTGCCTGCTGTGCCGCTACTTCTGCTGCGAAATCTTCTTCTTTCTTTTCGATGCCTTCGCCTACTTCGTAACGAACCATACCGACGACTTCGACAGCCTTGCCGATTTCCTTCGCACAGTTTGCTACATACTGAGCAACCGTCACGTCGTTGTCCTTGACAAACTTCTGTTCGAGGAGGCAGGTTTCCTTGAGTTCCTTCTTGAGTCTGCCTACGACCATCTTTTCCACGATATCAGCCGGCTTGCCTTCGTTGAGCGCCTGCTGGATGAGAATCTTCTTTTCGCTCTCGATGAATTCAGGATCTACATCATCTTCGCCGACGTACTTCGGATTCATGGAAGCTACCTGCATTGCAACGTCCTTACCTAAAACAGCTACTTCTTCTGCGGAAGCTTCTGTCTTTAATGTGATGAGAACGCAGATTGTGCCGCCGCCGTGTACATAACCGACATTGACTGTTCCAGGCTCAGCGATCTTCTGGAATCTTCTGATGTTCATGTTTTCGCCGATCTTGGAGATCTTATTGTTGAGCGCGTCCTGAACGGTACCTTCGTCGCCGTAAGATAATGCCATGAAAGCGTCCATATCTTCCGCATCGCTCTCTAAAGTCAGCTTTGCGAGATTATCTACAAATGTGATGAACTCTTCGTTCTTCGCCACGAAGTCCGTCTCGGAGTTTACTTCGATGATGGAAGCCTTGCTTGCGTCGTCGCTGAACGCGATACCGACGAGACCCTGAGCAGCGATTCTGCCTGCCTTCTTTGCAGCCTTGGAAAGTCCTTTTTCTCTGAGGATTTCCACTGCCTTTTCCATATCGCCGTCAGCCTCTACCAGTGCTTTTTTGCAGTCCATCATACCTGCTCCGGTCATTTCACGGAGCTCTTTTACCATAGCTGCTGTTACTGCCATTTTGTGTGCCTCCTAAATATATGCAATTTATCTGTCTTTCACGTATTAGAATTAAGCTTCTGCCTGAACTTCCTCTTCCGCTTCCGCTTCTTCGGAAGGAACGGAATCGTCCATGGATTCGCCCTGCTTGCCTTCGATAACAGCGTCTGCCATCTTGGAAGTGATCAGTCTTACCGCTCTGATCGCATCGTCGTTTGCAGGAATTACATAATCCACATCGTCAGGATCACAATTCGTATCTACGATACCGATCACAGGGATTCCGAGAATCTTAGCTTCCTTTACAGCGATTTTTTCCTTCTTAGGATCTACTACGAACATCGCAGCAGGCATTCCCTTCATTTCCTTGATGCCGCCCAGGAACTTTTCCAGCTTAGCTTCTTCCGCCTTCAGCTTGATAACTTCCTTCTTTGTCAGAGCGTCAAATGTGCCGTCTTCTTCCATCGCCTTGATGTCGTTGAGCTTCTTGATTCTCGTAGCGATCGTCTTATAGTTAGTGAGCATGCCGCCCAGCCATCTCTCGTTTACGAAGTACATTCCGCATCTCGTAGCTTCTTCCTGAATCGCAGCATGAGCCTGCTTTTTCGTGCCTACAAAGAGAATGCATCATGAAAGAGTAAGCTTCGTCGATCTTCTTTACTGTCTTCTGAAGGTCGATGATATAAATACCGTTTCTTTCTGTGAAGATGTAAGGAGCCATCTTAGGGTTCCATCTTCTTGTCTGGTGTCCGAAATGTACGCCTGCTTCGAGTAACTGTTTCATTGAGATAACTGACATAATTTTTCCTCCTGGTTTTCAATACCTCCGCTTCCCTCATCCCCGAATGCTGCTGAAAAACGTCTGTAATCGTTCAAATTCCAGCACCGGCAGCGAGTCCGAAAGCGTGTGAATTACTTACATGCAAAATTGCACGCGCTATATATAATACAAGATTTGTACAAACTTTTCAAGATTTTTTTATATGAAAGAAACATTTTCCTCACTTTTGCGGGCGGAACAGCGGCGTTTTCGTCAAACATTCGATAAAATTTTCCACATTTTTGCGGAAAGCTCTGCTGACGGGGATTCTCTGGCCATCGTCCAACAGGATATAATCAGGCCCGGACTGAACAGCATGCCGAAAATTGACGACAAAACTGCTGTGACATCTGCAGAAAGTCCAAGGCAGCTCCCGCTCAAATTCGTCTAACTTCAGGGTGTGAATCTTCTCTCCCGCTGTCGTCATCACCGCCGTCCCTCTTCTGCATTTTTTCGCATATAAGACAGAATCTGACGAACTTTTCCTTCATATTCTTTCATCGTCTTGTCATTCTTTTCGATGGCATCCCATTTATTCACCACAATGATTACGCCTTTTCCGCGATCATGGGCAATTCCTGCGATCTTTGCATCCTGTTCGGTCACACCCTC
>ERZ857750.4540-NODE-4540-length-10299-cov-3.674736_pt1 | contig 10299 bp, 9 predicted proteins | sample MGYA00519915_ERZ857750 | MGnify/ENA primary metagenome ERZ857750 (study PRJEB31778, sample SAMEA3449358) | human gut metagenome | biome: human gut; feature: human-associated habitat; material: faeces | place: United Kingdom | collected 2010/2012 ... | reverse complement strand
AGAGGTCGTCATAATCCACCACGGCGCTGACGATCCAGAAGCTGTCCCCTACCTTCAGATGGCGGAAGGCGCTTATTTTATGCACCCGGGGCAGGCTCGGGTCGGTCCACCAGTAGGAGTAGTAATCCAGCGTGCCGGCTTCCTCCTCCTGCTGGGCGCGCAGCAGCTCGCTCAGGCTGCTCAGATCCAGCGTCCGATCCTTATAGATGCGCTGGCGGCCCTCCACGACTTTGATGCCCCACTGAACGGCTTCGGGGTGCATGACCACAAGGTTATCGTCATTCTTTATCATGATGTAGCCGTTCCTGCCGACATGGATCTCCGAGATGAGCTGCTGGTACATGACCGTAGAGTCCACCACGAGGCAGACGGTCTTCTCCCCCGCCTGTTTTTTCATCACAAGATAGTGTTCATCCCCGCTGTGGTACTGCCAGTAGGAGATCTTCTCTGTCCGGGTGATAAGGACATCACAGACCGCGCTGAGTTCATAGCAGCTGTAGACGACCTCGCCGTTGCTGTTTTCCAGCCAGACGTCCCGGATGGTGTCGCTCCGGGCCACGGTGGGGCGGAGACCTGCATCCGCCGCCACCTTTTCGGCGATGGAGTCCAGTCGGTCAGCGTATTCCTCCAGCAAGACGCGGATGCTGTCGGCGGTGCTCTGCACCACCAGCTCCATCTGCCTCGTCTGGCTGTCCATCATGGCGGTGCGGTAGTCCTTCCACACCATACCCACCACGACAGCCAGTGCGGCTACCGTGACGACGCCGATGGCCAGCGGCACCCACAGGGTGCGCAGCGTCTGGAAGCGTATCTTTTTCGGGGCGTTCTCCTTCATATCGAGTCCTCCTTTGGGGCGGTCTTGCTCTTCCTGTCTAAAAATGTTATAATTTTATTTATCGCAAGTGAAACAAATTTTTCCGGTCAGAAAAGTGCAGGGAGTTATCATGTCGTATCATGTTCTTATTGTAGACGATGATCCAGCGATTTGCAAACTTTTATCGAAAGTTATGATAAGCAATGAGATGGACCCTCTCGTCGTCAACAGCGGCGCGGCGGCGCTAGACCTCATTGCGCGGCAGAGCAGCACGCTGGATATGATCCTGATGGACATCACGCTGGGCGACATGGAGGGATTCGATGTCATCCAGACCATCCGGCGCAACGGCGTCACCACGCCGGTCATCATCATCAGCGGCCGCAACGAGGACTACGATTTCATGTACGGCCTCTCGCTGGGCGCCGACGACTATGTCACCAAGCCCTTCCGTCCCCAGATTTTGGGCGCAAAGGTCAAGGCCCTCATCCGCCGCAGCAAGAGCTTCTCGCAGGAGAACAACCAGCAGATCAGCTGCGGGCCTTTCCTCTGCGACACCACCACCATGCGCTTTTATAAAAACAATGTGGAGCTGAACCTCTCCGAGAAAGAGCGCAGCCTGCTGCTGCTCTTCGTGCGCCACCCGCAGCAGGTGTTCACCAAGGACATGATCTACGAGCAGATCTGGGGCAACCTCATCGCTGTGGACGACAACGCCATCATGGTCTACATCAACCGTCTGCGCAGCAAGATAGAGGACAACGCCCGCACGCCCCAGCACATCATCACCATCCGCGGCGTCGGCTATCGGTTCGTGCCGTAAATAAGCGTTTCGCTTCCCCACAACAAAAGAAGGTCCGCTTCCTGCGCGCGGTGCAGGGAGCGGACCTTTGGTTTTATGCCGGTATAAAACACAAAACCTTGAAAAAGGAGAATCGCATGAAGTTTGTGTGCATATTTAGCCGCAAAAGCGGGGGTGAGAAGAGCGAAGGAATCTCCGTGAATCCATTCCGAAGCGTGGTTGGCAAGCCACATTCCCGCTTTTATGCTATATCACTCAATCTTCGCGGAAAGAGAAAGGCTTGACTTCGCGGACGACGTCCATGACAGTGCCGTCGCGGGCCTCGATGATGCCCACGATGCGGTCGCCGAACTGGACCTTCTCAGGCTCGCCGACGATGGAGTAGGCGATGTCGCGCAGCTCCTCGATGGTCTTCAGAGGCACGCAGTCAGCGTCCTGCAGGGCCTTCAGCAGGTCAGGACGCTTGGGGTTGACGGCCACGCCGTAGTCGGTAACGACGATGTCTACGCTCTCGCCCGGGGTGGTCACGGTGGTCACGTCGGTGCAGATGGCCGGGATGCGGCCCTGCAGCAGAGGAGCGATGACGATGGTGCACTTTGCACCCTGTGCGGTATCGGGATGGCCGCCCTGTGCGCCGGTGATGATGCCATCGGAGCCGACGACGACGTTGCAGTTGAAGTGGGTATCAACTTCCAGAGAGGCCAGGATGACGTAATCCAGCTTGTTGACGAACGCGCCCTTATTCATGGGGCTTGCATACTCGCCCGCAGAGATGGGGAAATGGTTGGGGTTGGAGCGGACGTTATTGACAGCGTCCAGGTCAAAGTCCTGGGTATCCACCAGCTTGCGTGCCAGGCCGCGGTCCAGCAGCTCGCACATGGGCTTGGTCAGGCCGCCGACACCCAGACCCATATGGATGTTCTTCTCCTCCATGATCTTGCTCAGGGAGATGGTGGAGGCGATGGATGCGCCGCCGACACCGGTCTGATAAGAGAAGCCGTCCTTGAAGTAGGGGGTGTTTGCAACGACCTGAGTGCAGTACTCGGCCATCAGGATCTTGCGCTGGTCGGTGGTGGGCTTTGCAGCGCCGGTAGCGATCTTCTCGGGGATGCCGATCTGATCCACGACGCAGACGTAATCCACCTTGGTCTGGTTGATCTCTGCGGGGTAGTTGGGGTAGTCCACGAGGCAATCGGTGACAGCGACGACATAGTCAGCCATCTCAGCGTCCACATAAGCATAGCTCAGGACGCCGCAGTTGGTCTTGCCGCCCATACCGGAGCAGTTGCCGTACTCGTCGCAGCTGGGCGCGCCGATGAATGCGATATCCACGTGGGTCTCGCCGGTCTCAATGGCGCGGACACGGCCGCCGTGGCTGCGCATGGTAGCCAGACCCTTGAGCTTGCCGTGGGAGATGGCATCGCCGATCTTGCCGCGGACACCGGAGGACTCAATGTTCAGGATGGTACCGTCCTCGATCATGGGGACCAGAGCGTCATGAGCCTTGCCCAGAGAGCTTGCGCTCAGGGTGACGTTCTTGATGCCCATTTTGTGGATCTCTTCCATGACCATGCAGACCACGAGGTCGCCCTCGCGGAAGTGGTGGTGGAAGGAGACGGTCATGCCGTCGTGGGCATTGCACTTGACCAGAGCCTCGTGGATGTCCTTGACCATCTTGTCGTGGTCATTGCGCATCACGGGGGTGACCTTCGGGCTGGCCTTCTGGAAAGCCTTGCCGTCTTTATAATTGTTGCCCTGGAAGACCTCTTTGCCGGTGCGCTCGAGGATCTCTTCGGGAATTTCTCTGCCGACTGCGTTCAACATAATTACAAATCCCCCTTATACACGCCGGATGCCTTTGCCAGATCGATGGTGCGCTTTGCACCGTCGTAGAAGGCGATGTCGATCATCTTGCCGTCAACGGTGAAGACGCCGATGCCCAGAGCCTTCTTGGAGTCGATCTCCTTGACGACCTTCTCGGCGAAGATGATGTCCTTCTGGGTGGGAGTAAAGATCTCGTGGACGATGGGGATCTGGCGAGGATTGATGATGGACTTGCCATCGAAGCCCATCAGGTGGATGTTCTCCACGTCCTTGCGGAAGCCATCCATATCTTTCAGGTCGGTGTAGACGGTGTCGAAGCACTGCACACCGGCAGCGCGGGCGGCAATGATCATCTGCTGGCGGGCACCCATCAGCTCGATGCCGGTGCCGGTGATGTGGGTCTGCAGGTCCTTGGTGTAGTCGCCGCCGGACAGTGCGATGCCGAACAGGCGCTCATCGCTCTCGCAGATCTCCAGAGCGTTCATGACGCCGCGGGCAGACTCCAGAGCGGCGATGATGAGGACTTCGCCCTCGGGACGGCCATAGGTCTTCTCGTCCTCGGCGATGGCAGCAGCCACGCGGTGGACGTCCTCGGCGTGCTCGGTCTTGGGGATGCGGATGGAATCGCAGCCGCCGGCCACGCAGGCACGGATGTCTTCACGCCAGTAGGGGGTGTCCAGACCGTTGATACGGACGACCCGCTCTGCACCGCGGTAATCCACGGTCTTCAGGGCGTGATACAGGCTGAAACGGGCAACATCTTTCTGGTTCTCGGCCACAGCGTCCTCCAGATCCAGCATCAGGGAGTCGGCCTTATAGATGTAAGGGTCCTTGATGAGGCCGGGCTTCTGCGCATTGAGGAACATCATCGTGCGGCGCAGGCGCTTCTTGTTCGGATTATTCATCGAATGGCACCTCCCCAGGGCAGATTCTCATACTGGTCAACAGAGCGGAACACCGCGCCCTCGATGCGGGCCTTCAGGGTGCAGTCCAGTGCGCCCTTGTCCACGATGGTGATGCGGACGTTATCGATGTCCAGATTCTTCAGGGTCTCCAGTGCGACCTTGCGCAGCTGGTTGCCGTACTGATGGATGACGGAGCTTTCGAGGGAGAAATCGATCTTACCCTCACCCGGCTCGACGGTCACCATGCAGTCGCTGGATTCCAGAGTGCCAGCCGTGGCTGCTTTCTTGATCTCCATGCTTTTTTCCTCCTTGGCAGGTGGTTTCTTCAATCGTTATACCGTACTTGCGGGGCAGCGCCTCACTGCGCCGCTCCTGATGGTTCTATCATAATCGGACAATCTTACAAAAAGCATAGCTTCCGTCTTAATATTCGTTAAGAATCGCCAAAAATTTCTCTTGTACACAAGATTTATTCCATTTGGTCATGGAAGCCTTGCATTTTCTCTTCCGCTTCACCCGTTTTCCTGTACGGAATGTCATCTGGCCGGGTAGTGCAAAACAGGCAAAACCACTGGCTGTGCGTTTTGCCTGCTGCGGAAAAATCCTTTTTTACACGGGACTGAAGCCCTTACCGATGATCTCGCTGGAATTTTCTATCATGATAAAGGCCGTCGGCTCCTGCTGGCGGATGAAGTTGCGCAGGCGGATGGCCTGACTGCGCCGCATGGTGGTCATGATGACCGTCTTGTGGGCGTCAGAGTACGCGCCGCGCGCTTCAAAGGTGGTCGCGCTTCGGTTCAAATCGTGGATGATGAAGTCGCAGATGGCCTGCGGGTGCTCACACACGATGTTGAAGCACTTGCAGAGGTTCATATTTTCGATGACGTTATCCACCACCATCGACTTGGCCACCAGACCCATGATGGAGAACAGACCGGTGGAGGGGCCGTACATTACAAACGAGAGGCCCACAGCCGCCACATCCGCTGCCATCAGGGCAGAACCGATGTTCATGCTGGTGTACTTTTTCAGAATCATGGCGATGACATCCGTGCCGCCCGAGGATGCGTCGATGTTGAACAGGATCGCCGAGCCGACAGCCGGGAGCATAATGGCAAATACCAGCTCCAGCATAGGCTGGTCGGTCAGAGTACCGTGCATCGGCACCAGAACGTCCAGTGCCTGCAAGCTCACCGACATAACGATGGTCGCATAAACGGTGCGGATGCCGACGCTCTTGCCCAGAAAGATGAAGCCCAGCACCAGCAGCGCGTAGTTGGCAATGGTGGTGAAGGTACTTGCCGAGCAGTGGAGCAGCTGGCTGAACACGGTGGAAAAGCCGGTCACGCCGCCGAAAGCAAAGTGGTTTGGGAATTTGAAAAAGTAGATGCCGATGACCATGATCCAGATGCTGACCGTGATGAGACCATACTCAGCCAGCGTCCGAATCCAGGGATTTTTGATTTCTTTGATCGTTGACGCCATAGTCTGATTTTTTGCCGCCTTCCAGTTCACATGGGGCCGAGGTGGATTGCCTGTGCGATCATCAGCAGCACAGAACCGACGGCCAGCCAGATGAGGAACAGCTTCCACATGAACTTCATCCAACGGTCATAGGGAATGTTCACAGCGCTGATGATACCCATCAGAGCGGTGGAAGTGGGCAGGACGTAGTTGCAGAAGCCGTCGCCGAAGTTGAAGGAAAGGATCGCGGTCTGACGGGTAACGCCCACGAGGTCGGCCAGAGGTGCCAGAATGGGAATGACAGCTGCGGCCTGACCGCTGCCGGAAGTCAGGAAGACGTTGATAATGGTGTTTGCCAGCAGCATGGCGGGTCCGAGCAGGATGGTGGGGACGAAGTTCAGGCCGTTTGCCAGTGCATGGACAACGGTATCGGTGATGTGACCGGCGTTCATGATGCTGCTGATGGCCTGTGCCATGCCGATGATGAAGGCAGCGCCCAGCATCTTTTTGCAGCCCTCAAGGAACTCCTTGGAGATCGCGGAGGGGCCAAAGCCGCCCAGTACGCCTTCGATGACAGCCAGTGCGAGGAAGACAGATGCGGTCTCAGACATATCCCAGTCGAGCTTGATGCCGCCGTAGACGATGAGGATAAGGGATGCGAAGAAGACCAGCATGATGAGGATCTTGCGGGCGTCCAGCTTGCCGAAGGAGTCGAGGTCCGCAGCATCGCGGAACTCGCTGGTCTTGTCGAGCTCGTACATGGGGCTGAGTTCGGGATGCTTCTGGATCTTCAGTGCGTAGCGAATGAGGTAGATGTTCGTGATAACATAGAACACAGCAAAGCAGATAAAGCGGTATCCCACGCCGGAATACAGCGGCAGACCGGCAATTTTCTGAGCCACGATGGTGGTGTTGATGTTCAGAGGGCCAGTGGAGAAGCCGATCGCGCCGCCCAGCAGGATGATTGATGCACCGGTGATGGAGTCCAGACCCATCGCAAAGGCCATCATGACCATGATGGGCGCAAAGGCAATGAACAGGTTGACGCCCTGCGTGGTGCAGATGAGGCCGAACACCAGCGTCAGGATGGGCAGGAACAGATAGACGCGGGTGGAGAAGACCTTCGCCATCTTGGCCACCACGGCGTGGAGTGCGCCGGTCTTGGTCAGGATGTGGAAAGCACCGCCTGCGAACATGATGACCAGCATCAGATCAATGCGCTTGATGAAGGCCTTGACGATGTACAGAGGAATTTCAAGCGGGTTGACGGGAGTCTTATCAATGTAGTTGAAATCGTTGGGGTCGATGACCTTGATGCCTGCTTCGTTCTCGAAGCGGGTGTAGGAGCCTGCCGGGATGATCCAGGTCAGCAGGACCGCAAGCAGGATGATGATGCCGATGATGACGAAGGTATGCGGCATCTTGAATTGCTTCTTTTTCGTTTCCATAATTTTCTCCTCTCTTTTGACACGCCAAAGTGTCAGCTCTGGCCGTGCAGTTCTTTGGCCAGATTCTCATGGAACTCCTTCTTGATGGCTTCCAGCTTTTCCGGGTTCTCAATGAGCTGTGCGCCCGTCAGAGCCAGAATCTTTGCGCCGTAGACCACCGCATTGTGGGCCGCTTCGGTCTTGCCGGCGTCCAGATATTCCTGCGAGTGAGCCGCTGCGCCCTCCGGGACAAAGGCCACGCGGATGCAGGTGCCGGGCACATGGCGCATCACGTTGCCGAAGTCGGTGGAGCCGGTCTTCTGGCGGGCCGGACGGATGCAGGGAGCTTTGACCTTCTCGGCCTGCTCCATCACCAGTTCGTTGAGGGACAGCACCGGGATCTTGTTGTCGAGGCTCTTTTCCTCGATGATTTCCACTTCCGTCTCTGTCATCATGGCCGCACCCTGCAATACCTTCTTGACGCGGGCCACCACGCCGTCCAGATCGGTGCGGCTGTAGGAGCGGACATACATACTCGCTTCTGCATAGCCGGGCACCACATTTGCCGCCGTGCCGCCGCAGTTGACGATGGTGTAGTGCATCCGAACGTCCGAGGGAACATGCTCCCGTAGGAACTCGACGCCCTGACAAGCCAAAATCAGGCCGTCCAGTGCGCTGCGACCTTTTTCGGGCTTGAGCGCTGCGTGAGAGCAGACACCGTGGTAGATGATTTTGAGCTTGTTGAGTGCCAGCGACTTGACATCCACCTGCGTAGCCGGGCCGCCGTGCATCATGAGCGCCACATCCAGCTCCTCAAAGGTGCAGCCGTTTTCCAGCATCACGACCTTGCCGCTGATGGTCTCTTCAGCAGGTGTGCCGTAGACCGTGATGGTATATGGTGCGTCGATGGCTGCATCTTTCAGTGCCTTGGCTGCGCCCAGAATGGCCGGCCCCTGCATATGGTGGCCGCAGGCGTGGCCCAGACCGGCCAGAGCGTCGTACTCGCAGAGCAGGCCGATGTTTGGGCCGCCCTCGCCGTGCTTCCAGACGGCACGGAACGCCGTCTTCATACCAGCAATACCGCGCTCCACAGTGAAGCCTTCTTTTTCCAGCCAGCCGGTCAGGGTCTCAAATGCATGAAACTCCTGCTGACCCACTTCCGGGTGGTCGAAGAAGTCGTCTGCCATTGCAGTCAGGGCAGCTGCGCTCTGCTCAACGCTTCGCTCCAGTTTTTCCTCCAACATAATAAGCACCTCCGTTTTTTGGTACTTTCAGTTTACCAAATCGGAGGTGCTTTGTACATTTTGAAAAAATTATATCTTCATTTTGGAATTCTTATGTTCAGTTTATCAGAGCTTCAAATACTCCTCTGCCGCATCCTTCATCTGCATGATCATAGCTCGCATGGGTTTGGTCAGCTCCACATCCTGACGGTAGGCCACCACAACATCCTGTCCGTACTTGGAACTATCGATGGTGTAGTATTTCACCGGCTTCGGATAGTGGATGTTCTTCTGATAGCCCTGCCGGATAAAGCCCACGCCCAGACCCTCGGCCACCAGCTGTGCGCCAAGCTCCATATTGCGTACCACCCGGATGCGTCCCGGCTTGACCTTGTAATCTTTCAGGATCTTCTCTTCCACCCGCCGGGCGCTCTGCATCTCGGTGTTCAGAAATATCGTCTCACCGCTCAGAAGGTGCGGGTCAAGGAAGTCGAGCTTTGAGCCTTCGACGGGAACCGCCTTTTCGTTCAGCGGATGGTCTCCGGACACCATCAGCAGAAAATCTTCCATGCCCAGTGGGATAGTCTCCATCTCGGACGTTACATCGCTCTGGCTCAGCACCACAAGGTCAAGCTCCCGGTTTTTCAGCATGATGGTCAAATCGGCCAGATTTCCTTCCCGGATGACCACATCCACCTGCGGCCACTCCCGCTCGTACACCGACAGCACCGCAGGCAGAAACCAGATGGCGCGCCGCTGTGCGATACCGATACGCACTTGCCCGGCACTCTCCTGCTCCGTCTGCCGCATCACCGCCTCGAACTGCCGCTCCAGCTCCAGCATCTGAGAAGCCTTTTCCACATACTGCTTGCCCAGCCACGTCAGCTCGAATTTCCGGCCATTCCGCTCGAACAGCCGTGCCCCCAAAATCTTTTCCACATTATTGATGTACAGGCTCAGTGCGGGCTGCGAGATATACAGCCGCTCCGAGGCGCGGGTCAGGCTCTTGCACTCCGCAAGGGTGCAGACGTACTTTTGCTCCTTTAAGTCCATTCGATTCCAGCCTCCTCACCAAATAACGACATTTTTCTTATTATAGCACATTTGAGCGCAAACAAAAAAGCCCTCCTTTGCAGGCAATGCCGTTAAGACAACAGGATATCCTCAGCAGCAAGGACACCAAGCTGCTGCGGGCGGAGCTGAATAAGCAGAACAAAGAAAAAGCACACCTGCATCATTCCTCTCCGAGGAATGACACAGCTGTGCTTATCCTGCTGATTATTTTTTATGCGTGATTGAAGCCCTTGCCGAACACCTCGGTGGTGCTGAGCATCGAGATGAAGGCGTTGAGGTTCTCTTTGTGGATAAAGGCCTGTAGCTGCAGGGCCTCGCGGTGGGTAAGGGTGGTATAGATCATGTAGTGGGGGCGATCGGTGTAGGCACCGTAGCAGGGGGTGTAGGTGGCACCGCGCACCAGCTTGCGCATGACGAAGTCACAGATGGGATCCTTGTCATCGCAGATGATGAGGATGGCCTTGCACATCTTCATCTGTTCCAGCACCGCATCGACGACAAGGCTCTTCACCGTCAGGCCCACGAAGGAGTAAAGGGCGGTGTAGAGGTCGAACACGAAGCAGGCTGCCAGCACCATGGCAAGGTCGGTGATGAAGAGGGCCTCGCCGGTGTTCTGCATATGGGTATATTTTTTCAGGATAAGGGCGATGACATCGGTGCCGCCGGAGGAGGCGCCCACATTGAAGAGCAGTGCCGACGCGATGGCAGGCAGGGCGATGGCGAAGACCAGATCCAGCATGGGCTGGTCGGACAGGGGGCCGCTGAG
>ERZ857750.4539-NODE-4539-length-10300-cov-8.491069_pt1 | contig 10300 bp, 9 predicted proteins | sample MGYA00519915_ERZ857750 | MGnify/ENA primary metagenome ERZ857750 (study PRJEB31778, sample SAMEA3449358) | human gut metagenome | biome: human gut; feature: human-associated habitat; material: faeces | place: United Kingdom | collected 2010/2012 ... | reverse complement strand
AAGGAGACACACGATTATGGCAAAAGGATCTGTAAGAAAAAAAGGAAAGAAATGGTACTACCGCTTCTATGTAGAAGATGCAAGCGGCAATCTGGTTCAGAAAGAATACGCTGGAACAGAAAGTAAAAGTGAAACGGAAAAACTGCTCCGTCAGGCAATGGATGATTACGAAAGCAAGAAATTTGTCGCAAAGACAGATAATCTTACTGTAGGAGAACTTCTTGATATGTGGGCGGAAGAAGAACTGAAAGTCGGAACACTCAGCAATGGTACAGTGGAAAATTATCTTGGTGCAATCCGTTGTATCAAGAAACATCCGATTGCAGAACGCAAATTAAAAACCGTTACTGCTGAACATTTACAGGCATTTCTCGATCTGCTTACATTCGGTGGGGAATTTCCAGATGGAAAAGTGAGAAAAGGATACAGTAAAGATTACATCCATTCCTTTTCAGCAGTATTACAACAGGCTTTCCGGTTTGCAGTATTTCCAAAACAGTTGATTACTTTTAATCCTATGCAGTATATTAAGCTGAAAAAACAGGCAGAGGATGTGGATTTATTCTCAGATGATGAGGTAGAAGAAGGCATACAGCCTATTTCCCATGAAGATTATGAGAGACTGATAGAATACCTCAAAGTAAAGAATCCACCTGCAATCCTGCCAATCCAGATCGCATACTATGCGGGACTTCGTATCGGTGAAGTTTGCGGATTGACATGGCAGGACATCAATCTTGAAGAACAATGCCTGACCATTAAAAGAAGTATCCGCTATGATGGCACAAAACATAAAAACATCATCGGACCGACCAAGCGAAAGAAAGTAAGGATTGTTGATTTTGGCGATACTCTGACTGAAATACTGAAAACCGCCAGAAAAAAACAGCTTAAAAGCCGGATGCAGTATGGTGAACTTTACCACCGCAATTTCTACAAGGAAGCACAGGACAAAAACAGAGTGTATTATGAATATTATCATCTGGACGGAACCGAAGAAATCCCGGTAGATTACAAGGAAATCTCCTTTGTCTGCCTGAGACCGGACGGATGTCTGGAACTGCCAAGCACACTCAGCATTGCCTGCCGATCAGTTGCAAAAAGGCTGGACGGATTTGAGAATTTCCATTTCCACCAGTTGCGACACACCTACACAAGCAACCTCCTCTCAAACGGAGCTGCCCCAAAAGATGTGCAGGAACTGTTAGGGCACTCTGATGTCAGTACCACAATGAATGTCTACGCCCACTCTACAAGAAAGGCAAAGCGGAACTCCGCCAGACTTCTTGATAAAGTGGCAGGCAACGACTAAATAAAAAATTCCCTTATTTCCCTTGCTGATTCCGCATAAGGTCAAAAATAAGGGAAAATACATATCATTTCACTATTTAAGGGGCTGGAAAGCCCGTAAAATAAGGAAAGTTCAAGAAATCTCTCCACAAATCTAGAATTTATTTAAACATTGTCAAACAAATCATCCAAAACAATTACATTTGAAAATGCACTGCTATATTCATTATAATTCAGACCGAAAGTTGTTATCAATGTACTGTGGATTGCAAATTTAGGTGAAATCCTTTCAGCCAATATTGCTTGTCGTCTTAAAATTTTTTCGTAATAACTTTTGGTCACTCTAAACTCTCCACTGTAATACTTTATTTCACACATATTGATAACATTATCGTTTCTGCAGATCAGCAAATCTATTTGTGCTCCTTCCGTATCATCTTCTTTTTTTGACCATGCACTTGTCTCTGTAATCACTCCAGATATCCCAAGAGACCGCTTAATCTGTTCTATATGATTGAAGCATACATTTTCAAATGCAAAACCTCTCCATATAGAAACAGGTGCTGATGTAGTATTTTGCTGCCAAAATTTTTCACTTATTTTCTTTTGTTTCCAGATAAAATGCAAATAAAAAATACAAAATGGATCCACAAGTTTATAGTGTTCTTCTCGCTTTCCATACCCAAACGGAACATACTTCATAATAAAATCACTGGATATTAATGCATTTAGATTGCTGGATAATCTCCCACCATCAGTTATTTCAAGTTTTTCAACAATTTCTTTTCTGGTGAATCCTGCATTTCGCGTATATAATAATTGTACAATATTCTTAACCATATCCGGATTTACAAACACAGATGCAAACAGTCGATTATATTCATCTCTTAAAACAGCATTTTTCCCAAAAAATAATTTGTCTACATTCTGCGCCAAACTCATTTCCGGATTCACGTAACCCATATAATATGGTATCCCACCAAATATCATATAACTTTGTGCAATATCATATCGAGACATGTTTACATTATTACTTTTATACAATTCTTCACATTCTTTTAAATTAAAAGGTGATAATTTTATCTCATAAGTAACACGATTATATAGCCCTCCATGATTATTTAACAGTTTATCTTGTATCCAGGAATTTGCACTCCCACATACAATTACCATTAAATTTTTACGATGACATCCCCAAGTATTCCAAAATGCTTCAAATGCTCGTATAAATCCAGATTTTGGTGTATCCAGCCACGGCAATTCATCAAGAAATATCACCTGTCTGCTTCCATCATCCCTATTTTGCAAAAATTTTTCCAACAACACAAAAGCATCTAACCAATTTTTAGGTTTTTCACATTTTTCCATTCCCTGAACGTTTAACGAATTATAAAAATGATCCAATTGTAATCTTAGTAAACCTTTTGAATTTTCATCTGCCGGAGAAAGACCAGCATGACGAAATGTAATTTTTCCCTCAAAAGTCTCATCTACAAGGTATGTCTTTCCTACTCGTCTTCTCCCGTAAATAGCAACTAGTTCTGCCTTATTTCGATTATATAATCGATTTAATTCTTTGACTTCCTGCTTTCTGCCAATCATATATGACCTCCAAAAGCGGCGGTCAATACTCATTTTTATCAATTCACCGCCGTTTTAATTATTATAAAATGTTTTAAAGCGGCGGTCAACACTCATTTTTATCAATTCACCGCCGTTTTTAACATTTTGTGTGCATATTTAACAAGAAAGTGTGCTATCACACACTTACGCGTTTAAAATTGTCAATAGCACATCTTTCTTGCCCGCGCCGAGCACGCTTGCAAAGCAAGAATCTCTTCTCGTGCGAGTGCGCATCGTTTGCACGAAGTGCTTTTGTTTGATAGGAAATTCATCGTAATTTCCTATCAAATTAAAAAAAATGCCGCCAGTCCAAAAGACTGACGACATTTTCATATTTTATATTAATTTGAACATGCTCTCTTCTTGAACAAAGTTCAAGAAGTATCGCGTTTGCAAAGCAAGCACTTTACTCCAGTTCAAACGCACCGGTATACAGCTGATAATATTTTCCTTTTTCTTCAATCAGCTTCTCATGGCTGCCACGCTCAATGATATGTCCCTGCTCCAGAACCATAATAACATCTGAATTCTGTACGGTAGACAGTCTGTGGGCGATAACGAATACGGTACGCCCTTTCATCAGTGCATCCATACCACGCTGTACGATAGCTTCTGTTCTCGTATCGATAGAAGAAGTTGCTTCATCCAGAATCATAACCGGCGGATCTGCAACGGCCGCACGGGCAATGGAGATCAGCTGTCTCTGTCCCTGGGATAAACCACTTCCATCACCGGAAAGTACCGTGTCATAACCGTTTGGCAGCATCCGGATAAATCCGTCTGCATTTGCCAGTTTTGCTGCTGCGATACATTCTTCGTCCGTTGCATCCAGTTTACCGTAACGGATATTCTCCATTACAGTTCCGGTAAACAGGTTGACCTCCTGAAGTACCACGCCCAGGGAACGGCGCAGATCTGCTTTTTTGATTCGTCCGATATCCAGTCCGTCATAAGTGATCGTACCTTTCTGAATATCGTAGAAACGGTTGATCAGGTTTGTAATGGTCGTCTTACCGGCTCCGGTTGCTCCTACGAAAGCAACTTTCTGTCCCGGCTCTGCATACAATGTAATGTCATGCAAAACCGTTTTCTCCGGGACATAACCAAAATCTACATCGTGGAATTTCACATCCCCACGCATCTCTACCAGCTGAACGCTTCCATCTGCCTGCGGCACTTTCCATGCCCAGTGACCGGTACGCTCTGCACACTCGGTCAGTGTATCGCCATCCTTTTTTGCACGGACCAGAGTGATAGTTCCCTCATCTTCTTCCACTTCTTCATCCAGAAGTTCAAAAATACGCTCTGCACCGGCAATGGCCATAACAACGAAGTTTAACTGCTGGGAAACCTGACTGATCGGGTTTACAAAGCTTCTTGATAACTGCAGGAAAGATGCGATGGCACCAAGTGTCAGTACGCTGACACCTGTCAGGCTGATGTTTGTCACACCACTGATAGCAAGAGCTCCACCTACGATTGCTACAACAACGTAAAGGATAAATCCGATATTGTTCAGAATCGGCATCAGAATATTTGCATAAGAATTCGCCTTTGTCGCATTGACGCAGAGTTCTCCGTTTTTCAGATCAAATCCTTCTTTTGCCTGCTCCTCATGGCAGAATACTTTGACAACCTTCTGTCCGTTGATCATCTCTTCGACGTAACCGTTTACATCACCCAGAGAAACCTGCTGCTTGATAAAGTATTTTCCGCTTCGGCCAGCCACAGAACCGATTACTTTCAGAATGATAAAAACAAAAGCAACCACGATCAGCGTCAGCCAGAAACTGATACTCAGCATGGAAATAAATACGACCACGATCGTCATAACAGAGTTCAACAGCTGCGGAATACTCTGTGAGATCATCTGACGCAAGGTATCGGTATCGTTGGTATAATGACTCATAATATCGCCATGTGCATGAGTATCAAAATATCGGATCGGCAGCTTCTGCATATGAGAAAACATCTCATCACGGATTTTTTTCAGAATTCCCTGTCCGATGACAACCATGAAGCGGTTGTACAGGTAAGCGGCTACTGCACCTGCAAACAGGATTATTGCAACTTTTACCAGATACTGTTTCAGGCCGGTAAAATCAACCTGGGACTGTGTCAGTAACGGGGTAATATAATCATCGATCAGATCCTGGATAAACACAGCGGAGTAAGCAACCGTTGCTGCAGAAATCGCAATACAGATGACTACAAAAATGAAGCGGAGTTTATATGCGCTCAAATATCCAAGGAGACGCTTCACGGTTCCTTTTGTATCTTTTGCCGCAGACATCCGTTTTTTATTATTACTGCTCATCGTCACTTCCTCCTTTCACCTGTGATTCATATACTTCACGATAAATATCGCTACTCTTCAATAATTCTTCATGTGTGCCGTAAGCACTGATCTTACCATCATCCATAACAATAATGTGATCCGCATCCTGAACGGAAGAAACACGCTGCGCAATGATGATCTTGGTCGTATCCGGAATCTCTTCCAGGAAAGCCTTACGGATCAGCGCATCTGTCTTGGTATCTACCGCGCTGGTAGAATCATCCAGAATCAGGATCTTTGGTTTCTTCAGTAATGCACGGGCAATACACAGACGCTGTTTCTGTCCGCCGGAAACGTTATTTCCGCCCTGCTCGATGTACGTATCATATTTATGTGGGAATGTCTGTACAAAATCATCAGCCTGAGCCAGTTTACATGCATGGATCAGTTCTTCATCCGTTGCTTTCTCGTTACCCCAGCGTAGATTTTCCTTAATAGTACCTGAAAACAATACATTTTTCTGAAGTACCATAGCTACGGAATCACGCAGTGTCTCAAGATCATAATCGCGCACATCTACGCCACCGACTTTGACCTCACCGGAAGTAACATCATACAATCGCGGAATCAACTGTACCAGACTGGATTTGGAAGAACCGGTTCCACCGATGATACCAATCGTCTCACCGGAATTGATTTTCAAGTTAATGTTATCAAGTACCGGTTTATCCGCTTTTTTCGCATAGGAAAATGCAACATTTTCAAACTCGATGGATCCGTCTGGAACTTCTGTCACCGGATTCTCTTTGTTCTGAATATCACTTTCCTCTGTCAGAATCTCAACGATACGCTCTGCAGAAGATCTTGCGATGATAACCATTACAAATACCATAGAAATCATCATCAGACACATCAAAATCTGAATTGCATAGGAAAACAGACTCATCAGTTCACCGGTTGTCATACCACCGGCAATACCCGGTGTATTTCCACTGACAATGATCGCCTTAGCTCCGATCCATGCAATAGCCAATAAGCAGACATTGATGGCACACATCATTGCAGGCATATTAAATGCCAGCATTTTCTCTGCTTTTGCAAAATCCACATAGATTTTTTTTGAAATTTTTCCAAACTTCTGATCCTCATGCTCCTCACGGATAAAGGATTTTACGACTCTGACTCCGTGCAGATTCTCCTGAACCACCTCATTCAAACGGTCATACGTATTAAATACACGTTCAAAATAAGGGTGTACATGCTGCGCCAGCCAGATCAGAATAAATCCAAGTACCGGAATGGTTGCCAGAAAGATCAGGGAAATCTTCACATTAATAGTGAATGACATGATCATTGCGAAGATCATCATAATCGGTGCACGGACTGCAACGCGGATGAGCATCTGATATGCATTCTGTACATTTGTCACGTCCGTGGTCAGACGGGTTACGATACTTGCCGTCGAGAACTTATCAATGTTGGAAAAAGAAAAGTTCTGGATCCGATAGTACATATCCTTTCGCAAATTCTGTGCGAGACCGCAGGATGCGATCGATGCCTGATGGCCTGCCATTGAGCCGAAGGCAAGTGCGATCATTGCAAGTACTAAAAGGATGATTCCATATTTCCAGATGACGGACATACTTCCGGCTTCAATGCCTTTGTCGATCAGACTCGCCATAACAAATGGGATCAGCACTTCCATGATAACTTCTACGGTTACATAAACCGGCGTCAGAATACTTGCCGTTTTATATTCCCGTATGGATTCCATTAACTTTTTTACAAGTTTCACGTTTTGTTTTCCTCCTGTTTCTTATTTTTTTAAACCTATATTACAAAAACCATCTTTCATATTTTGCTGCATGCGGTGTATATAATCAAAGAACTGCTCCAGTTCCTGCTCGGAAAAACCTTTTGATAATGTCTCCTCCACCACACTGAAATCCTCCAGCATGAGCTCATTGATTTCTCTTCCCTTATCTGTCAGAACAAGTTTCTTCAGACGTGCGTCCCATGGCACACTCTGACGCTCCACCATGCCCTTTTCTACCATCAGATTAACTACCTTTGATGCCGTAGACCGGGTAATCTCAAAATTTTTCTCTAAATCTTTCTGAAATACATCTTCGTTATTTTTTGTTTTATCCGAAATATATCCAATGATCCAGGCATTGGCACCTGTAACACTGTCTATTTTCTTTTTATTCGGTGAATTTTCGATCCAACGGTGAATCTGATGTGACAGGATCCGGATATCATTCCCGATGCAATCCTTTTTCATAACGCTCCTCCTTCCCAAAGCTTTGTTATTATAACGCAAAAAATGTTTGCTGTCAAACAGTTTGACAACAAACATTTTTGTACTTTTTTTCTGAAATTAAGTAAAGAATCGGGGTGCCTTTACATAGTTTCCACTTTCAAAAAATAAAAAAATTTATGTTTTTGAAATCGACATCTTGCATATACTATTAGCAGACAGTATACTAAGTACAACGAAGCGGTTTCGAAAAATGAAAAAACTTCAATTTTTGAAAGTGGGTGACTAAATGAAAACAATCACAAGAGCAAAATATCTCGATATCGATATACATTCTTCTTTCATAGATCAGCAACAGTTGTGGCATATTGATATCCAAAAGTGTTAAATTTTGAATCATCTACAATGAGTATTTTTTGTTTCTTATCATCTGTATCTGCCTGCTGTTGTATGATAGATATTGCATCTTTGTTCATTGCAACCACCATTTTGATACAAGGAAACGATTGCACCCCCTAAATACAGGAGATGCATCACCCTCCATCCGGGCATTGGATCAGGCTACTCTTCATTTTATGGACAATTACAGAGTAGTCTTTTCTTTCACGAAAAAAGAGATATCAACGCGCCAGGGTCAATATCTCTTCCTTTTTTATAATTCAATTATCAGGTTCACAGTCTTTCCCTCTCACAAGCTGTGCTTTCTCCGATCTTTTCCTGTCACGATGTAGTATTGCTTCTTGTTTTCATACATTTCCGCATCTGCGGCTTTCAGAAGCGACTCAAAATCAGTGTCCTTTGTGCCGCTTATCGTCGTACCGAGGGACGCGGTAGCACCCAGTTGGCTTTTTGCCGTTTCCAGTAGTTTCTGAAACGCCGGATGTGTGATGTTTGGCAGAACCGCAATGAACTCATCTCCGCCAAACCGATACACATGACGCTTTCCGAACACAGATTTCAGCGTCTGTGCGGTCTGCACAATGAATTTATCACCGGCGTCATGTCCCTTTTGGTCATTTATTTCCTTTAGGCCATTTATGTCGCACATGACAATCGCCAGGGGAAAGTACTTCTCCAGCTTTTCTGTGTACGCCCAATCCAGAGCTTTTCTGTTTTTACAATCTGTGAGCTGGTCATATAATGCACTGTGCTCCAGTGCATCTGCATTATCGCGCAGTCTTATCATAAAAGAGATCATAAACTCAATCATATCTATCAGATTCGAGATCTCATGCAGTTTCTCTTCGGGAGGATTGTCCACACCGTAGAATCCGACCATCTTGCCGTTGATTTTGATTGGCCCTGTCACAAGGGTATTGACACCCTGAGGTTTTAGCCGTTCATAGATGGCTTCGCTTGTTTTTTTGCATTCTTCAATGTCATGGATGATGACATTGTTGGATTCTTGAAATTGTGCAAACCATGTTTCAATGATGCCTTCATACGGCACATCCTGCAAGTTATCTTTTTCTTTGGATACGCCCGCTTTGCACCACTCGTAGGTGTTGTCAAACGTTCCGCGGTCATTCTGTTCAAAGATGTATGCTCGATCGGCGGTCATACGCTGTCCGATATACTCCACCAGTTGATTCAGTACTTTGTCCGGATTTTCTTCTGAAGCGGCATACCGAACCATGTCCGTGAGGAATCTCTCGTAATTCAGGATTCGTTCCTGCGATTCGCGCTTGCTGACTTCCAACGTTTCCTTTTCCTTATGGTACAGGATTCTCTGGAGCTTGCTTCGCATCATCGGGGCAGTCAGAAGCATACTCAGCACCCCGTACAGAATAACATCCACTAGGTTTTTGGATAGAATTGGGTTGTGCTGCGCACAGAAAGCAATTCCGATATAGAGCAGCATACTGCTCAGAATCAGCCCGTTCATGACCGCCGTTCTGGCGGTAAACAGCAGCGGCGCTACCATCATGAACACAATGTAGTTGACAGTGAGCTCTTCCGGTGTAATCAGCGTTCCCGTAATAATGCCGAACAGCAACAGCGCGGCAAAAAAGCTATATACAACCAGTTCTTTCCCCAAGAAGCTTCTAAGTTGACAACGAGAAATGCAAAAATAGACCAAAGAAAGGAACGTATAGACCAGATACACCCATTTATATTTTCCGATACTCAGAGAAAACGCACTCACCAGCGTTATGACTCCAAAGGCAACAAGCGCCACAACAGAATACAGCCGCATGGCTTTCCAGTTTTCTTCCCATACATCCTGTTTTACTTTCTCATAATCACCACAACTAAACATAAACAACGAAACAATTTGATTCATACGTTTTTTCTCTCCAAACTCTGTTCAATTACCGCTTTGCCCGTCTCATAAGGAGCACAGATTCAACGGTACTTTCATTGTCCCAATCAAGTTCATATAATTCCTGTTCATTGAAAAATACAGGAAAACGGAACTTGAGACTTCTTAAAATCCTGCCATCCTCTTGTTCTGCTTCATAAATATTTCCTTCCTCGAGGAAGCTCTTCATAAATATCTTCTTCTCCATATCTGTAAATCTGTCGTACAGATTATCGAAGAATAATAAGAACTGATACACATTATCACCGGATATCTTTTCCTGCTTAATATTATACAGTCTTGTCTCCACTGCTTCAATGAAAGTTTCAATTTCCTCTATCTCATCATAAAGTTTATCTAGACGCACCTGTATATCCTCATACTTCTTGTCATAATACTCGTCCGATACAGATAAGTTATCCATCTGATTTGCCAGCTTGTTCTTGGCACCGGTTACCTGTCTTTTTTATGCACCTGATTCCACAATTCTTCTATTCTTATAATCATTAATAAGGGTGAGATCACTGGTGCAGTTGACATTGACAAT
>ERZ857750.4536-NODE-4536-length-10302-cov-3.849712_pt1 | contig 10302 bp, 9 predicted proteins | sample MGYA00519915_ERZ857750 | MGnify/ENA primary metagenome ERZ857750 (study PRJEB31778, sample SAMEA3449358) | human gut metagenome | biome: human gut; feature: human-associated habitat; material: faeces | place: United Kingdom | collected 2010/2012 ... | reverse complement strand
TGGAGGGTTCTCCCAAGTATATCTACGCATGCTCTCGCTGCCTGCGCGCTGGCAAAGTTACCCGCGCTGTCTAAGTTGATGCATGTTGCCGGTCACTTTGTCGAGTGGCCGGCTTTTTTGTTATAATTTTTACAGGGAGGGACACCAAATGGCATTGCCCAGCGACCCCATCATGCTGTTGAGCGTGGTCAATTTGAAACTGCGGGATTTTTACCCCAGCCTGGATGCGCTGTGTGACGACCTGGATGCGGATCAGACAGCGCTCTGCGCCAGCCTTGCCGCTGTGGGGTACGAATACGACGCAGCACGGAATCAGTTTGTGTAACAGGAGGATGCCACCATTTGTGATTTTATATTTGAGATTGTGATGAAGCACATCCCATTTGATGGCGGAAGGGCATAATAGTTATGAATATCAATTCGTCTTATAGGAAAGTTTGGTTTGCAAGATTGATTTCCATTTTGGGGACAGGATTAACGTCATTTGGGGTAAGTGTCTGGGTTTACACGGTCACAGGAAAAGCGACCCCAATGGTTTTGATTCTCCTTTTCTCTATATTACCAGCGATATTTTTAGCACCTTTCAGTGGTTATTTATGTGACAAATACAATCGTAAGGCTATCATTATTTGCGCCGACTCCATTGCCGCTTTGATAAGTGTGTTTATCTATATTTGCGTCAGTTATTATGAATTCAATTATTTTGTTCTTTGTGTTTTTACCTTTCTTGATTCTTGTGCAAATTTCTTTGATAATAATGCATATCAAGCATCAATTACAACTTTGGTTTCTCCTGATGAAGTAAAAACTGCTAACGGCATGAGTCAGATTATTGATTCATTGGATAGTATTGCTTCCCCGATTGTTGCCGGAATGCTCTATCCATTAATTGGACTAAATGGGATTATAATAATTGATTTAATAAGCTATCTTGTTTCTTTAGTAATTCTTGTTACGATAGATTCAAGCAAGTTTTCAATGGACAACGAAAATCAGAAGAAACGAAATACAAAAAGAGAAATTTTGCTTGGATTCAAATTTATTTTTTCTCAAGGAAGTTTACGTGTACTTTTGATTTACTTTACTATTTTAAACTTTACGTTTAATCTCGCAACCTCATTAATAGAGCCTTTCGGCTTGACACTTGGGAATACATTTGACCTAGGCATTATTAAGGCTTGTGGTGGATTCGGGATTTTATGCGGAAGTTTGGTTGTTACATTTTCAAAGAAAATACATTTTACTTATAAAACGATCGTTATTGGTGGCTTGGTTGCTGGCATAGCTTTGCAACTTATGGGGTTCACACATATTACTTGCATTGTTGCAATCGGAAGATTTTCCTTTTCATTTGTTACGCCAATTTTGAATACGGTTGCCGGCACATTGTGGATGCAGGAAACACCACGGATTCTTCAGGGGCGTGTGTTTGCATCGCGTTCCATGATTGCAAGGTGTTTTGTTCCTTTGTCATACGTTGTCGTAGGCCCGCTTGTTGACATTGTTTTACCGAAGCTGTTGCAATCAAATCTTGGACTTATTATTAATGTAGTCGGCACTCAAGCACTTGAATACCGTCTCGTTTTTTGTGGAGCGGGGGTTTTGTGCGTTTTAATAACTTGCTGTGTTGCAGCAAATACAAATTTCAGAAAACTTTAACTTTTCCGCATCAAATTGTTTTATCAATGTTGTAAGAATTGTTATTAATATGCTTCAATTTTTTGTATGTTCTTTTCGCTATGCTATAGTCTTGGGGGATTCAAAATCTTTTGTCTGTTTGCGATGTTTGCACTTGTAAACATCAAATATAAAAGAAAGCCGGCCAAGAACGAAATCAACGTATACTCGGCCTGTTTGTGGTTCATAACTCTATTTCATTGCGTTTGGGTATGGATGGTATTTATTATAAGGAATGGAGCGCGGTGCTGGACCGCGCCCTGGAGTTTAAGCGCTACGGCCACAGCGGCGTGCCGGTGCTGGCACTGCCTGCCCGGGGCGGCCGCTTTTACGATTGGGAGAACAACGGGATGCCCGAAGCCGTGGCCAGCCTGCTCCACGCGGGCAAGGTACAGCTTTTTTGTGCTGACAGCATTGACGGCGAGAGCCTGCTGGCCGGGAATTCCGCTCCCCGCCGCCGGGCCGAGATGCAGGAAAAGTATTTCGTCTACCTGACTGCCGAGCTGGCTCCCCGCATCCTGACCCTGAACAAGGCCGAGAAGGGCACCAAGATCTGGTGCGCCGGTGTGGATCTGGGCGCCTATCAGGCCGTGAACTGCCGTCTGCGCCGCCCCAACCTGTTTGCCGGTGCCGTGGGTATGGGCGGCATCTACGACCTGAGCCGCTTCTGGGGTGTCGAGAACGACGATCTGGTGCTGCGCTGCTCTCCCCTGCTGTACCTGCAGGAGAACGGCATCGCCAACAAGCTGGCACTGGTCAAGGCCGAGGAAAACAGTCTCATCCTCTGCGCCGGTCAGGGTGCCTACGAGGATGACGCCAAGGCCGACACCCAGGCACTGGCCGATGTGCTGAAGGCCCAGGGCCTGCCCGCCCATCTGGAACTGTGGGGCGGCGACGTGTCCCACGACTGGTACTGGTGGGGCAAGATGTGGAGCCTGTTTGCTCCGCGCATTCTGGAAAAGTAAGTTCGTCACGGTTCTGTGTGAGGGAAAGCCTGCGGGTTTTCCCTCTTTTTTCTTTTATTTTAAATTCCTACTTGATTTGTCGGATATGGTGTGGTATACTCCTGCTGGAAGCAAAAGATACCCCCAAGGGGTTTGTGAAAGGAGCCTGCATCATGGAATCCACCGAAAAGAAGCCCTGCTGTTGCTGCAGCACCGAAGAGCCTGCGGCGGACACGGTTTTCCCCGCCGATGTGCCGGACGCTGTCCCCTCCTGCTGCCGCCACAAGGACCGCAGCCCGGAGGAATACAAAGCACTGGTCAACCGGCTGAGCCGCATCGAAGGGCAGGTGCGCGGCGTGCGCGGCATGCTGGAAAAGGATGCCTACTGTGTGGACATTCTGGTACAGGTGGCCGCTGTGAACTCGGCGCTGAACAGCTTTGCCAAGGAGCTGCTGGCCCAGCACATGAGCACCTGTGTGGCCGATGACCTGCGTGCCGGCAGCGACGAAAAGCTGAACGAGCTGATCAGGCTGCTGCCCCGGCTCATGAAGTGACCCTGCGGCAGACATACTGAACTTATCAGGAGTGAATACGATGGAACAATACAATGTAACGGGTATGAGCTGCGCGGCCTGCTCTGCCCGGGTGGAAAAGGCCGTAAAAAAGGTACCGGGTGTGACCAGCTGTTCGGTGAGCCTGCTGACCAACTCCATGGGCGTAGAGGGCACCGCATCCAGCGCGGCGATCATTCAGGCCGTGCAGGAAGCCGGTTACGGTGCCAGCCCCAAGGCGGCCGGTGCTGCCGCCGCCAGCTCCCCCAGCGCCGACCTGGACGCGCTGGCCGACCACGAGACGTCCAAGCTCAAGCGGCGGCTGATTGCTTCGCTGGGCTTTCTGCTGGTACTGATGTACTTCTCCATGGGGCACATGATGTGGGGCTGGCCTCTGCCCCACTGGTTTGACGGCAACCATGTTGCCATGGGCCTTGTCCAGCTGCTGCTGGCGGGCATCGTGATGGTGATCAACCAGAAGTTCTTCATCAATGGCTTCAAGGGGCTGATCCACGGCTCCCCCAACATGGACACGCTGGTGGCCATGGGCTCCATGGCCAGCTTTGTGTGGAGCACCTACGCCCTGTTTGCCATGACCCGCGCACAGGTGGACGGCAACGACGAGCTGGTCATGCACTATATGATGGAGTTCTACTTTGAGTCGGCGGCCATGATCCTGACCCTGATCACGGTGGGCAAGATGCTGGAGGCCCGCTCCAAGGGCAAGACCACCGATGCACTCAAGAGCCTGATGAAGCTGGCCCCCAAAACGGCCACCCTGCTGCGGGATGGTGCCGAGGTGACCGTACCCATCGAGCAGGTACAGAAGGGCGACATCTTTGTGGTGCGCCCCGGTGAGAACATCCCGGTGGACGGCGTCGTGCTGGAAGGCAGCAGCGCCGTGAACGAAAGCGCCCTGACCGGCGAGAGCATCCCGGTGGACAAGGCCGCCGGGGACAAGGTGAGCGCCGCCACGGCCAACCAGTCCGGCTTCCTGCGGTGCGAAGCTACCCGCGTGGGTGAGGACACCACCCTGGCCCAGATCATCCGGATGGTCAGCGATGCCGCCGCCACCAAGGCTCCCATCGCCAAGGTAGCCGACACCGTGTCCGGCTTCTTTGTGCCGGCGGTCATCAGCATTGCAGTGGTCACCACCGTGGTCTGGCTGCTTCTGGGCCGGGAGCTGGGCTATGCGCTGGCCCGCGGCATCTCGGTGCTGGTCATCAGCTGCCCCTGTGCCCTGGGCCTTGCCACGCCGGTGGCCATCATGGTGGGCAACGGCATGGGCGCCAAAAACGGCATCCTGTTCAAGACCGCCGCTTCGCTGGAAGCTGCCGGCCGCACCCAGATCGTGGCGCTGGACAAGACCGGCACCATCACCAGCGGTGAGCCGAAGGTCACCGACATCCTGCCCGCCGACGGCGTGACCGAGACCGAACTGCTGACCCTGGCCGCCGCGCTGGAATGCAAAAGCGAGCATCCGCTGGCCCGCGCTGTGCTGGCTTATGCCGAGGCACAGCAGCTGGACGCCCCGGAGGTGACCGACTTTGCGGCCCTGCCCGGTAACGGCCTGAGCGCCAAGCTGGACGGCAAGGAGATCTTTGGCGGCAATGCAGCCTTTACCGGCACCAAGGTCACCGTCCCGGCCGAGCTGGCACAGGCAGCAGCCGAGCTCTCGGCGCAGGGTAAGACCCCGCTGTTCTTTGGCGGCGCAGGCCGTCTGCTGGGTGTCATTGCAGTGGCCGACACCATCAAGGAGGACAGCCCCCGGGCCATCCGGGAGCTGCAGGCCATGGGCATCAAGGTGGTCATGCTCACCGGCGACAACCAGCGCACGGCTGACGCCATCGGCAAGCAGGCCGGTGTGGACGCCGTGATTGCCGGGGTGCTGCCGGACGGCAAGGAAGCCGTGATCCGCCAGCTGCAGGCCGCCGGTAAGGTAGCCATGGTGGGTGACGGCATCAACGACGCCCCCGCCCTGACCCGCGCCGACACCGGCATCGCCATTGGCGCCGGTACCGATGTGGCCATCGACGCCGCCGATGTGGTGTTGATGAATTCCAGGCTCTCGGATGTGCCCGCCGCCATCCGCTTGAGCCGCGCCACCCTGCGCAACATCCACGAGAACCTGTTCTGGGCCTTCCTCTACAACACCATCGGCATTCCGCTGGCAGCCGGTGCGTTCATCCCCTTCGGCCTGACGCTGAACCCCATGTTCGGCGCAGCGGCCATGAGCCTGTCCAGCTTCTGCGTGGTGAGCAACGCCCTGCGGCTGAATCTGTTCGATCTGCACAGCACCAAACACGACCACCCGCTGAAAAACGCTTCTGCCCTGCCCGCTGCCCTCACGCAGCCCGCAGCGGTTGAGGATAAAGAGAATACCATCAAGGAGGATACGACCATGAAAAAGACTCTGCATGTAGAAGGCATGATGTGCGGCCACTGTGAGGCCCGTGTGAAGAAGGCGCTGGAGGCCCTGCCCGAAGTGACCGAGGCTGTGGTGAGCCACGAGGCCGGCACCGCCGTTGTCACCCTGAGCGCCGAAGTTTCCGACGATGTGCTGAAGAAGACCGTCGAGGATCAGGACTACAAGGTCACCGGCATCCAGTAAGCCCCTCCCGCACAAACAGCAGCGGCCTGTTCCCCCGTTTTGGGAGAGCAGGCCGCTGCTTTGTTTTATGGTTTTTCAGGAAAGTTCTGCAAGGCGTCTGGCTCCTCTGGTTTTCAGCCAGTGCCCCAGCAGCCCGTCCGCACCCGCTAGCAGCACAAGGGCCGCCGCCATGACCGCCGGAAGCGGAAGGATCTTCAGCAGATTGGTCTGCGCAAGGGTCAGCACCAGCACAGCAACGAGATTGGCCGCCATGGACAGCAAGGTACAGCCACTCATTTTGATCACCGCGGCCTCACTCGTCCAATGCAGGTTGGGCAGCACAAGCCCCAGTGCAAGGCCCATTTCCGCACTGAGCAGCACAAACAGCTCTGCTTCCAGCAGGGTCAGGCAGAAATACACCGGCGGCATCTGCACCGCCGCCTGCATGCACACAAGGCACAATGCCGCCGGGACGCCGGTCAGCAGTAGATGCAGTTCCAGCTTGGCACACAGGGCCTGCCAGGACGGGATGGGCAGGCTTTGCAGGAGCCAGACCGTCCGGCCTTCCAGCGAGACGGAGGGTGTGGTCAGGAAGTTGGCTGCCGACACCGCACACACGGCACAGCACACCAGCACCGGGACCCCTTCCGGCACGGCCTGTGCAAACCGGGCAAAGAGGTCTGCCTTCCACAGGGACACGCCGCCCAGCACCAGCAGGCCCAGCGTGCCCATGGCGCTGTTGAGCATATAGGCCGAGCTGGACCCCAGATGCAGCAGTTCCCGGCGCAGCAGAGCCTGCCGCAGGCTGACGGGGCGTGCTTTTCGCGCATGGTATGCCGTGCGGGCCGTACCCTTCCGGGCCGTCATGCGGCACAGGTAGGGCTTTTCCAGCAGCTTGCAAAAGACTGCAAAGCACAGCACTGTGCCCAGCACGAGGCCGACCAGCGCCGGGAGCTCCCCTGCCGCCGCGCCGCCCAGCAGCCGCAGCGGCCAGGCTGCACGGACAAGCGCCGCACCCGACTGTGCGGCATCGGCCAGCAGATCGTCCAGAATGTCCTGTACCCGCAGGAAGCCCGCATAGTACAGCGCAAAAAACACCAGCGAGCACACCACGGTGACCAGACTTTTGTGCCGGGCGCGGTCATTGGCCAACGCCACGGCCCAGCCCAGCAATACCGCCAGAATGCAGGCCGCTCCGGCCAGCACCAACGCCATGGGGATGCTGCACAGCACCCCGGCCAGCGGATGGGCTGCCAGCAGGCCGTAACACACCACCGCCGGGACCCACGCCATGAGCAGGTAGATCAGGCAGGCCAGATAAACGGTGCTCACCCGCACCCCGAAAATGACCGCCGGCGGGATGGGCAGCGAGAGCAGCAGTTCGTTGTCCCGGCTCTGGAACAGGCCGGAATAGCTGGTAAAGGCGCTGGCCAGCACACTCACCAGCAGCGCCGTGAGCCCCATAGAGGCAAAATACAGCCAGTCCAGCCCGGCCGGGAGCAGCACCGAAGCCAGCGGCAGGGCCATGCCTGCAAAGCAGAGCATGAGCACCACCACCAGCACGGCAAACAGCAGCGCATACCCCACGGCCGATGCCCGGGACCGCGCTTTGCCGGTCTTGCTGCTGCGGAGAAAGGCCGCGCCCAGCTCCCGCAGCTGCTTGCGGAGCAATGCACGGATCATCATGCCTGCGCCTCCGTGCCTTCCAGTTCCAGAAAGACCTCTTCCAGACTGTCATCGCCGCGCACCTCGTCCATGGAACCGGCCCGCACCAGCCGCCCGGCCCGGATGATGGCCACCCGGTCGCAGAGCTTTTCGGCCACCTCCAGCACATGAGTCGAGAAGAAGATGGCCCCGCCGCCGTCGCAGAAGCGGCGCATCAGGGTCTTGAGCTGGTGTGCCGCCAGCGGGTCCAGCCCCACAAAGGGCTCGTCCATGAGGATGAGCTTCGGCTCGTGGAGCAGGGCCGAGATGATGGCCAGCTTCTGCTTCATGCCGTGGGAGTATGCGCTGATGGGCTGGGCCAGGTCCCGCGTGAGGTCGAACTGGTCGCCGTAGGACCGGATGCGTTCGGCACGCTCCCGTGCCCCCACGGCAAAGATATCCGCGATGAAGTTCAGGTACTGGATGCCGGTCATGTATTCGTACAGATCCGGGTTGTCCGGCAGATAGGCCAGCCGCCGCTTGCATTCCAGCGGGTCATCCTGCACCGAGATGCCGTCCACCGTAATGCGGCCGCTGTCGAACTGCTGGATGCCGCAGCAGCACTTGAGTGTGGTGGTCTTGCCCGCGCCGTTGTGGCCGATGAATGCGCAGATCTCGCCGGGGCGGATGTGCAGGCTGAGATCCTGCACGGCCGCCTTGCCGCCGTAGGTCTTGGTCAGATGTTCGATGTTGAGCATAAAGTGCCCTCCTTTGTCCGGGGCAGTGCGCCCCTCTGCCCTTAGAATATACCTTCCACAAGGGGGAAGGTCAAGGGTGACCGGTCCGCGGCCGGTCAGAGTGCAATAATTTACAGTTTCTTCAAAGATGCCCCTTGCAAAAGTACAAAAAAATGGTATACTAATACAACGAACTGAACGGAGAAAGGAGGCGCGCAGCATGGCACCCACCAAGGAGCGCCCGGCGACCAAAACCATCGCCACCAACCGCGAAGCGCGCCACGAGTATTTCGTTCTGGAAGCGCTGGAGACCGGCGTTGAGCTCAAGGGCACCGAGGTCAAAAGCCTGCGGGCCGGCGGGGTCAACCTGAAGGACAGCTGGGTGGACATTGAGGACGGCGAACTGCTGGTCAAGGGCATGCACATCACGCCCTACGACCACGGCAACATCTTCAACCAGGACCCTCTGCGTGTCCGGCGACTTCTGGCACACAAAAACGAGATCCGGCGGCTGCACCAGCAGTGCAAGCTGCAGGGATACACGCTGGTGCCGCTTTCGCTCTATTTCAAACATGGCCGCGTAAAAATGGAACTGGGCCTTTGCAAGGGCAAAAAGCTCTACGACAAGCGTGCCGACGCCGCCCAGCGCGACGCCAAGCGTTCCATCGACCGCGCCATGAAATCCAACGGCAAGTACTACTGATCGTTTCAGACGGTTTCCCTGAAGCGGAACTTCTCCTGTTTTTCGTGCATCGCAAGGTGCACTTTTATGGGGGCGTAAAGGTTTCGACGGGGGGAGCGAGGTCTGGGCAGCGGGTAGCAGCGGGGGAACTGCTCTATAACTCCTCCAAACAATTAACTGACAACAACAATTATCAGTTGCTCGCAGCCTGAGTGCTGCGCGTCTCGCCCACTCTTGTGTCGTGTGGGGCCGGGGCGTCCTTTAGACACAGCACCTGAACGGACCTAAGCTTTGCGGACCGGCAGGAACTCATGAAGCTACCAAAGCGCTAGCCTGACGATCGGCGTGGCGCGGCGGGAATGTTGTAGATCGCCTGCACCCGGAGACACCTACACTGAACTCCTTTCGGACATGGGTTCGACTCCCATCGCCTCCACCAAAAACAGAACTCCCCTGCCGCGCTGCGGTGGGGGAGTTCTTGTTTTTGTGGCCCCGGCGATGAGGAGGCAAACAGCACGACCCTGCGCAGCAGGGGCAGCAATCAGCCCAGTGGGCTGTTGCTGAGTGCGCGGGTCCCAGTCCCAACTATCCGGAATGTCTACTGGGGTAGTGTTATCTGGCAAAGTTCTGGTTTTTACGAAATAACGTTATAAATAGAATTTTGCCAGATATTTCACCCCAGTAGAGGTTTGCGAAAGCATCCAGTTTTTTCTGTACGCAAAAACGCCCCATCCGCCAGATATTGCAGTCTGACAGATGGGGCGTTCTCTGTTCACTTAAGGCGGTTTACAGTTCTCCGCGGCCGGAAAGCGCACGGTAAAGGGTGGTCTCGTCGGTATACTCCAGGCTTGCACCCACCGGCAGACCGTAGGCCAGACGGGTGGTCTTGATGCCCAGCGGCTTGATGAGCTTGGCCAGATACATGGCGGTTGCCTCCCCCTCTACGGTGGGGTTCATGGCCATGATCACTTCCTTGACCTTGCCGTCACCCAGACGGGCCAGCAGTTCCTTCACGCTGAGCTGCTCGGCCCCGATGCCGTCCATGGGGCTGATCAGGCCATGCAGCACATGATACAGGCCGTGGTACTCCCGGGTGCGCTCAAAGGCCTGCACATCGCGGGGCGTCTCGACCACGCAGATGGTGGAGCGGTCCCGCTTGGCGCTGGAACAGATGGGGCAGAGCTCGGCCTCGGTGTAGTTCTGGCAGACGCGGCAGCGGTGGAGCCGGGTGTGGGCGTTCTGGATGGCCTCGGCCAGTGCCGCGGCGTCTGCGTCCGACATACTCAGCACCTGATAGGCCATCCGGGTCGCGCCCTTGCGGCCGATGCCCGGGAACTGGCTGAACTGCTCGATGAGCTTTTCCAGCGGCGCTGCGGTGTAACCCATGCGTATCCCTCCCGCTTAGAGGCCGGGGATGTTCAGGCCGCCGGTCAGCTTGCCCATTTCAGCTTCGGCAGTTTCGTCCACCTGCTTGACG
>ERZ857750.4535-NODE-4535-length-10304-cov-2.310079_pt1 | contig 10304 bp, 8 predicted proteins | sample MGYA00519915_ERZ857750 | MGnify/ENA primary metagenome ERZ857750 (study PRJEB31778, sample SAMEA3449358) | human gut metagenome | biome: human gut; feature: human-associated habitat; material: faeces | place: United Kingdom | collected 2010/2012 ... | reverse complement strand
TATCGGATATGGCTGAGCAGCAGCACCGCCGCAAAAGCTACGCAGACAATAATCTGCACACTATATATCCCGATACCCACCTGAAACGTAGTAAATTTGAGTTCATACCCGGTGATTCCGTCAGCGTACAGATACTGAAAATCCAGTCCCTTGTAATACGCCCAGATGGCGAGAATGTTGCGAATGGCGTTCACGGCGCCAAAGCAGCAGCAGCCCATATACACCGTCATCACAGCAGCCGCAAAGCGGTCCGGCACAGCTGTGCGGATCTCCAAAAGAACAATCATCAAAATACCGATAATTCCCACAATGGCCCACACCAGGATCTGCCGGTTGAATCCCTGCAGGATCACCTCGTAAAACTGGGCGATTTGTTTGTTTTGAGGCATTTTCAGTCCAAACAGGTCGTTGTATTCGGTCATGAATACCAAGGTGTACAGGAATACCACAATGGCCGTCACTGTGTATACGGCCGACAGAATAACCTGTCCCCGAAATATTTTTTTCATAGTCAAGCCCTCCATTGTTTGTTTCGGGGAGACCGAGGTCTCCCCGAAACAGCACGCGCACAATTATTGGGCCGCGGTCATCACCTGATATGCCTGCTGATAGGCAGTAACATACGCATCCAGGTTTCTTGCTTCAAATGCAGCCAGATATTCGTTGTAATCGGCCGGAATGGAGATGCCGGTCGGAGCATTCCCCATGGCATTGTACCGCACGATGTTGAACATCTCCTCGCTCAGATCTTCCATACCCATGGTAGTGGTTTCGGAAATAGCCTCCTTCTGACGCAGCGTCAAAGAGAACACAGGAGGAACCATCTTGTAATAGTTGGGGTTATCACCCTTGATACCTTCGCCCGCGTAGGTGGCAAAGTGTGTGGTGGAATTCTGCAGCAGCTCCCAGCCTTCAAATCCACGCTCGGAGGTATACTGGTATTCGAAGCCGATATCCTTCTGGTAGCCGATGGGAATCAGGCAACCCAGCCAGTCGCGCAGGAAAGTGGAAAGGTCGCCCTTGGCCACGGAAGCGCAGGTCTCCATCACCCAATCGGTGTACTGGGGATATTCCTTGCCATCGGGTCCGGTATAGGTCTCGTTTTCCTTCAGGAACATGGGCAGGCCGTAGTTCTGCAGGGTGGAGCCTTCTTCGGTGAAGAAGTAGTCCAGCAGAGCGCAGGAGCGGTACAGCTCAGCATCGGTGGCGCAGCCGGCTACAGAGATGGACCAGCCATCAGGCTTGATGGCGCGGCCATTGTCGATATAATACTGCCACACGCCGTTCACCTTGGCCACCGGGGGCAGCACCACCACGATGTCCTTGTTAAGGGAATCAGCAGTGGAAGAAGCCTGCCAGTCAAAGGTGATAAAGCCATAAGCGGGCGCTTCGCTCTCGTCAGTGCCCCACAGGGTACTGCGGAAATTGGTCTTGTTGGTCAGATCATAACAATCGGAATAAATCAGGCCCTCGGCCTCCATATCCGACAGGTAGCACAGCACATCGTACATACCCTCGGTGGAGTAGGTATACTGCAGGGTACCGGTTTCATCGATATACCAACGGGAAGTATAGCTGTCGGCGCTGTGTGCCTTCACACCGTCAAAATAGGTGGACAGACGCAGCAGATCTTCCCGGTAGGAAGACTGGCGGGTAAACATGGGCCACACGGTGTCCGCCTTACCCTGTGTCAGATAGGTGGGATTGGCCTTGATGCAGCGCATCAGCGCAATGAGCTCGTCGATGTCATAGGCTGCCTTTTCACCCAGAAACAGTTCAGAGGGCTTTTCGTAGTCATAGTTGTCATTGATGTACTGCACCATGGCCTTGGTGAGGGTCTCACCATTCTTCACAGCCAGTTCGTTCTGGATCTCAATGATGCTCTGATCAGTTTTCTTCGTGATTTCAACGCCTTCTTTAGGAGTCACGGTGCCGCCGTTGTCGCCTCCGCGGGTGTTGTCGCCCACATAGAAGCCATCGTAGTAGACTTCAAACTCGCCGTTGGTATCGTAAGCCGCGTTGGGATCATCCAGCAGCATAGTCACCCAAGACTGCCGCAGGCTGAAGCTGCGGGCAAAGTTGTTCAACTCTGCAATATAGGGTGCGTGGTAGATGTTGCCGTCATATGCAGTGATGGCGGTTTTTACATCGGGATTGGCATCCAGATAGGCCTTAAAGTTGGGCATATAGCCCTGGGCCATCATGTCGCTGAGATTGACGAATTTGCCTTCGGTGCCGTAGTACATCAGATCGTCAGCAATAGAGTTACCGCCAAAAATGTTGGCCTCGGAGAAGTTGGTGGTAGAGGCGATATCAATCATCTCAGTGGCTTTCTGGTCCTGGGTTGTGATATCGGTGAGTTCACAGTTAAGGGCCGTTTCCACATAGTCCCACATGGGTTTGAGCATACCGGCGGTGTACACGGTGCCGTCGGGCAGGGTCAGGGGGGATTCCTGGTTGTAGGTGATGGTACGGGACTTGTTGCCGGCCGCATAGTTGATTTTGAGGCTTACCTTTTCGGTGAGGTCGGTCTTGTCCTCGGTGGACTGGGTCTGTTCGCTGCTGGCCGCAGATTCAGCCCCGGCGCTTCCCGCCTGGTCCACGATGGTGGAGCCGCACCCGGACAGGGTGGACAGCAACATGGTGCCCGCCAGCATAAAGCCGGCAAATTTTCGCATTTTCATTGTATCCTCCTTAATTTTTATTATCCTTTCACGCCGCCCATATTTACGCCTTTTGCAAAATACTTCTGGATGTAAGGATAGATAGCCAAAACCGGAATGATGGAGCAGATGATGATGGCATACGCCAGGCTGTCTGCCGAGTAGGACAGAACCACCGGCGATTCATCGTACAGCTTCTGGTAGTTTTCGATGAGCTGCCGCAGATACACCTGCAGCGGCTGCTGGTAGGGGTCGGTGAGAAGCATCCGGGACCAGTAGTACCCGTTCCAGCGGCTGATAGCGTAAAACAGCGTCACCGTTGCAATGCTGGCCGTGGACATGGGCACATAGATCTTGTAAAACAGCTGGAATTCGTTGGCGCCGTCCACAATGGCGGCCTCCTCCAACTCCTTGGGGATGCTGCTGAAATAGTTGCGCAGCAGAATGATGTTGTAGGCCTGCACGCCAAAAGCCACCACCATGCCCCAGCGGTTATCCACATGCATGCTCTTATAATTCAGATACAGGGGGATCATACCGGCGCTGAACCACATGGTAAACACCAGCAAAAAGTTCCACTGGCGGCGGAATTTCAGCTTTTTCTTCTGCAAAGCATAGGCACCGGTGAGGGAAATACCCATGCTCCAGGCGGTGCCGATCACCGTGTAAAACAGGGTGTTGGCATAGGCAATCCAAAATCCCTTACTTTCGATGACCATTTCATAGGCCTGCAGGGTGATGTCCTTGGGCAGCAGGGTGATCAGACCGCTTTCGTAGGCCAACTTTCCGCTGATGGACACGCTGAAGGCGTATACAATGGGGTACAGCGTGACAAGGGCAAAGGCAATCACCAGCAGATAGGAACACACCTTGAATATCTTTTCACTTTTGTTCAGTAATCCCATAATCAGATTCTCCTATTTACCACAGCGAAGTATCGGATATGTTGCGGCTTATGGAGTTGGCTCCGATCACCAGCGCAAAAGCAATCAGTGAATTGAACAGACTTACCGAAGCTCCCATGCCATAGTTGGCCGACAAAATACCAATGCGCTGTTCGAAGGTGGACAGAACGTCTGCCGTCACATACACGTTGGAATTGTACATCAGCAGCACCCGTTCATACCCGATGGAGAGCATATTGCCTATGCGCATGATGATCATGATGATCAGGGTAGGGGCCATGCCCGGGAAAGTGACATACCGCAGCTCCTGCAGTTTGTTGGCGCCGTCCACCTTCATGGCCTCATACAGCGTGGGCGATATGCCCATGATCGCCGCAAAATACACGATGGAGCTGTATCCGCTTTCCTTCCAGATGCCCACCGCTATGTACAGAGGCCGGAAATAGTTGGCCTTGGACAGCATGGACACCCCTTCCTCTAGCCATCCCATATTCTGAAACAGGGCTGCCAGCACACCGGTGGAATGAACACCGCTGTACACCAACATAATGGTGATGCCGGTAATGGTTACTTCGGAAAGGAAGTGAGGCAGATAGGTCGCGGTCTGGGTAGCCTTGCGGACAAAGCCATTGCCGATCTCGGAAAAAAGTACCGCCAGAATGATTGGTACCGGAAATCCAAAAACCAGGCTGTAGGCGTTGATCACAAAGGTATTGCGGAAGGCCTGCCAGAACTGTTCCTTGTTGACGCCGGCCACCAGATTTACGAAGTTGTCGATGCCTTTGAACTCGCTCATCCAGATGCCCAGACTAGAATCGTACCGTTTGAAGGCTATCAGAAGCCCGCCCATAGGCTTATACGCCCACAGTGCAAACCAAAGCACCACAGGCAGCAGCAAAACATACAAACGCCAATCCTGGACCAGCGCATGGATTAGTTCTCTGCTTTTGGGTTTGCGCATTTTAATTTCGTTTTGAACCATTTGCTATACATTCCTCCTTTTGTTTTCCTCTGAACACAGGTTCTATATCCATCCCTCCGTTTCTCTGCCCGGCACGGAACATATTTTCTGAAGCATTTCCACCACCCTCCGGATAAAGGCCGACGATAAGGTTGAATGATTTGCTGCGTCAGCTTCGCCATTTCAGCGTATATGTCATCTCAACATCACCGCGCAAACCGCGCAGATGATGGTTCAATGCAGTAAAAGTTTTATCCAACCGGACCCATACTCCTTGCGGAGTACAACCATCGCCACCAGCAGGGCAAACAAACCTGTAAGGCCGTTGCTCACCATCATTACAATTCCCATGGCAGTGCCGCCAGACAGAGCCGTAAACTGCTTGAGGGCAAACAAAATGGGAAGACGGAAAATGAATAGCCTTGCAAAATTAATGCCAAAGGACAGCTTGGTATATCCGAAGGCATACAAAAGCGCCATAATCGCCGCATGTACTGCAAGAAAAATATTGGAAAGCATCTCCAGCAAAAAAATCTGTCGGATCAGTTGGGCAAACACTGCATCTCCGCCCGAAAATACCGAGAGAATCGGGTTGAGAAATATCCATGTAAGTAAAAATCCCAATGTTCCCCAGGCCACGTCTACCAGAAATACTCTTTTGAACACCTTCAGGGCACGGTCTTTCTTCCCGCTTCCGATATTCTGGCGGATAATGGAAGCACCGCCGTCACCGATGCTTCCTGCCGGAACCGTAGACAATGCGCTGATACTGTTGGACACTCCCAAAGCGCCTACTGTCTGGGTACCATAGTCCACTCCTACCGAGTTCACTACCACCTTGCCGGTACTGAAAGCAAATTTTTCTGCCATCACAGGGAGAGAAATACCAAACAGCTTTTTGATAAACAGACGGTCCATTCGGATATATTCCAGTGATATCCCGAATACATCCTTTGGATCCCGCAGGCTGTATATACCGATCAAAGTCACAAGCAGGTTGGAAAGCAAAGTGGAAAAAGCGATCATCACAACACCTTGGCGGAATATCAGAACGAACACCCCCGACAGAGTGAATTTTGCCGCAGCCATCAGAAGATTCACACCCAATATCCTGCCGCCGTTCCCGCGCGCCTTTTCGATCGCTACATACACATTGTTGAAGAAGACAAACACCAGGTTCACCATGATCACCCGGTAATAATTCCAGCCAATCTCCACCAGTTCTTCGGGGGTGTTAGCCAAGCGGAGCACCCATTTGCCAGACAGTATCAGCGAGATTGCCAGCAGCAACGCGCCGCCTACTGCGAGAAAAAAGGTGGTGTTCACCGTTTTTTTGACATTTTCATAATATCCGGCAATAAGGATTCCTGCTCCGATGGAAAGGCCTGTTCCCACGGCTGTCACCGAGTTGTTTAGCTGGTTGAAAAACGAAACCGCCGCCACCGACTCCGGATTGATGCGGGCTGTAATGGCCAGGTCGAAAACTCTGAACAGTTCGTTTAACAGCTGGAACGCCGCCATGGGCACACACACCGTCAAAACCCCTTTGAGTATATTTCCTTCCAGAAACAATTCTCTTTTTTTCAGATCCTTTTCCGCAACTGTAAGCGCCATCTTTTCGCCAGACCTTTCTCAGCGTTTATCCTATCTGGTTTTGCTTCCCGGTCCAGCCGGTCCATAACTATGAACTAAGTTCATAACTTTTCTAAACACAGTATACACTACCCCACAAAGGCCTGTCAATGCGATTTTTATCGTCGTTTTTTATATATTTTGCATCATTTTTTTGTAATCGTTCACGTTTTACACATTATTTTTTCAAATTTTTGTATTTTCCGTGCATGAAACTGCTGCAAATAAAATTCTGTTCCAAGCAAACTTATTTATTTTTCCGAGACACTTGACGAGCAGAAGCTGAATGTGCTACTCTTTTTATGAACCGTATTCACAATTTTACATTTTATAATTTAAACGGGATTTTGAAATATGAACAGAACTGTTGAACGCACGCTGGCCATCCTGGAACTGATTGCAAATAGTGAAAACGGAATCACTCTTCAGGAAATTGCGCAGGCAATGGATATGGCAAAAAGCAGCGCTTTTGTCGTTGTTCATTCGCTGCTTGAACTTCAATACATCAAAACTGTGGAAAACAACGACAAAAAATACTGCCTCGACATACGAACATTTTCCCTTGGCATGAAGTATGTCAGCGATCTGACACTGATAAAGCAATGCGGCAGTTATCTGCCTGCTTTAGCGGAAAAATATAATAAAACCGCCTTTGTAGGTGTTTTGAACGGCACACAGGTGGTTTATCTCTACAAGTATGTAGGCCGCAATGCGCGTCTGGCTACCTGTGCCATCGGCTCCAGCAAACCAGTATACGCCACCTCTCTGGGCAAGGTCATACTTGCCTATCTGCCAAGGGAGGAGCAGCTTTCCATCATCGACAAAATCAAATTTGTTCCCTTCACGCCATACACCATCGTTTCCAAGGATGACCTTTTAAAAGAGCTGGATTCGATCCGGCAAAAAGGGTATGCGACCGAAAACCGGGAGCTGGGAGAGTTTACCTTCTGTTACGGCGTTCCCGTATTTGATCATAAAGGAAATGTGATTGCGTCCATTTCTTTGTCAGATATCGCCCTGAGCGACCAGGACGCTTCGGAGATAGTGGCCGACCTGAAGGCGGCTGCCTCGGAAATTTCCAAAACTGCCGACTATACATTGCGCTAAGTCTATTTCGTTGTGTACAGATTTCTCTTGTTTCCAGAAAATGTTTGGTGCGGCATTTGTGCTCTGCGCTGACTTTATATATATTTTTCTTTCAACCAGACAGACGCCGAACCCCGGAACATTTTAAGACAAAAGAACAGGAGTGAATTAAATGGCTTTACACGTCGTCAACGAAGCCCGACGCTGCTTGAACTGCAAAGTACCTCAATGCAGAAAGGGTTGTCCCATCAATACGCCTATTCCCGATATGATCCAGCTGTTTTTACAGAATCAACTGGAGGCAGCGGGAGAAATGCTGTTTCTGAACAACCCCCTCAGCATTGTTTGTTCTCTGGTATGCGATCATGAAAAGCAATGCGAGGGCCACTGTGTGCTGGGACGAAAAGGAATGCCGGTACATATATCCAGCATTGAAAATTACATTTCCGACGCTTATCTGGATCGCTTGTCCCCCGTTTTGCCGGCTTCTTCCGGAAAGCGGGCTGCTATCATCGGAAGCGGTCCTGCCGGAATCACCATCGCTGTGCTTCTGGCTCAAAAAGGACATGATGTAACAATCTTTGAAAGTCGGGAAAGAATCGGCGGCGTGCTTCGTTACGGCATTCCGGCATTCCGGCTTCCCAAAACAATATTGGATCGTTATAAAACACAGCTGCTGAAAATGGGCATTCACATTCGGCCAAACACCTCCATAGGCGGTGCCTTAACGGTGGATGACCTGCAGAGAGATGGCTATCAGGCAATTTTTATCGGAACCGGCGTATGGCGTCCCAAAAAACTTGGAATCCCCGGGGAAAGCCTGGGTCACGTCCACTTTGCCATTGATTATCTCGTTGATCCCGATGTATATGATCTGGGCGAACATCTGGCAGTGATCGGTGCAGGCAATTCCGCTATGGATGTTGCACGTACTGCGCTGCGAAAAGGCACCAAAAAAGTAAGTGTGCTTTGCCGCGGTCCAAAAGCAGCCGCCAGCCAACGTGAAGTGGATTATGCGGTAGCGGATGGCGTAGAATTCCTGTATGGCGCACGCACAGAATCGATTGACAGGGACGGAGTGTGGTTCAAACAGGCAGAGTTTGATCAGGATGGAAATATCTGCCGCCTGTCTGAACCAATGCTGTTCCATGCAGACGGCGTGATCATAGCCGTAAGCCAGGGGCCCAAAAACAAAATTGTGAGCACCACCTCCGGTCTGCAAACCACAGAGCATGGCCTTCTGTTCACCGATGTTCACGGGAACACCACCCGTCCTGGCATTTTTGCCAGCGGTGATGTGGTATTAGGAGCGCGCACCGTAGTGGAAGCTGTAAAATATTCCAAGGAAGTTGCTCAGGTTATGGATGAGTATCTTTCTTCCATTCAGGACTGACCCATACAAAAAGCCGACCGCTGGCAGCGGTCGGCTTTTTGTATGGAGCATACTCCGTTGCAGCACTGCCTTTTCTTGCAATCCAAGCACATCCATGTTATGATTATAAAAGGTCATATGACCCGAAAAACATCCCCCTTTATGCGAGGAGAAAGGAGTTGCTCCATGCTTTCAAACCAATGGCTGAACATCCTGATTGTTGGTATTTATTTTGTTTTTCTCATTGTAATAGGATGGATTTTTCGAACCTTTTCTTCCAATACCAGTGACTATTTTAAAGGCGGAGGAAAAATGCTGTGGTGGATGGTGGGTTCCACCGCATTCATGACGCAATTCAGCGCTTGGTCTTTTACCGGTGCTGCCGGCAAGGCTTTCAGCAATGGTCTTTCTGTAATGATGATTTTTCTCGGTAATGCTCTGGGATATTTTTTCAATTATCTCTTTTTTGCCGCCAAATCGCGGCAAGTGCGGGTGGTAACTCCTATTGAGGGAATTCGGCTCCGCTTTGGTAAGGTAAATGAACAGGTATTTACTTGAGCCAGCGTTCCCAGCAGTATTTTCCAGGCGGGCATCTGGCTGAACGGTCTTGCCATTTTTGTATCTGCCGTATTCGATATACCCATGTCCACTAGAGCACATTGATCTCGGCCTTTGTCTATGTTATTTTTCTTTCTGCAACGTTTTCATATTCCTAATGTGGTAGGGAATGTAAGGTCATGTGCGGCCATATTCTGGATTGTTTCGACCGCTATTTTGATCTGTCGCACAGCCGGGAGGCTATGCTGCGTTTTGCGCACACCCAGTTAGACAGCTCGCGCAAATCGGTCGCCAAAAAAGCTGCGCGTTTCCTGCAAAAGCATGAGCTATAAGCGGGGGATCTTTTCTTAGACACGCCGGCACGATGCTGTCAGGGGTAAAATTGGGGTAAAGGGACAGGGAATTCAAGTTTTGCAAAGCAAAAAACAGCGCTGAATCAAATGATTCAGCGCTGTTTTTGGTGGTTGCGGAGACAGGACTGTCAGCGGCTCCGCGCTGGCTGCAATTAGCGTACTGCGCAGGAAAGCCAATCGCAAGTAAACAAAATGGGTACCGGCCTATATCAGCGCACGGAAACCATATCCATAGGATTCACACGCACACCATCCTGCATTACCTCAAAATGTAGGTGGTTGCCTGTGCTGTCGCCGGTGCTGCCTACATAACCAATCACTTGACCAGCCGTCACGGTTTCGCCCGCCGTGACGGCTGATGCTGTCATATGGGCATACCGCGTGGACAAGCCCGCGCCGTTATCCAGCAGCACCTGATTGCCGTAGCTGTCGTTCCAGCCGCTGACCAGCACCGTGCCGCTGTGGGCAGCCAAGATGGGTGTGCCTTCCGGCGCGGGAATATCCGTGCCGCGATGCCCGGCATTGCCGAAAGCGTCCACCTCCCCGAAGTGGCAGGATATATAAGTGTGTCCCGGCAGCGGCCAGCACAGCGCACCATCGGCAGCGGCAATCCCACCGCACAGGGCAAGCAGGCTGGGACGCATTTCCTCGGAAAGCAGCTGGTGCAAAATGTCCCGCTGGTCTTGCGTAAAGCGGTACAGGTCCGCCAGTGCGTCCACCGATTTGCTGCTGACCGTGATATGCAGAATGTACTCCGTGACCGGCTCCGGGTCG
>ERZ857750.4531-NODE-4531-length-10314-cov-18.328200_pt1 | contig 10314 bp, 11 predicted proteins | sample MGYA00519915_ERZ857750 | MGnify/ENA primary metagenome ERZ857750 (study PRJEB31778, sample SAMEA3449358) | human gut metagenome | biome: human gut; feature: human-associated habitat; material: faeces | place: United Kingdom | collected 2010/2012 ... | reverse complement strand
CATATTTCAGTTCCGTGTTGCCGGACTTTTTGACTTCCAGATGATCTTTGAAGTCGATAGCAAATAATTTTACGAATGGATTTTCCGTAGCCATAATAAACCTCCAAGAAAAAAGGTGGCAGAGAAGTTGCTCCCTGCCGCCATACAATTATGCCGCATGAATGATGGTGAACCTGCGACTGCTTACATTTTTGCTGTACTGGTTGAAAATATCCGGCTGCTCTTTCCGCAGGCGTTGGGAATCCACACGCTTGCTTTCGGAAGATACCCACGATACCTTATAGCCCGGTGCTGTGCCATAGGCAGCATCCTGCATTTGCAGCTTGACCTGCTGCTCGATGGCCGTTTTCTCCTGTTCCATCTGCTCGATTTGGTCGGAAAGCTCCTGCCGCTTATCCAGAAGTCCATGCAGAGCACTCAGGTCAGCGGTCTTATCCCGGTTATCCACCTCATACATCTGGTTGATCTGCTGGGTGTCACACTCGCAACCGTTAGGTGCAGGGGGAATCTGGGGCACAACATGGTTCGTCCAGAAACGTTCTTCCTCATCAATGAGATCAGAAAGCACTTGCTTATCCGTCACGATTTTGTGGATCACCAGCTCTCTGCCGAAAATCAGAGCCGCCACATACCAGCAGTCGAAACCGCTGACGGCTAAGTAGTGGTCAACCTGCGCCAGATAGTGAGCCGGGATTTTGCCATCTGCCCATTTGTCCGCAGAAAACGGCGAGACTGTCTTGCACTCCAGCCCGGCCTTCTGTCCAACGATCAGGCGGTCAAAGTCTGCCAGAAGCAGCGGATGTTCCTCGCTCTGGTAGATAGCGTTTGCACGGCGCACCTTAAAACCCGTTTCTTCGGAGAACCGCTGCGCCACATAATCCTCCAAATCACGACCCTGCCGCATGGCTTCGTTGTCGATATTTTCAATGGTATCGCTGATTTTATCGTGGTAAACCTGAAATGCCGAACGGTAGGGATTCAGGCCAAGGATAGCTCCGGCATCCGTGCCGGTAATGCCGCATTTGCGGTAACGGAGCCAATCTTCTTTGGGTAAATTCAATGTAGATACAAGCCTTTTCATGCAATGTTCAACCTCTCTTTCATCTGTTCTTCTACAATGGAGAAATCATATTCCACCAAGTCTTTGATAATGGTGGAAAACTCGTCTACCAAGGTACGGTCATCATCCAGCCAGAGGGCATACAGGAAATCCAGAATATTCCGCTGCACCCGGAGATGGTTCCAGAAACGCTCGTCCATCTGCTTTTCGGTGTCCAGCGTAATCAGGGCACTGACGATGGTGCTTTTCATCGTGATCTCGTATGCTGTGGTGCAGGTAGGTTTTGGAAAATTGATTTCGATGCGGTCAAGGAACTCAGAAAATTCCCGGACAGCCCGGTTGCTCACATCATTCATAGTTCACTCCTTTAGGCTGCTGCCAGCACCATCTTGTAAGCCTTGTCGATCATGGGATTGCCCTCTGCGGTGCGCAGGAACAGATTTTCGTTGTAGTTGCGAGTTTTACGGATGGGGTCTGCATGGGTAGCAAAGTCGGAAACAGCGTTCACGAACCGCCAGCCGTTTTTGCCGACCCATTCCAGATCGGGTGCATTATAATAGCGCGCCTTCAAATCTTCCTGCAAGCGCAGGTTGTTCTTCCGCTGACCATCGGTTAAGTCTTCCGTGATGGGGAAGAACTCGTTGATAAACTCCTGCACCTTGCGGTCAGACAGCTTGATGGTGGTCAGCTCATGGATACCTTTGCCCAGCTCCCCCATGTAGCTGTTGGCAAGCTGTAAGGTCTCACGGGCATCCTGCACCCGGAGCAGAACATTTTCGGTATGGCGGGCAGTCCAGATGCGCTTTGCAGTACCCAGAGCCAGATTCAGGGTGTTCTGGCAGACCACACGAACCGGGGTCATAGCGACTTTTACACCAGAACTGCCATCGTGACTGTTAAAGAGCACAAGATATGGGGTTACTTCATCTCCGGCGATGATGTACTTCTCCGGCAGCTTCGCCAGCATCCATACCTTCTTGCCGCCCTGTAAAGAGCCTGCGGTTTCATAGGTGACACCCTCACCAAGCAAGTCATCGGTGAATTGGAATGCTTCTTCGTTCTGCACAATGCGGTAGCGGTCAGACACCACACCCAGAACAGCATCATCGGTGCTGCGGACATTGGCACGATAGCCGGGGATCATAGCACCCGTGCCAGAATAGATATTGCGGCTCTCTACCTGCCAATTCAGACCGGCCAGCTCCAAGGCTTCACGGCTTGCAGGGGCATCCATCACGATACGGCCAAGGCCGTGCCAAGGGGTCTCACGGACAGAGAACATCGTTTCAACATTTGCGGACATAATCTTTACCTCCAAAATTTTTGATTATCTTATTTCTTTTCGATTTGATGAGCCGTCCAGACAATGATTTTCGCAGCACCTTTTCCGACTGCTTTCATCACCTCCACCAATACTTTTTCAAAGATTTCTGCCATTGATTTTTCCTCCGTTTTTCTGTAAAAATCAAAGACCAGTAAGCTGATGTGGTTGCTTACTGGTCTTTCTATCCAAGGGTATAATATATCATTATATCTGCTTCAGATACGCCTAACTTGTACCAAGTGTGTCCGCTGTGTCCGTGTTTTTGCGAATCAGTCTTATGTTTTCGTGTCTTTCAGGTGTTTTATGGGTGGAGATATAAGGATATAATAAAACTTGTTTTGAAAATCTCTGACACAACCGGCACAGCCGACACAGCCTCCTACTTTTGAGTTTTCGACCAGATTCCCACAACCACCGTGAGATCCTGCCATTCATTTTTGCGGATTCCCTGATTTCGGGATGCCTTAAAAGCCTTTGCCTCCTCAAAGGAAATCGAAAAGCGTGCCATCTCTACAAAGCCATCCATCGTATATGCTGCGGCGTTTCTCGCCCGTACCTCTGACATCTGAAAGTCGAGTGCCCAGCGAAATTCTTCATTTGTCAAAGGCGTGATTTGCGCCACACAGCTGTTGATAAGCTCCCGATCAACATCGTTCTTTGATGCCCGCTGCCATTCATCCAGCTTCTGCGAGATCAGATTCATGTCCAGCGCTCCACTGCGTTCATCCTCCTGTTCTACGCTCTCATACTGGGATTGCAGATCTGCGATCTGGTTGTCTAAGCCTTTGCGACGTTCCATAAGTTCCTGTTTGGTGATGATGCCGTCTGCACACAGGTCAATATACTTGTCCAGCCGCTCTCTCTGCTTAGCGATGCTCTTTTCCAGCATTGCCTTTCTGGAAATACGAACCGTCTTTTCCTCTGCCATGCAGCGGCTCAGGATTTTATAGACCTCTTTGACTGTCTTTCCCTTGTCAAATGTGAGATGTTCAAACACCTTTGCCGCCATCAAGTCCAGCTTCCACTCACTGATAGCCTTGATTTGGCAGCTGATGCTCAAATCAAGGCCATGCTCCTGCAAGTAGCTGATGCTCGGCCTGCGTGTACGGCGGTAGCACTGAAATCCATGAATTACAGCACCATCCCGGTTCACACGCCACTTGAACTGAATAAATCCTGCACCACAGCTGCAACGCAATTTTGCCGTCCAGACCGATTTTGGTGTATTTCTCATGTACTTGTGCTTTTTTCCGTTTTCATCGATTACTCGTGCTGATCTCGATGCCAAAATCTGCTGGCATCTCTCCCACATTTCTTCCGAAACCAATGGCTCAAAATCCCCTTTCACATAGATGTAGCTGCTTTCATCCAGATTTTTGATACGCTTCTGCGTCAAGTAGCCGTCACTATGGGATTTATTATAGCAAATGCATCCCTTATATGTTGCATTGTGCAGGACACGACTCACCTTGGAAGCGTCCCACGAAACATGACCTCCCGCATCCAACCGTCCAAGACGATATAACTCTGCGACTATTTTCTGTAGGCCGACTTCACCACTCGAATACATCTGGAAAATCAACCTTACCGTTTCAGCCTGTTCCGGTTCGGGAACATAAGTTCCATTCTCCCTGCGGAATCCCAAGATGTTTCCGTTGCCATACAGAATGTGCCTTTCCCGACTGATTTTCTGCCCTGCCTTCACACGTTCTGAGATTTTGCGGCTTTCATCCTGTGCCATGGAAGACATGAGCGACAGTCGGAGTTCGCCATCATCGGCAGCCGTGTTGATACCGTCATTGATAAAAAGCACATCCACGCCCATAGCCTTCATCTGGCGCGTATAGGACAAAGCATCCACCGTATTTCGTGCAAATCGGCTCACCTCACGGGTAATGATAAGGTCAAATTTACCTTTCTTTGCATCCTCCATCATACGCAAAAACTCTGGCCTCTTCTGTGCTTGTGTTCCGGTGATGCCTTGGTCTACGTAGACCTCCACGATTTCCCAGTCCGAATGCCGGGAACATTCGATTTTATACCACTCCAACTGATTTTCCAGCGCATTGATTTGCGCCTCATGCTCTGTTGAGACACGAGCATATACTGCTACTCGCATGTTTTTACCTCCATTTTCTTGCTTTTTCGGATAAAAAGAAAGGCTCTGGCAGAATCCTCCACCAGAGCCTTTCTCTGTTGTTTACGAAGCCTTTGCAGGCGGTTCTTCCTCCTGCTCACGCTTCATCCGAAGGAAGTTCTGATAAGTGGGCAGGTTGATTACTCCTGCTGCAAAGAGAGCTTCCACCAGACAATAGGCCATCGCCTTTTCGTCAATTTCCAGCATTGTGATACCTCCCTTGGTTATCGCTTATGGTGCTTAGAGTCAGAGGTATAACGTATCATCGAAGAATCAGAAGTTACGGACGGAGCTTGATTCCTTTGAAAGCAGATACCGGATTCTTTCGGGCAATCATATCCTCTCCTGTACACCGGAAACGAGTATGCTCTATCTTCATTTGGGTGAGTTCTTTCGTGAATGCCTTTTGGCTACACGCCCACATATTCTTCTCCTTGCAATAGTCTGAGTAAGCATTATACAGGTCTTCTGTAGCAGTCACTGCTTTCGACTCGCTCTTATCGCAGCTTTCCTGTACAAATTTTCCTACGGTTTTCGCAATAGAGTCTCTCACAATGCACTTTGCGTTGTCCATCTGGGGAATTTCTGGGAAGATGTAATTGAGTTTCACAAGTTTCCGCGCATAGCGCAGGGCTTTTGTAGCAATCGCATCTCGCTCTTTCCAAATTTTGTCTCCCAAATCCGGGTCTTGCTGGTCATCCGGGATTGCATAATTAAAAGGCAGATATATGATACGTTTTAGGAGTGCATCATCTTCTCCGTCGATGATAATCGGATGATTACTAGAAAAGACAAACTTAATGCGCCTTTCCAGCAACGCATCATCACGAAATTTGCGTGGAACATTGATTGAATCGCCTCCTGTAATCTGCTTCAATCGAGAAGCTGCCTCCTCATCAATTTTTGAACTTGGCATATCCATGTCAAAATTGATTACAGCGTTGGCCAACGAAGACATTCCAAATTCATTCTTCATTTGCTTAAGTCTAATACTGCTGATGGATTCTTTGGGGTACAGGCGTCGGATAAAGCTTCCCAAAACGCTCTTGCCGCTATTTCCGATACCCTTCATGAAAATAAAGAACTTTCCCCGTGCAGGGTAGATAAGCAAATACCCGATTGCCATCCAAACTCTCTCCGACAGCAGGGAATCCCCACCTGTGACTCGCTGCAAGTATTCCTCAAATATCTGGCACTTTGCCTGCGGATCATATTTTGCCTTAATACAGGTAAAGGTTATTTGATCCGGGCTGTGTGGATAAAGTTTCCACTCCATAAGGTCAAGGATTCCATTTTCCAAAGGTGCATAAATCGGTTCATCTTCCGGTTCGCTGCACTCAATTTGGGGATCTGTTACGAGGCAATCGTAGAGATCCTTATACCCACGTAGGCTAGATTCATTATTGAGTTCATAGTCCACATTCTGACGATACAACTTGATTAACTGCTTTGAATCCAGCTGTGTGTAGTAATATTCATTGTGGTAATACAGCACACCTCCACAGGAAATGATATGGATATACTTTTTTAGTTCCCTTGTCGTTTCGACAAGGGACTGTTTTTTTGAGGTTTTTATCCCAGCCGATTTTGTCGGTTGGGCATCGGCGTGTTTCCTCATTGTATTTAATGTGTCCTCATTTTTCGGAGATTCTGTAGCTATTGCGCTAGAATCTTCAAACGGATTAGGAGTCCGTTGTTCGCTGTCCGTGCCTGTTGACTTATATCGTTCAGCATCTCGTCTTGCCTTGATTTTGTTGCGCATCGCCTCCTTTGCAGAAAAAGCGGCCTCTTGTTCAACTTGCTCCCCTATTGCGCAAAGTTCGCCAAAGGATAGCTCGGCTCCTGATGCCGGAAGAATTTCTTCAGCATATCCCCTCAAAAAATTATCCTGTGACCAACCCGAATCATTCTCAATTTTTTGAGCGGACTTCTGTAATACCGCTTTTTGCCTGTCATGGAATTTGTCCTTTCCATACATATTACTCATGGTTGGTTTCCTCCGAAGTGGTCTTCTGGAAGTACATCTGCTCGACCAATTTTTCGATGGGATTCTGCGTTTCTCCCAGATTACCAGAGAGCAGATAGTCGATTCTTGTTAATCCCTGAATCTTTCCGTCTCCCTCCCAAAGATAGCCCATTTCCGCTCCCCAAGCATGTACAAACACCTCATAGAAAGCATCCGGTTCAAAATCGTCCGGGCATCCAAGTATAATCGGAGATTGCATTGCTCCGTCTCGGACAAAAATACCGGCAGCTATTTTTCCAGATTTGAATGTTTTTGTGCTGAACAGAAGCGGAAATTTTTCTACTCCATCCTCACATCTCCAATTACAGCTTGACAAAATCCTCCCATTCTGTTTCAAGCTCATTTGGAAACCTCTGAACGGCGAAATATACTCACCTTCCCGAAGAGCAACCTCAGCCTTCCCATTTATCCTGGTAATCCCAATATCTGCATAACAGTCCTTACCCTTAGATGCTTTCTCCTTCCAAGCAAAGAACTCATCCGTAGCTTCTTTCTGAGCTTCGTTGAGTTCCCGATACCACTTGTCATATTCATTCTGTGTCATAGTAAAATACCTCACAAATCAATTATTTTGTGTTTCGAAGTGGCCACTTCGTTCGCAATAGTAGTTTATCATGACCCTATTCTGTCTCCTAGGCCGCTCAAAGCTCTTTTTCGTAAATTTTGGGCGTATTTCATTCATGGTTTATTCATATTTTAAAAATCAAATTATACAAAAATACGTTGAGGCCGAGAAAGTTGGAAACTCCTAACTTTCTCGGCCTCAACGTATTTTAAAATATCTTTACTCTTCTACTTTCTTTCCTTCTTTTCTACACTTTGCCTCATAAAATTTATCAGCACACTTTTCAATCTCTTCATGGCATCTTGATAAACTTTCCAGTATGTCCTGATAAATCGTTTGGTACACCCATTCTGAATGCGGATATTTCATCTCCATGTCAAAAAGTTCATCTCCAAGCCGCCAAATTATCGGCCAGCCCTCAAATTTTTGACTATCTTCTATCTCACTTTTAGGTTCTTCCTTTATGTCTGGATAAAGTTCCTTTATTCTCTTTTCCACAAGTTTTGGACTAATTTCATTTTCCTTTAACGAGTTTAATCCCCGAACTAGAAGTTCCCTATAATAATCTTCCACCGTCTTTGTTTTACCTCTGGATTCACTAATTTTTGTTATCAACTCATTCTTTTTGCCTTCTATCCTTTCAATGGTTTTTGCAAGCGTTTTGCCGTTTATTTTCAAAATCCAATTAAAGAAAACTATATTTTTTAATGTAAGTTGCGTATTTATTCCGATTTTAATTTGGCTTTTGCATTTTGCTTTTCCGCAAAAAATTATATTTAGATGACTTATTACTTTTCTTCTTATTTTTCTTGCTCCATTTACCTCATCTTCATCATTTAATATTTCTCCTTCTTTTCGTGCATCCATTATAGCCTTTACGAATCTCTCTTCTGTAATTTCACTTTTTGTTCCATCAAGGACTATATCCCGTTCTAATGCCCAATATTTCATGCTATATTGCCCAAAACTAATAGTCCCCTTCACCTTTTCTGCATAGTTATAATCATCACGTAGTTGATAATACGGATTACTCATAATTTCTTCAAGTGGATCAATTTTTCTTTTCTTCATACTTTTTCTCCTCTTAAAACTAAAACCCTCCCCGGCAAAACCATTCAGTTTCACCGGGGAGGGTTTATCATACGTTTATCTTCCCATGTTTTGCGCGATTAGTGCATCTTCATGCAACAATCTTACTTTCTGGGATTTTTGATAGCAGCCTGTTCTGCACTTTATAAATAGAGAGTACAAGAAAACGCACATTTACGTCATTTATTTTTTGGAACAATCGATTTTTCGTCCATTTCGTAATATTTTCAAAAAATAACACATTTTTGCTTTTACAGTTTTTAGGAACAAACTACAATGCATTTTTTCATCCATTTTCATATCCATTTTTTCTCAAAAATTGAACTTCAAAAAATTTCCATATCACAAAGAGGAGGTGTTTTTCCACATGAACAAGCACTCACAGTTGAAAATCCGAGGACACACCAAATGACGTTGGACTACTTTTATGGTCAGTCGGGCGAATTGTTCTCCTATTTCCGCATCCCCAAGGCACTGTTCCAAGACAGCCGTTTCCGGCAGCTCTCCACCGATGCCCGGACACTGTACGGCATCCTGCTGGATCGCATGAGCCTGTCTGCAAAGAACGGCTGGCTGGATGAACAGGGGCGGGTGTATATCATCTACACCGTCCGGGAAGTGCAGGAATCCCTCTGCTGCGCCGAGCACAAGGCGGTCAAGCTGTTCCGGGAGTTGGAGGACATCGACCTCATCAGGCGCAAACACCGTGGTCTGGGCAGACCCAGCTTAATTTACGTCAAGGACTTTTCCTCCGGCTTGCCAAAAGCGCAAGTACAGAATTGCTCAAACAGCAATTCTGGTGCTGCCGAAAGCGCAATTCTGGAGCAGCCAAAACCGCAAGCAAATAAGACTGATAAGAATAAGACAGAGTGGAACGATCCTGACCCTATCTATTCCGGGGGCATCCGGGAGCAGCTTGAGGATTATTTTTATCAGGCATTGGAGGTAGACCTTCTGCTCCGGCTCTGCCCGGACGATGAGGACACCATCTACCAGATTGTGGACTTGCTTGTGGATACCTGTTCCACCAAACGCAAGATGTTGCGGATCGCCGGAGATGACAAGCCTGCCGAGGTGGTACGCAGTCGGCTGAAAAAGCTGAACGCCGACCACATCCGTTTCGTGCTAGGCTGTCTGGCAGAAAACACCGCCCCGGTGCGGAACATGAAGCAGTATTTGCTGGCGATGCTCTACAATGCGCCCACCACCATGAACCTCTACTATCAGAACAAGACGAACCACGACTTTGCGCGCGGTTCACCGAAGGCGGGGTGATGTTATCGCAAAGAAAGCTACGATTATCGCAGTCACCAATCAAAAAGGTGGTGTGGGGAAAAGCACCACCTGTGAAAATCTAGGCATCGGGCTGGCAATGGAGGGCAAGAAAGTCCTGTTGGTGGACACTGATCCACAGGGTTCACTTACCATCAGTATGGGCTGGCAGCAGCCCGATGAACTGCCTACCACCCTTTCCACCCTGATGCAGAAAGCCATGAACGACCAGCCCATCCAGCCCGGCGAGGGCATTCTGAACCACGCAGAGGGCGTTGACCTGATCCCTGCCAATATCGAACTGGCAGGGCTGGAAGTAGCCCTCGTGAACAGTATGAACCGGGAGAAGATGCTCAAGCAGGTGCTGGACAGTGCCAAACGGGAGTACGATTTTATTCTGCTGGACTGTATGCCCTCGTTGGGGATGCTGACCATTAACGCATTGGCGGCGGCAGACGCTGCCCTGATTCCTGTGCAGGCGCAATACCTGTCCGCAAAAGGTCTGGAACAGCTTTTGCAGACCGTCCAAAAAGTCCGGCGGCAGATCAACCCGAAGCTGAAAATCGAGGGGATTCTGCTGACCATGACGGACAGCCGCACCAACTACGGAAAGCAGATCAGCAATCTGATTCGGCAGGCATACGGAAAGCATCTGAAGGTGTTTGAGCAGACCATCCCCCGCTCTGTCCGAGCGGCTGAAACCAGTGCCGTGGGCAAGAGCATTTTCCAGCACGACCCCAAGGGTAAGGTGGCAGAAGCCTACAAATCTCTTGCAAAGGAGGTGCAGGCGGATGCCGATCGACAGCGGAAACTTAGCTCTGAAAGGGCTAGATGACCTGTT
>ERZ857750.4526-NODE-4526-length-10321-cov-12.154685_pt1 | contig 10321 bp, 9 predicted proteins | sample MGYA00519915_ERZ857750 | MGnify/ENA primary metagenome ERZ857750 (study PRJEB31778, sample SAMEA3449358) | human gut metagenome | biome: human gut; feature: human-associated habitat; material: faeces | place: United Kingdom | collected 2010/2012 ... | reverse complement strand
ATTCCCAGGATGAACTCGAAGACTGGATTGAGGAGCAGGGGATACAGTTGCGGTATTAGATTTCTCCTATTACTATACTTACAATTAGTAATTCTTTCAAATACATAAAAAATCAGAGCAGGAAAATCTGTGGTTTATCAATTATGATATCTCTTCATTTTCCTGCTCATTTTTCATCAATAGTATCTCAAAATGATTATTTATTTTTCTTAAGTTCTTCTAATTCTTTTCTCAGGCGCTCAGCTTCCACAGACATCTTATCTGCACGTTCTTTTTCGCTTGCCAGTTTTCCTTCCAACTCATCAATTCGTATTCTATATTTATCCAACGGTAGTTCCATAGCTCCATCCAACAATGGTTTCATATCCTCGCATCCTCCTATTTCATAATAGTTATCATACAGATACTTGTATAATTGACGTGTCAGTTCCAACAATTGTGTCGCATCTTCTTGCGTTATATTCCCCACTTTTACATTTGCTTCTATACTTTTAAGTATATCATTTTCAAGAAGTCTCTGCAACTTCTCGAAATTTTTCCGGGTTGGATTTTTATGGATTATTTCTTTAAATTTAAGCAATTGGAACGGTATTAATATCCCCATTTTTCTTTGATTAAGCTCAATTACATCATGATTTAGGTAAATATAATTCTCAACCTTGTACTCAAAACTGCCTTGTTTACCAAAATCCAAAATCAACACACTTTCTTCTGGTATACTGGATTCTTTGGTAAGATAAATCACTACTGGTTCAGAAAATTTTAAAATAGTTTTATCATCCATATGTTTGTAATTTTGAAATGTATTAAATGAATTTGTACTATTGATGATTTAAAAATCATACTGTTCGTGAATCCGCAACAAAAAAACAGGAGATAGACGTTAAAATCTATCTCCCATTTTGGTAATCTATTATTTATCACTCACGAAAATGAATTTTACGCTTCCGTCCATTCCGTCTGCGATTCCAGAGAAGTTCTTGTATTCTTTGGATGCATCCAGAAGTTCGTTTGCCTTATCCAGAAGTGAATCAACATCTCCATCAAATACACTTACCAGTTTTTCAATTCCTTCTTCGTTGAACTGGATCATACCACTGTTCAGTTCAGCTGCTCCAGAATCAAGCTGTTCTACACCAGATACCAACGCACCTGTACTGCTCTGGAGAGTGTTCAGACCTGTTGACAGGGTTCCAGCTCCACTGTTGAGCTGGGATGCGCCACTTGCCAGCTGGCTAGCTCCGTTTGCCACTGACTGTGCTCCCGCATTTGCAGTTTTCATATTTGTGCTGAGAGCTGCACTTCCCTCACTCACCTGTCCTGCTCCTGCGCTTAATGTTCCAAGTCCTGAATTAAGGCTCTGTGTTCCTGCAAGTAATGCTCCAGTTCCTTCTGAAAGCTGTTTGGTTCCTGCCGCAAGCTGAGTTGCCATACTTCCAACGCCAGACTGCAACTGGTTTGCACCTGTTCCAAGAGTTCCAAGGCCTCCCGCTAATGTTTCAGCTCCTGTCTGTACACTTGCGGCTCCATCTGCCACCTGTGTCGCTCCTGCTCCAAGTGTTCTAAGGCTGTCGGATAAGTTTCCGGCTCCTATTGCAAGATTGTTCGCTCCCGTCACAAGATTTCCTGCTCCTGCTGCCGCCTGACTAATTGCCGTCTGCTGTGCCTGTATACCCGCAATAATCTGGTCAATTGTCCCTGCCTGTTCCGGCACTGCCTGTTTCAAAGCCTCAAGCCCTGCGATCATAGCATTGCTGTTTTCTGAATTCGCAATAGTATTCAAGTCTGTCTGTAACCCAGAAGCTCCTGCCTGTAACTGATCCGCCCCGTCTTTCAACGAGCCAGCACCTGCCTGTGCCTGTGCAAGTCCATCTCTTACCTGTCCAGCTCCTGTTGCCACCTGTTTTGAACCTTCCGTAAGACTTACCGCACCATCTTTCGCCTGACTGATTCCATCACTCAACTGTCCCACACCATCATTTAATGAACTTACTCCTGCTCCAACCTGGCTCTGCATCTGTGCAACCCCATCGTTTAATGCCTGCGCTCCACTTTCAAGCTGTCCAACTCCGTCTTTTGCACTCTTTGCTCCTGCTGCTACCTGTGCGGATCCTGCATTCAAACTCTCAGCTCCACTTGCCAACTGGCTTGTTCCACTTGCCAGGCTCTTGCTTCCATCAGCCAGTGTATTCGCTCCGCTCAGCAGACTACCTGTTCCACCAGCCAATGTATTTCCACCACTTGCCAGCTGATCAATTCCGCTTACCAGTGTTCCTGATGAAGAAAGCAGTGTATCCAGTCCGTCTTTCAGTTCTCCGGAGCCGCTGACAAGTTTGTTCGATGCATCCTGAAGTTCTGTCATAGAATCCTTCAGTTCATCCAGGCTGTCAAATTTATCGGTACCTACTTCATTGAACACTTCGTTTGTTGCAACTGTAACGGCTTCTACTTTTTCGTAATCTGTCACATCTGCTTCTACTGTAAAGGAATCCGGGATATCCAGATCATCCACCTTGCTACTAACTGATGTAAGCTGTTCTTTCAACTGTGGAAGTCCCATTCCGATCACGATATCTCTGTCACCATCTGAGATTACTTTCCCATTGTCAACAGTTACATTTGAGAATTTCTCGCCATCCATCAGAAGTCCGGTCGCCATTAAAAATGGTGTGTATTTCCCGCTGTCAGCACTTGTATTCTGATATTCATAATGAATCTTTAAGTGTCCACTCTTTCCTTCCAGATCATCTGCACTGACTTTCTTTCCGTCAAGTTCATAAGTAACCTTCATTCCTACAGGAATCTTCTTTGTGGTTGTTCCCTGATAGCAGATGTCTTTCTTATCTCCCTGCCATACCAGTTTACCGTTATTTTCTGAATAGGTTTCATCACCTTTTACGTTCTTGATATCTTTCAAATCTGATACATCATCAATGGTTCCAAGGCTCGAAATATTTTTCAGCTGATCCGATACCGTAACATCTTTCTGGTTTCCTGCGTCATCTACTTTTACATATACAGTCTCATCTTTTGCAGGTGTTGCGCTGCTGCTTGTTTTTGTTTCGCTTGTTTTCTTTGTCTCTGTGCTTTTATCTTTATTATCTGCCGCCTGTACATTTACAGATGTTCCTGCAATATTTCCAACTACAAGCGATGCCATAAGTGCAAGTGTAACTAATACTCTGTATTCCCTGTTCTTCATGTTTAAAAACCTCCTGTAAGCCTCTACTGACTTTCCTGTCGGTATGCTTTCTTCTTTTTGACTACTGGTCATTTTCTAACTCGCACTTACTATAACTCAAAAATGACCACAAGTCAATATTTTTCTACAAAAAAGTTGACTCTGAGTCATTTTGATTTTATAATAAAGATAATTCAAAGGAAAAGAGGAATGAATCATGGGAAAAGTAGATGAAAACAAGCATCAGAAAATGGATGCTCTCTTTCAAAGCGCATACGATTTATTTCTGAATCAGGGAATTGAGAAAACATCAATCAGCGATATAGCAAAAAAGGCCGGAGTTGCAAAGGGAACATTCTATTTATATTTTGCAGACAAATACGAGATACGCGACCGGCTGATCGCACGGACAGCCAGCCGACTTTTCCAGAGAGCACACAAAGCTCTGGAGACAGCCGACATCCCCGAATTCGAAGATAAGATTATTTTTATTGTAGATTACGTTTTAAATGCCATGCAGAAAAATAAACTGATTCTGAGATTTATCTCTAAGAATCTCAGCTGGGGCATTTTCAGACAGGCTATCACCAACAATATGCAGGATGATGAGGGTGAAATTCTTGCATATTTTAGTAATATCCTTCTGGATCATCCGACAATCAAACTTCGTGCGCCGGAAACTATGCTGTTTCTGATCATAGAACTTGCAAGTTCTACTTCATACAGCACGATTCTGGACAACGATCCGATGTCGTTTGAAGAATTGAAGCCATATCTTAACGAAAGTATCCGCGCGATCATCCGTAACCATATTATCGAAGATACCGCAGAAAATTAAACAGCAAAAGTCCTGTCAGAATCCGAATATCGAATCCGGATTCTCAACAGGACTTTTCTATATCTTCTTTCCCTGCCAGCTTTACTTTTGACAGTTTTCTTCAAATTTCAAAGCCTTAACGCTTCTCATTTTTCCGCATTTTCAGCTTCAGCATTGCAGTAACCTTTTTCGCATCCAGCTCCGTCACATTATTTTCTCCGAGTACATCTGTCTCAATGCCCTCTTCACTTTTATTGATATCCAGAATTTCTCCCAAATGATCATTTTCTACAACAAACCGGCCAACTGTACCACTGAATTTCAGCCCGGTTACCGGAATTCCTCTGATTTCCATCTGTTCAGCCGTATTTGCGAAATCTACGTCACTGTTTCCCCATCCATCGGACGACAGGATAACTCCGTCTGCCCGCATAGCTTCCGCCCATACTGCCGCACGGGTTCCAACAAGCAATTTATCTGTATTATCATCCGGCGTTCCAACAATTATGATTCCCATCAGATCCAGATCTTCATCCGATGATACCACATCAAGAAGAGGATCCCTGAAATGGTGTAGTGATGTTTCCTTTGTCGATGGTCCAATTCCCATAATCGCACCTCCTACTGCATAGAACGGATAATTCCGTCACGATATTCGTTTGGTGTAACGATCACCGGCATATTTCCCATATCAATGATCGAGCGACCGTTTTCAGTTCCCGAAGGCTCTTTTGCAAATAACGAAGTATCGTACATCGCACCCTGTCCGGCAACCTGTTTTACGATCAACACACGTTTTTTCCCTGGACGAACCACATCATGGTACTCATGTCTCTCTGTGCAGAGATCGCCCCTGAACTTCTTCATCTGTTCCCGGAAAATCTGGATAAACTCGTCACAGGCATGGTGGGCTGCAAGTACACCTTCTCTTTCCTGTCCCATTCCAGGTTTCAGAACAACATCAAATGACACAATATAATCATCATCCCCCGGAGTACCCGCACGGTTCAGATACAGCTTTTCTTTCAGATTGCCTTCACTGGACCCAAATTCGTGTGCCTGTTTTCCGTTTTCATCTACACCGGTTAGGATTACATAAACGCCGGTGAGTGTATGCGTAATCCCGTCCCCAATCTTTCCAAGTACTTTGGTCGATATCGGAATGATATCCATCATCGTATTGGTATAACGGTCATGTTCTCCCGGTCTTATAATCTGTACATCTAATTTGGAAAGCTGTGGATATTTCTGTAAAATTTCATCCAGTATTTTCTTCTCGATCGTCATCTTTCCAGATGCTGTCACTTTATTTTCTCCGCCTTCTTCCACCTCAGTAATATGGAAAGCTTTGATCACAAGCCGGCGCAGATCTATTTCTTTCTCCATATAATCATCCTCAATTCTAAATTGAACCCAAATGCGCCCTGGCACATTTGAGGCACGTAGCACCTTTTATCTAACAAGAAATTTTATCAAAATATCCAGCTAAATAAAAAGGACATCTCCGGCAAATCAGAGCTTTCGCCCCAATCCTGCCGGGGATGTCCCCTTTTTACTATTTGATTATACTTTCGCTACATATTCAAACGGCAGCGGAACAACTTTTCCTGGAGTATCCAGCTTCACAAGCTGTTCCAGAGTTGCTTTTACGATGCCTGTCTGCATCTCAACGTTGTGTGGTTCACCAGCGTTAGCTCCCATAGGAACACGCGGAGCAACCGCACGTGGGGTACCGGTCTGACGAACAACCGGCGGAAGCGCAGCAATAATAATTGTAGGAATTCCTGCGGCTTCAATCGCTCTCTGCACCAGAACTGCAGAGCGGTGGCAGGTACCTCAACCAGCGGTGAGGATAACTGCGTCTACGCCTTCCTCTACAAACATCTTTGCAATGGCAGGACCAGTTTCATGTTTGAATTTTTCCTGGTTTCCGCCACCACCCATGAATCCGGCATGTACCGGTGCACATGCTTTGATAAATCCTTCTTTAGCAAGCTCATGGATACGGTCAATCGGGAACATACAGTTGATGTCTTTGTTTACATCACTGTTGTCATATCCACCGTGAGATACCATTAATTCATCTGACGGCATTTTATCTGTTATTTTTCTCCAGGTAAAGTCACCGGCAAGGTTGAATCTCTTCTGATCCTTGTGGTGCACACCTGCTGCTGTGGCGAGGGCAATTGTCATATCCTTCAGTTCTTTTTTCACCGGAGCCCATACTGGCGGCGGAGTTACCGGAACAAAGATTTCTGACTGAAGTCCTTTAACAACGGTCAAACTCATGTCTATTTCCTCCTGATATAATTACACTTCATCATTCTTCTTATGAGACTTCATTTCTTCCTGACGTCTCTGATACGTCTGCAGGTTACTAACATATTTTTCATTGGCGTCCGGTCCAAGCTGTTCGACAAAACTCATATTCCATCCAACTTCCTGTCCTACCACTAATGGATAATCCGTAATCAGCATTCTCATCGGGATTTTCAGATAACCTAATCGTCCCTTCAAATCGATTCCAACACATCCATCATGGATCTCTACGATTACGCCTTCCATATAGATGATCTTATCGCCATATTTCATAGTCATTCACCTTAATCGTATTTTTCTTTTCTCTTCTGGCTCATCGGCAGTGACTGCTCGTTCTTAACCAGTTCAATTGTTCTGTCCATAGTCTTTGAAATCAGTTCGATGTTATTTGCTTTTACATTCGGATTCCATTTTCTTTCTGCCTTCTTCACTTCTTCTCCAGCCATTCCAGCTTTCAGCATAGCAAGTGCACGGATTGCTTCTTCCTGGCAAAGCGTGTTGCAGGCAAGAACTTCGTTCTCGATTCCTGATTCAGATTTGTTGTTATCTACCATGTACTGCATGTATTTGTTTCCAACTACAAGTGCTCCCTGTACTGCGCAGAATGAAAGTCCAACAACCGGAATTCCTCTCATACCGATCTGTTCGATATGGCTTGCGAAATCGATGTGGTTGTTACCAAATCCTTCTGTTGTAACAAATGCGCCATCAACATCAAGAGCTTCTACCATCATACCAACACGTTTTGATACATAGAATTTCTCTGTATTGATCTGTGGGCTACCTACAAAGATAACACCGCAAAGGTCAACTTCTTCATCATGGAGAGTTTCAAGAACCAGTGGTTCTCTCCAGTAATGTCTTGACATTTCTTTTGATGCAGGTCCGATACAGGTAAGTGCATGGATACATCCGTCAAGTACTTCCAGTGGAGATGCCATGATCGGTACGTTTCCAAGGTCAACGTTTGGTCTTGCACCAAGTACTCCGACTGGTTCCACAGGAAGGATCAGGTTGTCATGCATAGCACCCTGTCCCATGATTTCTTTTACGATAACGACTTTCTTCTTACCAGGTCTTCTTACCTGATTGAATGTCTCTGTATCTACTACAAGGCTTTCGTCTTCTACTTTCTTCAGAGCTTCACGGATTTCCTGTGTGATCACGTCTGTTGCAGAATGTGCAGCAAGCGGGCCAGGTCTTTCCATGTTGGTTCCTTCTTTGATGATAACTTCTGTCTTGATGAAGATCTCACCTTTATCAGGAGCTCCCGGACGTCCCCACATGATATTTTCATCCAGGTATCCTTCGGAAGAACCGAATTCACCAATCTGAACACCATTGTCGTCTGTTCCGGTAACCATCATGATAACGCCATCAAGTACTCTTGTTGTACCTGTACCGATTTCGTCTTCGCCCTCTTTTGTAGCGATCGGCTGTACGTCCATGATTGTATTAGAATAAGTATGGTACTGATCCGGTGTAATGATATCAATCTTTAACTGATGAACCAGTTCCTGTGAAGCAACTGCTTCTTCTTCAATTCCTTCTCGGATGTAAAGAGTTGTTCCTTCGATCTTTGTCTCCGGTCCACGCTTTACTTCTGTAATTTTATAATGCTTTCTGGTAACGCTTCTTACGACTTTCGGTTCCAGCTCTTTTGTCGGTGCTGCGCCTGAAACCACGCCTGCCGGTAATTCTACCTCTGCCGGTACTTCCGCTACTGCAACACCGTTATTAAAACCCATCGGCATTTCGATATCGATATCTTTGCCTTCTCCAATGTGGATTTTTAACACGCCGCCAACTTTCTGTACACTTGCTGTAGGATTTGCAGTAACTGCTGGTGCTTCTTCTTTCACTTCTTCTTTTGCTTCTTCAGCCGGTGCTTCCTCTGCTGCAGGTGCTTTTGCGCCTTCAACAAGATCAGCTGTAAGTGGTGTAAGAGAATCGCAGGTCTTAACAAGCTTTGCTCCAAGTACCTGTTCGATTGTAAGTGTTCCATCAAGTTTCAGAAGTCCTGAATCTACCAGATCATCAAAGATAGCCGGATCTTCAAGGTTTGCAGCCTGGATTGTAATGCCGCCTTCTGCTCTACAGCATAATACTGCAGGATCTTTTGCATGTTCTTTTGCGGTTTCCGCTGTAATTGACATAATAATTTCCTCCTTGTTAATTTAACAATAACTCAATTAACTATTTATACACTCACCGAAGTGAGGTATCAACTTATCTATTTACCTTCCGGTAACTGTTCTACCTGTTTTGAAACACGCAGATATCTGTAAAGTGGATGTCCGATTGTACGCATTACATGGTCTGTCTGGTGGAATACCTTAAGTCCCATCTTCGGTGCTGATCCCATTACTGTATTTGAACAGTCTGAGCAGTTACCAATAATAATGTACTCGCATCCATCCTTCTTGAACTGGATATTATTCTTAGCCTGTCCAGGACAGTTTCCAGGTCTTTCGCATTTAAGCGGAGCTCCCGGTTTGTTTTCAATTGCCTGTTTACATCTGGCTACTGATTTCACTACACCATTCATCTTCTGACAAATATCTCTCATACGTTCTTCGCTACCACCGCAGGCACATACCAAAAGACCTACACTTGCACCATGAAGATCCGGGAAATCAATTGTAACAATGATTCCACCAGTTGTCTTTGTGATCGGTGCATCCTCTGTAGTAGCATGTCCGGTAAATGGACCACCCATGATGATTTCCCCATATACACCATCAATACCGCCGGCACGTTCAATCATTTCCCCAACGCTTGTGCCGACCGGTACATCCATAAATACATGTGGCTCATTACCGCCATTGATCTTACCGATAACAGTAAGGTTCTTAGAAAAGCATGGCTTTCTCTCTTCAATTGCTTCCGCAACTCTTGCAAGAGTTTCTACATTACAGACAATTGCATTCGCTGCTGACGGAAGCTGTGTTGTATTCAGTTCGATTCCAAGACATTCTCTTACAACCGCACGTTCTTCTCCCATCGGATAAATATCCGGAAGTAAGTGGATTGTAATCGCCTCTTCATCTTTTAATGCCTCGCGCAGTGCCTTTACTGCTTTTTCATTTTTCTTCTTAATTGCAAAAATAGCTTTTGATGCATTGGAAATCTCCATGCAGTGTTTTACTCCGCGGATAACTTTCGCACAGTCATCTTCCAGCTGCTGAATGTTATGACGAAGTCCAGGCTCACACTCCGCTGCATTTACAAGGATATATCCTCCCTGCAGATCTGTTCCGAGTTTTACACCTGTCGGGAAGCCGGCGCCACCCATTCCGACAACACCTGCCGCTTTTACCATATCAAGCTTGCTGCCTTCCGGAATCTTTACATATTCATCCTTCTGTTCTTCATCCGGCTTGATGATGATACGGTCTTCCAGTACGTCTTCTACCACACCATATGCACTTGAAAAAATATTAGCTCCAAGGCCTGTCGGTGTTGCAATCAGAGTCCCTTTTTCTACTCTGTCTCCGGCTTTTACAACCGGTGCACAAGGAGCTCCTACATGCTGACGCAGCAAAATCTGTAAGTTTGCCATGTCTCTTCTCTTCCTTTCTCCTCTACGTCGAAATCTATATCTTATCTTGTCCTACGCGTATTTGACTATAGTTTAACAAATAGATATATTTTTTTCAATAGCATTTATAGATTTTCACTTTTCATGTTGGACTCAATACTAGAATCTAGTCTAGTGATTGATCTGTACTATAGTCTATATGATTTTACTTGAAAATTCAATATCTTTTTTATATATAATCTATTTATTTTTTTCATCGGTTCTGTCTGATTTTTACAGATTGTCTATTTTTCCTCATTTTACTTATCCGCATTATCTATAAGTATTCTGGCCAAGAGGATTTACGTCAAAAAAGAAAAGCCACCGTACTGTTTCCCCTAAAACAATACAGCAGCTTTTCTCTTTATCTTTTTAAGGCTTTTCGCCCAAAAACCTCTCTTTTTGGCGAGGGCATGTGGGAATC
>ERZ857750.4517-NODE-4517-length-10346-cov-13.251190_pt1 | contig 10346 bp, 10 predicted proteins | sample MGYA00519915_ERZ857750 | MGnify/ENA primary metagenome ERZ857750 (study PRJEB31778, sample SAMEA3449358) | human gut metagenome | biome: human gut; feature: human-associated habitat; material: faeces | place: United Kingdom | collected 2010/2012 ... | reverse complement strand
TATATTTATTTGATAATAAATATTTTTTACTGTTTTTAATACTATTTAGTAAGCAAAATTCTTTTTATTTTATTTATAACATTCATATTTTTTTCTTTTGTTATTCTTATTTTAACCTTATAAGCAAAATCAGAATATAACATGCTTTCTATAAAGTATTCTACTATTCCTCTGTCTTTATAAGGGATATCAATTAATTCACTTCCTAAAATTCTAGCATCTAAATTCATTATTTCATCTTCAAAATTAAGTCTTTCTTTTTTAGATAAATAATTTTTTTCGGGTTTGAATGTTTCACAATATTTAATTGAGAAATTTAAAACTTCATCGCTTATATCTACCCCATATAAATTTTTCATATCCTTTTTATAATTCATATTTTGTTCTATTACCCTACTTAAATTAGCATTGTAATCTTCTTTTTTCCAATGACCAAATAATCTACAGTTAAGTGGTCTAACTTCATATATTAAACATCTATTATTTTCATCTCTAAATGGACATGAATTTTTTTTCATTAATTCCATAAAATAATAGTCTACTATTCTCTCAATAGAACATTCTCTAAGTTCTTGTTTTTCAGCTAAATATCTATATATGTTTAAAAACTCTATTAAATTTATTCCCACAGATTCCATGCAGCAGTTTCCGCATCCTGCACAATCTCCTTTTGGAAGTGTAGAGTATATATCATTTAATTTTTCAAAATAACCATTTTTCTCGCAAAACTCAATACTTTCTAGTATTTGTTCCTTTTTTATACTAGCCATAATTTTCTCCTCTTGTTATAATTATTTAGTTAATACAAAAACTTATTATAACATATTTTTGAATATAAATTAGGAGGTATATATATGAACAGATATACTAAAATTATTAATATGATGGAAAGTTATTTCACTAAGGATTTTGAAAAAACTAAAAAAGGATTTACTAAAGTAAGAGAAGTAAAAGAAGAGACAGTAAGAAAAGCATTCTTAAAAGGAAACTGCGAAGTTTTAGTAATACTTGAAGATTCTGATAGAGAAATATTAATAGATGATTTTTCTTCTGATGAAGATATCAAAAAATACTTAGGAGCATCTTTTATAAACCCAAGAAGATAATTTCTTATTACAAATAATTCATTTTATAATACAAAAACTGAGGCAATAGTATTAAATTAATGTCTCAGTTTTATTTTTTGAGTATCTTTTTTAATTAATTATAAAAATTAAAAAAGGATACATAATCTTTATTACGTATCCTTCTTATTCCGTTCTAAATTATTTTTTAAAATGTACTGCCCCGTTTATTCCACCGTAATTACTTGAGAAGTAGCTAGTAAATTCGTTTACTGATTTTATAATTACACTACCTTCTGGTTTTCCATTATATCTATAGTTATCTGAATAATATACTTTTCCATTTTTTATTGCATGTATAAATAAAACATGTCCTACTGAACTTGATGATCTATAGCTTTTTGGAAAACTTACAACTACATTGTATACATCTTTTCCACCGTTTGCATTTACTAATTTTTTAAGACAAGTTTTCCCTGAGTATTTCTTTTGAGTATATCCTGTGCTTGTTTTTGCACCTGATCTTAAATTGTAGTACCATCCACTACCATTCCAATATGTATCTGGTACTTGATATATTTTTAATGCTCTAAGTTGAGAATAAACATATAAAGAACATTGATGTGCGAAATTACTTCTTCCTGATATTGATTTTGCTTTTCTATATGTAGAATTTATTTGACTTTTTATTTTGCTAACACTTTTAGCCTTTGAAACACTAGTAGCTTTTGTACTATATGTAGTTTTTGCCGTGCTTGATTTAGTATATGCATCTGCTACTGTTGGTACCGCTACTTGTCCTACTATTGTACAAGATATTACCAACGCCGAAATTATTTTTTTTATTTTATTGTTCACTTTTCCTATTCCTCCTTATAAAATCTTTTCTATTTTGTAATCAATTTCCGTCTTATTTACAATTTTGTAACTTTTTTGTTACTTTTATAATACACTAATTAACAATTTATGTCAAGTTTGTAAGTTTTATCTTTTCTGTAAAAAAATTTTTCTTTTTATGTATATAATTTATAAATTTGAACAATAATACTAGTGTAATTTAAATATTTAACTCAATCTCCCCCAATTTAATAGAGCTTTCATTCCCCTAAATGAAAGCTCTTGTTTTTTTATTAATAAGTATATAAAATAAATCTAAATTAATATAATTGATTTTATTATTAATCTAGATTTAACGAACAAATTAATTTGGAGGACATTATGATTCAAATAGGAAAAATAAACTTTGATTGTGATTTTGAATATAGAATAATTCGAGAAGAAGATGATGATTTAGATATATATGTGGATGTTAATTATAGATGTTTAGATATTGAACTTGGAGAAAATAATTTCTTTAATTCAAGAATTCAATTTCCATTTGTAAGATCTGTATTACTTAGAATAAATAAAAATTTAGATACTATTACAGTTCATTTAATGAGAGATATAGATTTATTTTCAGCCTTTGCAAATTTCGAACTAGACTTATCTAATCAAATACTTTGCATAAAAAATCAATATGAAAAAGTAATAATATCTAAAACTTTATTAGATAAATAACTTACAAGAAATAAATAGGGGCCTTAATAGGCCCCTTCTAATATAGATTTTTTATAATATAGCAGTTTTACATAATTTGACCTTATATTTACTATATTATCTATATTAATATCTTCATTTATTGTATAATAAATATGTATTTGTAACAAATATCATACTTAATTTATACATTATTTTTTTTATATGAACAAATATAGGTATCTATTTGTTATAATAAATTTATTGATTAATATATTTTTAAGGTTTGTCAAATCCTTAGTAAAAATAAGAATATATTCGAACTATTTTATAAATAGTTGAAAGGAGTTATTTATATGAGTTTATTAGTTTTTGGACACAAAAATCCAGACACAGATAGTATATGCTCTGCTATTTCATTAGCACATTTAAAAAACGAATTAGGAGTTGAAGCTACTCCTTATGCTTTAGGAGAAGTTAGAAAAGAAGCTCAATATGCTTTAGATTACTTCGGTGTTAAAGCCCCTAAAGTTCTTGAAGATGTAAAAATCCAAGTTAAAGATTTAAGCTACGATAAAGTAAAATCTTTAAAACCTAGCGATTCAGTTTTAAACGCTTACAACACAATGATAGAAAAAGGAACTAAAACTTTACCAGTAGTTTCTGTTGACGGAAAATTCGAAGGTATCATAACTATGGTAGAAATAGCTAAAAGCTTAATGTACCAACATTTCAGAAAAGTTAACATACCTCTAGAAAATGTATGCTACAACTTAAAAGGTGAAGTATTAGTACAATGTAACGATGTTTTCGATGGTAGAGTAACTACTTTATCTTATGGAATGGAAGAAATAATGAACCTTTTAAGCGAAGGTGATATAGCTATAGTTGGTAACAGATATGACATAATAGAATACGCTATAGACACTAAAGTTTCATTATTAATATTAACAGGTAAAGCAACACTTAATGAAGAATTAACTGCATTAGCAAAAGCTAATGGTGTTACTGTTATATCTGTTGATGTTGATACATATACTGCATCAAACTTAATAAATCAATGTGCAGAAATCGAAGATATAATAACTAGAGAAAACTTAGTTTTATTCAACGAAAATGACTATGTTGATGATGTAAAAGAAACTATGTTAAGTACAAACTTCAGAGCTTATCCAGTTGTTGATGATAACAGTAAATTCTTAGGATTAGTTTCTAGAAGACATTTATTAAACCCAACTAAAAAGAACGTAGTATTAGTTGACCATAATGAATTTGCTCAAAGTGCCGATGGTATAGAACAAGCTAATATAGTTGAAATAGTTGACCACCACAAAATAGGAGGTATATCTACTGACTTACCAATATCAGTTAGAGTTTCTCCAGTTGGATGCTGTTCTACTATAATATACAACTTATACAAAGAAAATAATGTAGAAGTTCCTAAACATATAGCTGGTTTATTATTATCTGCAATATTATCAGATACATTAATATTCAAATCACCAACTACTACTGAATTAGACAAAAAAGCAGTTTTAGAATTAGCTAAAATAGCTGGTGTTGACTATGAAGCTTACGGAATGGATATGTTCAAAGCTGGTACTTCTTTAGATGAATTCTCTATAGAAGAAATAGTAAACATGGACTTCAAAGAGTTCAACATGAGCGGAAATAAAGTTGGTATAGGACAAGTTATGACTTTAGATATAGATTCTATATTAAATAAAAAAGACGAATACTTATCTTATATAAACGGAACTGATTATGATATGTTAGTATTAGCTATAACTGACATAATAAAAGAAGGTTCTTACCTACTATACAAAGCTAATGATTCAGTAATATCTGAAGCATTCAACGTAGATGCAAATCAAGGTGTATTTGCTGAAGGTGTAGTTTCTAGAAAGAAACAATTAGTACCTAACTTAACTAGCGCAGTTAAAAATATGTAATTATACATTTAAAATAAAAAACATCCTCATTTACCGAGGATGTTTTTATTTTCTATATATCTATATCAATTTTACAGTTTTTATTATAGTATACTTCATCTTGTTCTGTAATTTCTCTATGAACCTTGCATGGGTTTCCAAATGCTACTACATTTGCGGGTATATCCTTAGTTACTACGCTACCTGCTCCAATTACTGAATTATCACCGATAGTCACTCCTGGCATTACAACGACATTTGCACCAATCCAAACCCTATTCCCAATTTTAACTGGCATATTATACTCCATACCTTTTTCTCTCAAATTTGGTGAAATTGGATGTGTAGCTGAGCATAATATTACATTTGGAGCAATCATAACATTATCTCCTATTGTAATTTTCCCATCATCTACAAGCATTAAATTGTAATTTGAATAAAAGCGGTCCCCTATATGTACATTCTTACCTCCCCAATTTGCATAAAAAGGTGTTTCTATATAACAACTCTCCCCTATTTCTGCAAACATATTTTTTAACATTTCCTTTTTCTCTGTTTGTTGGCTAGGTTTAAGATTATTATAATCATGTACCATGTCTAAACGTTTTAATTGTTCTTCTATTAATCTTTCATCATCACAGCAATAAAGCTTTTGATTTTGCATTCTATATTTTATTTCTTCTAAATCCATTTAAATTCCCCTTTTTTTATTTTTATTAATATTATAGCAAAAGCAAGAAAAGCTATCACGAATATATTCGCAATAGCTTTTCTAAAATATTTACAGTTTATATTTTGCCTTATCACTCAGGTGTGTGTGTTTTTGTGTTTTTTGTGTTTTTAAGACTCTTTAAAATATTTTAAATGAAGATTGAAAAAATGTAAATAGTATTTTATTGTCAAAAATTAATTATGACTACATTTTTTCAACTTCTGGATATTCAACTCCGAAAGTTTCTACTGTCATAGATTTTATTCTTTGATCTTCAAGTGGTTTATCCATTCTGTTTACTCTAACAGATGCTATTTTATCAACTACATCTAATCCTTCTATTACTCTACCGAATGCAGCGTATTCTCCATCTAAGTGTGGAGCTCTTGCATGCATTATAAAGAATTGAGAACCTGCACTATTTGGTTGCATAGTTCTAGCCATTGATAAAACACCTTTTTCATGTTTTAAGTTGTTTGTGAATCCATTGCTTGAGAATTCTCCTGCTATAGAGTATCCTGGTCCACCCATTCCGTTTCCATTAGGGCATCCACCTTGTATCATAAATCCTTTTATAACTCTGTGGAATATGATTCCATCATAGTATCCGTCTTTTACTAAGCTTATAAAGTTGTTTACTGTATTTGGAGCTATATGTGGGTATAATTCTGCTACCATTTTATCTCCGTTTTCCATTTCTATAGTAACTATAGGGTTTTTATTTTCCATGTTGATTTCTTCCTTTCATTTGTTCATTTTCATATTTTATTATATACCATTTTATTGAAAAATAAATCTTAAATTTGTCTATTTTATATATACAATATAGGTTTTCTCTTTTAATTTTATATGAATAAGCATTATTTATTAAGAAAAATTATTTTTTTAGCAAATCTAAATCAAATTTTAAACCAATATCATATCCTTCTTTATACATTTTTGAACAGAATTCCGATGAGAAATTTAGCATTTCTTTATTATCTACAGATGTTTTAGGAGATATGATTACAATCTTATTGTTATCAATTTTTTCCTTAACTCTTTGCGGCAATTCAAAATTATGTCTTGTTGATATTATTAGTATTTTATCCACATTATTCTCAATCAATGGATCTATATATGTATTTCGTGCCATACCTCCATCTAAATTACATCCATCAAACTTCCCTTCTTTTATATATTCTTTTACTTCTTTAATCGAAAATAACTCTCCCCATTGATGATAAGGCAATGCACAACTATATTTTATATAATCAACTCTGTTTTTATGATTAAATTTTGATATATCTACGATTATCTCTTTGCCAATTTTATCTCTTACTTGAAGGTAATTAATATAAAAACTCGAATTTTCTGGAATTCTATATTTTTTTAATTCGTATAGTGGTTTAAAATCTTCACTATTATCTATAATATTATCAACAGATTTAAAACGTTTTCCACACAGATTTTTCTCACTTATCCACATCTTTTTCATTTTATCCACATTTTCTGTGTATAAGTAGTAACCATTCATCGCCCCAATTGATGTACATGCATATGAATCATATTTTTTAATTCCTCTGTTATATAAAGCTTCTAATACACCTGCTTGAAATGCTCCTTTCGCTCCTCCACCAGGAAGGCATACACCTAAACTCATATTTATCCCCCTTTTTTATATGTTTTATATTATAAATTTAAAGGATGATATATCTATCTACATCATCCTTTAAACATTTATTATTTAATTACGTCAATTGTTGTATATTCTTTGTTGATTGTTTTAATACCTTGGTTGTCAAATGCTATTGTAATATCTGGTCCCTTTACAGCAACTACTGTTCCTGTTCCGAATTTAGGATGATGTATTTTACTTCCTAATTTTATATTATCAAGGTCTGCTATATCTGTTTTTTGTTTTATTGTAGCATTTGCCTTTTTAGCCATTTCAGCTTTGTTAACTGTATTCATATATTTTTTAGTATATTTATCTAGCATATTATAACTTGCTTTTGAATAAGAGATTTCTTTTTGAACCTTATTAAGTCTTTCTACACAATCATCTGGCAACTCTTCAATAAATCTAGATGCTACTGAATGATTTGTTCTTCCATATAGAGTTCTCTTTCCTGTCATAGTCATAAATAATTCTTCTTTTGCTCTTGTGATTCCAACGTAGCAAAGCCTTCTTTCCTCTTCAATTTGAGTATCTTGCATAGATGCGATTGCTCTTGCTATCGGGAATAATTTTTCTTCCATACCTGTTAAGAATACAACCGGGAATTCAAGCCCTTTCGCTGAATGTATAGTCATTAAAGAAACTCTATCTGCATGTTCTTCCTCTTCGTTTGGTTCTGATGTAAGTGCTACATTTGTTAAGAAAGCTTCTAAACTAGTATCTTCGTTTTTACTTTCAAATTCCATTGCTACAGATATAAATTCTTTTAAGTTTTCTATTCTATCTTGAGATTCTTCGCTCTTATCTTTTTCTAATTCATCTAAATATCCTGTAATATCCATAACTTTTTCTATCATTTTACTTGCAGGATATATTTGTTTTAAACTTCTGAATGTAGACATTATATCTACAAATCCATTTATACTCGCTTTTGCCTTTCTAGATATATCTGAATTTCCATCTATATCGATTAAAACAGAATATAAACTTTCTTCTTTTAAGCTTGCTCTATCTTCTATTTTTTCTATTGTTCTAAGACCGATACCTCTTCTAGGAACGTTTATAATTCTTTTTAAAGATATATCATCTTGTGGATTTTGGATTACTCTTAAATAAGCAACCATATCCTTTATTTCTTTTCTTTCATAGAATTTAGTCCCACCATAAATATTATATGGTATTTGTGCTCTATTTAAAGCATCTTCAACTGGTCTAGCCTGTGCATTAGCTCTATATAAAACTGCGAAATCTTTATAACTTCTTTCCCCTGTTCTAACCATGGTAGAAATAGTATTTGCTACGAACTCCGCCTCATCAACTTCAGTTTCAGCAAGTTGAATTTTTATTAATTCTCCCTCTTTCTTTTCACTCCAAAGTTTCTTTCTTTTTCTTTCTATATTGTTTTTAATTAGATAGTTGGCAGCATCAAGTATAATTTGAGTTGATCTATAGTTTTGTTCTAGTTTTATTACATGAACATCATCATAATCTCTTTCAAACTCAAGTATATTTCTTATATCTGCGCCTCTCCATCCGTAAATACTTTGGTCGTCATCTCCAACTACACATATATTTTGATGTCCTTGTGCAAGCAATCTAACAAGCTCATATTGCGCTCTACTCGTATCTTGATACTCATCCACCATTATGTATCTAAATCTATTTCTATAGAAATCTAAAACATCTTCATGCTCTCTAAATAGCTCTACTGTTTTTGATATTAAATCATCAAAGTCAAGCGCACTATTTCTTTTTAAACGATCTTGATATAATGCGTATACATCAGCAATTTTTGATTTTGAAAAATCATTTTTATATTTTTCTCTAAATTGCTTTGGATTTATAAGTTTATCTTTCGCATTTGAAATAACACTTATTATGTATTTAGGGTCCATAGCTTTTTCACTGTAATTTAACTCTCTTAAACAGTCTTTTACAAGTGTAACTTGGTCTGAACTATCGTATATTACGAAACTTCTATTATATCCTATTTTATTTATAGATTTTCTAAGTATTCTAACACAGCAAGAGTGGAAAGTTGTAATCCACATAGCACTAGTATCTTCGTCGTTTAGTGTTTCGTCTACCCTCTCCCTCATCTCATTAGCCGCTTTATTTGTAAAAGTTATAGCTAAAATATTTTCAGCTTTTACTTTCTTTTCTTTCATTAAATATCCTATTCTAGTAGTTAAAACCCTAGTTTTTCCCGAACCTGCCCCAGCAAGAATTAGTATAGGTCCCTCAGTTTGTTCAACCGCTTCCCTTTGAGCCGGGTTCAACATTTCAATTGTTTCTAAAATCATTATTTCCCTCCGTTTCTAATAAATCTATTATTTAGAGTATAGACATATTTTAGACTATCTAATAAATAATTGAAAGGTATTTGCTCCAAAAAATTTAACTTAAAACAAAAAATATCCCTTAAATAACAATGAAATATCATCATTTAAAGGATATCTTTTATATTTTAAATAAATCAAATTTATTCTAAATTAAGCTTTTTCTCTAATAATGTAGTTGTTCCAAAGAATAAAGCTACTGCAATAAGTATATTTATTATAAGCATTACTATTTCATAATGTCCTGCTGATAACATGATATCAATAAGTTTATTAAAATCAAGATTATATATATCTAAATTTTCAATAGCTTTAACTCTTACATTCCCCATAATTTTATCCGCAATACCCACTATAGAATTTTGTATTATCATTAGCACAATTATTGAACCTAAACCTGATAATACTTTATGTTTAGATAGTTTTGGTAAGTGACATATTGTTATTGCTAAATATATTGTTAATATAAATGTTGAGTAATCAACTATATAACTTAAAGTATAAAATAAGATTCCACCTATATTTCTTGAGAAAATAGAGCCTGTATTATTTAAAACATAACCAATATCTATAACATCACTAACTTTATATCCAAACATAACTAAAACTAAAGATATACAAATCATTCCAACAATTGATGTTAATATTATAAATAATAATGATGTTAAGAATTTAGATAATACTAACGATTTTTGACTTACTGGTAATGTAAACATCAAATAGCCTTCATCTTCCAAAAGACTTTTATTAAACCTTTGAACTATAAGAAGTATAGTTAATACTATTGCTGCTACAAATAATGCAAAAATAGCTAAAAATCCAACTAAATATAATACTGAAAAATCATGTTCATAATTATCAAAATTTATAAATAAACTTGCCACTATAGAAAATATAAGTACTACTATATAAAATGGAAAAAATATTCTTCCGCAAGATCTAACTTCATATTTCATTAATTTCCCTAACATCTAAATTCCTCCCTAAATAAAGCATCTATAGATTTTTGTTTTTTGGCTCTGATTTCATCTACATCTCCTTGTAAAACAATTTCTCCATATGCTAAGAATATAACTTCATCACATATATTTTCTATTTCACTTATTAAATGTGTTGCAATCA